>Ga0316217_10005281_pt1 | contig 13479 bp, 8 predicted proteins | sample 1anoAmetaG_FD_203633 | JGI IMG/M metagenome (GOLD analysis project Ga0316217, IMG submission 203633) | Freshwater microbial communities from Trout Bog Lake, Wisconsin, USA - 1anoA | ecosystem: Environmental > Aquatic > Freshwater > Lake > Hypolimnion/Profundal zone | place: USA: Wisconsin...
CGTCACGATGGAAGTGGGAAATGGATGGGGTACCTCAGAGCGTGGGCTGGTCTGGGGTGGGCACAAGGGCGATTCACTCCTCGCGCAAGAGGATCAGAGGATCAACGGACAAGGCGCGTTGTGCAGGAATCCACGTAGCGGCGAGGCCCAGCAGCGACATGGCCAGCACTACAGTTGCCAGGACCAGGGGATCGCGCGGCGTGGCTTGATAGACAAGAAGGGCGAGGACGCGGCTGGCCAGAACGCCGAGAAGCAACCCCGCCGCCGAACCGATGGCCAGCAATTTCAAGGGCCGCCCCAGCGCGGCCTGCAACAATTCCCGGCGGTGCGCGCCGAGGGCGAGGCGGATGCCCAGATCCCTGAGCCGCTTGCTGACGGAGTAGGCCGCCATGCCAAAGATGCCGGTAAGGGCCAGCATGGCGCCCATGATGCCCAGGACGCTGAGCGAGATGGTGGCCAGGCGCGCGGGAAACATGGCTGCGTCGAGGTCGTTGCTCCAGGTCTCGGTCTCCAAAGGCAGCCCGGCATCGAGAAGGCGCAGTTTGCCGCGGACGGCCTCGGCAATCTGTTGCGGATCGCGGCCCGCATCGCCTTTTGAACGCACCAGGAGAAACGTCTGGCTGGAAGGCGACTGGAGCAAGGGGAAAAACATGGCAGTCTGGGGAGATTCGGTGAGGCTCATGTATTTTCCGTCCTCGACCAGACCCACGACCTGAATGCGGGTTCCATCGGAGAGGCGGAAGTAGCTGCCGACCGCAGCAGGGATGGAAGCGAAGACCTGGTGCGCGAACTCCCGGTTCACCACCGCGACGCGCGGAGCGTTTTTGTCGTCATTCCACGAGAAAGCCCTGCCCGCCAACAATGATGTGCCGGCAGCCTGAAAATAATTGGGAGAAATGTCGTACTGGAATGTGGTGGCAGAGGCGTTGGCGGGCCTGAAATCGTGGGCTTCATCCTTGAAGACAGGCGGCTTGACCTGAACCCCGCCTAACGGCGTTGAGTTTGCCGCGGCAACGTGCGCTACGCCGGGAAGGGTCTCCACCGCTTCGATCATGTGCCTCTGCATGGCCGGGACTCTATCGCCGATATAACCGGCCATCTTGAGGTCGGTATCTGCCATCATCACGGCACGCGGCTCAAAGCCGAAGTTGCTGTGCAGCGAGCGCACCAGCCCGCGCACGGCCACGATGGAAGACGTGACGAGAACGGCGCAGATGGCGATTTGCAGAACCAGGAGCAGGTCGCGGACCGTCCAGCGCCGCCCGGGCCCGGCGCTGGACCCCGACTTGACGACCTCATAGGGATTGGCGCTGAGCACCTGGCGCACGGGGACGATGCCGAAGAGAAACCCGCTGAGCAGGGCGAAGGCCAGGGCGGCCAGATAGACGTTTGCATCGGGAGTGACCGGCACGTTGACGGGGAACCGGGGCAGCGGCTGCCAGGCGCTGAGACCGCGGAGCAACAGGACGCTGCCGGCGAGACCCAGGGCGCCTCCGGCGAGCGACAGCAGCAGGGACTCGGTGAAGAGCTGGCGCAGGATGCGGATGCGCCTGGAACCCAGCGCGAGGCGCATAGCAACCTCGCGGGAACGGTCAGCGGCGCGCGCGGCAAACAGGCTGCCCAGGTTGGCGCAGGCGGCCAGCAGAATCAACGCCGCCAGCAACATGAGCCCGGTTAAAAACGCCCGCGCCGGACGGCCAAGCAGGTCCCCATAGAGACCGGGACGGGCCAGGGTATAGCTCTTGAAGCCATCTTCTTTGGGATAGGTGGTGGCGAGGTACGATCCGATGGAGTTGAGATCGGCGACCGCCTGCGCAGGAGTGACCGCCGGCTTGAGATGGCCGACCACCTCAAGAACCCAACGGGCCCCGCGCGCGTTCAAGGCGCTATGCCCATCGAGTTGTTCCTGGTTGACGGCCGGCATGAAGAAATCGGGAGAGAGCAGCAATAACGTGCCGCGAAACCCGGGCGGCGCAACACCGATGATGGTGAAGGGATGCTTGTTCAACTGGACGACGCGGCCCATTACGCCACGGTCATCCTGAAAGTGGCTGTGCCAATAGGTGTAGCTGAGCACGATGTACGGAGCGCTGTTGGGGCCGCGCTCATCGGAGCAGTGGAAGAAGCGGCCCAGATAGGGCTGAATGCCCAGCGTGTCAAAGTAATTCCCGCTGGTTTGATAGCCGAAGACGCGGGACGCATCCTTGCCGGTGTCAAGGCCCGCCTGGGTTGCGGTAAAAGCCGCCAGACTGTCGAAGCTGCGATTGCGGTCGCGCAGATCGAGATAGTCGGGATAGGACTGATAGCCATAGTCGCTTCCGTGCTCGATGGCGTAGAGGCTCTGCGCCCGGGGCAGATTAAGCGGGCGCAGGACGAGCGCGTTCAACATGCCGAAGACCACGGCGTTGGCGCCGATGGCCAGCGCCAGCGTCAGAACCGCGGCGATGGTGAATCCGGGAGAACGGCGCAACTGGCGCAGGGCCAGCCGGACATCGGCCCAGACGGATTCCAGCGTGGGCCACTGCCACACTTCGCGGCTGCGCTCCTCAAACAAGGTGCGGCTGCCGAAGGCGATTCGCGCCTGGCGTTCCGCTTCGGTGGGGCTCATGCCTTCGCGGATCAACTGCTCCGCGCGTTCTTCGATGTGCAGGCGGATTTCTTCCGAGAGATCGTCTTGAAGTGTGCGGCGGCGGAAGATGCGCGAGATCCAGTTCATTGGAGACTCCCCTGCCTGGCCCCCATCATTTTGTTGCGGCTTTGCGCGGATTGAGGACCAGCGCAATGCCTTCAAACATGCGCTCGAAGCTGGAAATCTGCCGCTCAAGGTGGCGAAGACCGGAAGCCGTGATCTGGTAGGTCCGGACGCGGCGGTTGGTGGCGGAGAGGCCCCACTCGGCCTTGACCAGCCTGGCCTTGAGCAGCCTTTGGAGCGCCGGATAGAGCGAGCCCTCTTCCACTTGCAGCAGGTTGTTGGAGCGCTGCCGGATATGCTGAACCAGCGCATAGCCATGGGCCGGCTGACGGCGGAGCGACTCGAGGACCATCATTTCGAGCGCGCCGGGAAATAGATCGCGGGCAGCGTGGTCTGTCATAGGCCTTTTTGGTACAGGCATAGAGTAAACAGGGATAGGGCGATCGTCAAGCGGCTGTGAATTCGCGCCAGTCGAGATTGCGGCTACCGAACGCACCCTGGTGGTGCCTGCAACCTCACCGGATTTCGTAGACGGTGCTGCCGTGAGGCGGCAGGGTCACGGTGATTTCTTTGGATTCCTTTGTGGTTGCATCCGTCCAGGCGTCCAGGGCTTTGTGTTTGCCGTTGAGGCCAAGTTGCTGCCAGGTGGCGCGCAGGGTGGCGGGCTTTTCGTCGAGGTTGAAGAAGGCGAAGAACTCGGTGTAGCCGCGTGCGCCGGGCGCGTCGATGGTGCCGCGCCAGACACGGATATTTTCAGAGCCGGCGGGCAGGCTTGCGGCGTCGACCGGATGGCTGTAGGTGATGTTCTGGTTCATGAACAGGATGGTCTGGTTGGTGATGAGGCTGCGCGTGAAGTCGTCGAGGCGGGTGAGGTTTGCGCCGAGAATCAGCGGCGAGCGGGCGATGGCCCAGAGCGTATATTCGGAGCGCTGCTCGTCGTGCGTCTCGCGCGACTGGCGCGCGTCGCCGTAGCCCGGTTCAGGCCCGAGCCAACCGAAGGGGAGCATGTCGGCATCGGCAAAGTTGCCGGGATTGACATAGATAAACCATGCGGCCAGCAGGTCAAAGGCGTCGCGCGTGCCCATGGGGCCGGCGTTGCTGCCATCGGCTTTTTTCTTTGTTGCCCACACGTCCCAGTGGTCGTCGGAGATGCGCCACATTTGCGCGTACTTCTCCACCTCGGTGGCGTGCTTGAGCGAGGTGGGTCCGGGCGAAAGGCTGAGGACGATGGGGCGGCCGGTCTTCTGGATGGCGGCGGCGATCTGACGGATCTCCGTGGGCCGGTAGGGGTGATCGCTGATGCAGTCCACCTTGAGGAAGTCCAGACCCCAGCCGGCATAGAGCTTGAGCATGGAGTCGTAATAAGCCTGGCCGGCGGCATTGTCCTTGACTCCGTAGTTGCCGTGGTCCCAGGGGCAGGTTTCCGTGGTGTCGGCGGCGTCGGCGGCGTGGAAGGAGGAGCCGGCGATGGGCCGGTTTTCTTCGACCACCTGGCGGGGAATTCCCCGGACAATATGAATGCCGAACTTGAGCCCCTGCTTGTGGACCCAGTCGGCCAGAGGCTTGAAGCCCGCGCTGCCGGCCGCGGAGGGAAAGCGGTTGAGGGCGGGAATGAGCAGGCCGTTGGCGTCAAGCTGATATTTCTTCTCAGGCACGGTGCGGGCGGAGGGATTCTCCATGTACCAGCCTTCATCGATGACCGCGTATTCCCAGCCATACTGGCGGAGCTCGGCAAGCGCAGAGGCGTTGTCGCGGTAGGCGGTCTCATCGATGGTCAGGCCGTAGGAGTCCCAACTGTTCCACCCCAGAGGGGGCGTGGGCGCGGGGTTCTGGGCGGGCGTGAGAGAAGCGGCGGAGAGCAGGGAACAGGCGACAACGGCGAGAAAAATGTTGCGGGAAGTCATGCGGAAACGTATACCACAACGGCGGGGTGAACGCCCAGACCAGCGGTGGGTCAGTTTGAATCCACTTTTCGAACCAGCGTTGATGGAACGGTTAATTTCCGAATGGGCGACCATACAGGTGTTGGACTGCAATGCGACTCTATCCGGATGCTCTGCTAAAAGGGGTAGGCAAAAGGCTGTGAGGGTGGGCAACATAGGATATATTGGCATGTGGCTGAAAGCCGGAATGGAGAGATTGGTGAAATATAAATTGCGGTCTCTGAGACGTTTAGGATCAGTGTCAGTGTTGGTGCTGGGATCAGTTGCGATCAGTCTCGCTCAGGCCTCGTTCCCAGCAACACGCGTGTGGTCTGTAGGACCGCTGACAAAGAGCGAATCCGTGACTGGCATCACTCTTGGTGCAGAAGGCGCGTCAATCAGCAGCCCGCATCTGGACTCTCAGACAGAATCGATCTTTGCAGCGACTCGCAGCGTTGTGTTCGCTGGCGACCGTATTGTCATTGCGCTGAGAAGTGGCGCTCAAATGCCTAAGCAAGACTATCGGCTTTTGTCTCTCGATGCCAAGACGGGCGAGATTAAGGATTCGCGTGAGTTCGTGGACTTTGGTATACGTGCGATTTTTGCGACGAATGACGCTCATGTCGTAGTCTCCGGTACAAGCGTGCTGCGTCTGACACCAGAACTGAAAGACGACGGCAGCTTCGACTATCATGCGACGGGACAAAAGCACGGGCGCGTGCAAAATGTGTCACCAGACGGCTCTACGCTGGGAAATGCTACCAGCCCAGGATTCGAACTGATAAACGCTCAGACTCTGAAAGCCACGGTGCTTACTACGAATGCCTCGGTCGATACATCGGTGAGCAATAACGGCTTCGTGACTGACAACGTCCATTGGATATCCGACTACCCGAAGGACCTCAGCTTCATCACCTACACAGATGCAACGGGAGGACACCTTCTGTATCACGGCAGGTGCGGCGGCAGACCGCAGTTTCTATCCGATGATTTTGTTCTCGAACCCGGTTGCAAGAGCCCCTTGATCGTTGATACGCGGGGCAATTTGGTTAGAACGCTATCCTTGAAAGGTGAATTCTCATTCGCTGGTGTTTCGCAGAACGGAAAGAGATTTGCGTTACAGGTCGCGAGTTTCTCCGGGATGCACTCTGTTAAGCAAGAAAGTTTTATCATCTATTCAGTCGAGACATGGGAGCCAGTTGCTGAGGTGACGCCGGATGAACTCGCTGAGGAGCAGTCGTGGACAGCATTCTCTCCCGACGGATCGATGATCATTGTAGGCTCTCCGCTGAAGCTGACCCTCTACCGTCTCCCGTGAATGCATGAGCAGGCTTTACGAAGGGTTTTTGCTGGTCGCCTCTGCTCTGGTTTGACCACTACGCCTGAGTTACCGGCAAACCGGAAAATCCTGTTTTGACCCCGTGGATTCAAACTGACCCACTATCCCCAGACCAGCCTCTTGCCTTCAAACCAAACCGGGAAAGGCCATGTTTGCAAGGAGCATTACGTTGGTGCGACGGGTTTCCGGTGGGCTGATTTGGTCACCTGCTATCCCCGTACGATAAGCTGGAGCGAGGGGATTCTCAATGCGTTTGCGTACGTGGGGCTGCACGGCCCTTGCATTGGTCGTATTGGGCTTCGGACTCGGCGTGGCTGCCCAGCAGCCGGCGGCGTTTCCCGGCCAGAATCCGGCGCTGCCGCTTACGCATGTCGAGCACGGCGCCAACTCGCCTGCCGCGCAAAAAGCCCATTACGTTGTACTGGTTTCGCTGGACGGCTTTCGCTGGGATTACGCCCGGCGCGAAAACGCCACGCATCTGCTGGCCCTGGGCAAGCAGGGCGTGTGGGCGCCGGAGGGTATGCTGCCCAGCTTTCCCTCGCTGACCTTTCCCAACCACTTCAGCATCGTGACCGGGCTCTATCCCGAGCACCACGGCCTGGTGGCCAACAGCTTTTACGATGCGGCCGGGCAGGCGCGGTACGCCATTGCCGATGCCCACGCCGTGAGCGATGGCTCATGGTATACCGGCACTCCCCTGTGGAGCCTGGCGGAGAGCCAGGGAATGCGCAGCGCAATTTTGTTCTGGCCCGGTTCCGAGGCGAAGATCGCCGGTTTTGAGCCGACATGGTACGCGCGCTTCGACGCCAAGACCGAAGCCAGCGACGCGGTGGAGCAGGCGCGGATTGACGATGCGCTGGCGTTGCTGAAGCTTCCCGCGGCGGAGCGTCCGCATTTCATCGCGATTTACTACTCCGAGCCGGACCACGAAGGGCACCAGTTCGGCCCGGACGCGCCTGAAACCCGGGCGGCGGCGCTCAAGGTGGATGGACTGGTGGGCAAGCTGAAGGCAGCCCTGGACTCGACGGGTTTGCCGATTGACCTGGTGGTGGTGAGCGACCACGGCATGGTGAAGGTGGAGGGCGGGTGGATTACGCTGGACCAATTTGCCGATCTGACGGGGTTTGAGGCTGCCGGGTCGCTGCTTTACGGCAAGACCGAAGAGGACCGCGCGCGCGTCTACAACCAACTGAAGAAGGCGTCGTCGCAGTTTGTGGTCTACCGCCGCAAGGATATGCCGGCAGGGCTGAACTACAACCAGAATCCGCGCGAGGGCGACCCGGTGGTGGTGGCGACGGGGCCGTACGCCATTCGCGCCCACGCGCCGCCGGCGGGAAGAGAGGACCGGCCGCCCACGCCCGGGATGCATGGGTTCGATCCCGGCAAAGTTCCTGAGATGAAGGCCAGCTTTTTTGCGGCCGGACCGGATATTCTGGAAGGTAAAACCGTGGCGCCTTTTGAGAACGTGAATTTGTACCCATGGCTTGCGCATCTTCTGGGCCTGAATGCGTCCAAGAGCGATGGCAGCCTGAATGTGCTGGCCGGGACCCTGCGCGACGGCGGCGCCGAACCGGAAAAGTAGCAGATTAGAACAGAACGCAACAGGAAAAAGGAGCAAGACGACAATGAGCTTAGTTTTAGGAATCGACGGCGGCGGGACACGCACGCGGGCATCGATCGCAGACGGCGAGCGGGTTCTGGCTCGCGCGGAAAACGGTTCGATCAAGCGGCTTCGCGTGGGCGCGGAGGCGGCGGAGGTGAACCTGCGCGCGCTGCTCAAGGATATCTATGGGCAGACCGGCGTCAAGGGCGTTCATGCGGCTTGCTGCGGCGTGGCCAGCTCCACGATGCCCGGCGTGAAAGAGTGGATTCAGGCGGTCTTTGCGGATTTTGGCGTCGAGCGCTCCGAAGTGGTGGGCGACGAAGTGATTGCGCTGGACGGGGCTTTCAAGGGCGGGCCTGGCATTCTGCAGATTGCCGGAACCGGGTCGAACACCGTTGGCCGCGCGCCGGACGGCAGCCGGGAGTGCGCCGGCGGCTGGAGTTCGCGGCTGGGCGACGAGGGCTCGGGCTACTGGATCGGGGTCAACAGCCTGCGGCGGGCGCTTCATGCCTATGACCGCGACCAGCCGACCCGGGTTCTGGAAGTGGTGGGGAAGATCTGGGGCACCAAGACCATCGACGAGCTGGTGAACATTGGCGACAGCACGCCGGGACCGGACTTTGCCGCGTTGGCGCCGGCGATCAGCGAACTGGCCGAAGAGGGCGACAAGGTAGCGCTTGGCGTGCTGAAGCAGGCTGCGGACGACCTGGTGGAGACGGTGCTGCTGGTACGGAGCAAGCTGCGCACCAAGCACCATCTGACAGAGGAAGTTCCCGTGGCGTGGATTGGCAGCATTGTGGGCAAGGCGCGGCTGGTGCGCGAGGCGTTTTATGCGGGGCTGAAGGCTGGAGCGCCGAATATGCCGATTCTGCAGGAAGAAGTGGACGGCATTGTGGGCGCATTGTGGCGGGCGAACCGGCTGGCGGAGTAGGCGCGGACTCCGTAATCAGTTAATGTGCATCAATAAGCCGGCAGGCTGGCGATCGGTTCCCCATTCTGGATGGAGCCGGCCAGCCTGCCGGTTTCGTCTATGGCGACGAGATGGGCGGGCTGGCCCACGATGAGGGAGCCGGTGCGGTCGGCGAGGCCGGTCATGGCGGCGGGATTGGCGGTAAGCAGGCGCAACGCCTGGTTGAGCGGCGCGCCCGTGAACGCAATGAAATTTGCGAGGGCGCGATCGAGCGTGAGCACGCTGCCGGCCAGTACGCCGCGGGCCATGGCTCTGCCGTTGGCCACTTCAACCGCGAATCCGCCCAGTTGATACTCGCCGTCGGGCATTCCGGCGGCGCTCATGGCGTCCGTGACTAAAATGGCGCGCTCCGGCCCCTTGGCCTTCCACCACAACTTCACAATCTCCGGGGCGGTGTGGATGCCGTCGCAGATCAGCTCGGCAAAGAGGGAATCGGTGGTGAGCACCGTGCCCAGAATGCCGGGTTCGCGGTGGTTGAGCGGACGCATGGCGTTGAAGGTGTGCGTGGCGCTGACGGCTCCGGCGGCGATGGCGGCGCGCGTTTCGGCGGCGGTGGCATTGGAATGGCCGAGAGAGATACGGACGCCGCGGGCGGTGGCGTGGGCGGCCAGTTCGGCCGCGCCGGGCAGTTCGGGAGCAAGGGTCATGAGACGGACGTGGCCCTCGGCGGCGTCGAAGAGACGGTCGAAGATGGCGATGTCGGGAGCGAGAAGGTATTCGGCGGGCTGGACGCCGCATTTTGCGTGCGAGAGAAACGGACCTTCAAGGTGAATGCCGAGGGGCCGGGCCTGAGCAGGGGCGGGCGGTTGCGCGAGCAGATGGGCCAGGCCGGAAAGGGCGCGGAGGGTCTTGTCCAGCGGGGCGGTCACGGTGGTGGCGAGAAAGCTGCCGGTGCCGCGCGAGGCCAGAAAACTGCCGATGGCGCTGAGGGCTTCAGGCGTGGCTTCCATGACGTCGTGGTCGGCTGCGCCGTGAATATGCACGTCAAAGAAGGCCGGCGCGAGGGTTGCCGAGGGAAAGTCGAGAATACGCGCCTGGGGCTGGACGGGCATCGCACCGGATTCACGGCTGGCGATGGAGACAATCCGGCCGTCCTCGATGGCGACGACGGGGTGGTCGATCAGGGTGGAACCGTTCCAAAGCCTGGGGGCAGTGAGCAGCGTACGCATGCAAATAATTATTGCAGGGATGCGCCGGGCGCGCAGGAACTGAGCCGGTCATTCATCTGTGGAGCCGCGTACAATTCTCATTGGAAAAATCCCTGGCAGACCGGCCGCTTGTAACCGCGTTGTAACGCGGGCAGGGCGCCGGGCTTGCTAAGGTCTGGAGATGGACATGAAGACGTTGGCGGCGGTTACGGGCGTGGCATTGGTTCTGGGGATGGGGACTCTGGCGGCACAGACGTTTGATTTGTCGACGAGCAAGCAGTTGATGGGTGAGATTCCCGGGCATCCGCAACGGCTGAACAGCCTGCCGTCTTCGATGGCTGTTTCTCCCGACGGGCGCTACGTGGTGACCGTGAACGACGGCTATGGAACATTCGAATCGAGCTACGACCAGTCGCTGGCGGTGATGGATACAAAAAGCGGCACGGTGGCGGATTTTCCGGACTCCCGCACGCAGGTGAAAGCCAAGCAGACGCTCTATTCCGGGCTGGCGTTCAGCCGCGACGGGAAGCACATCTACGCGAGCATGGCTTCACTGACGGACCCGACCGGCAATGGCAAGGACGCGGTGGGCAACGGCGTGCTGGTGTATAGCTTCACCGCGGGAAAAATTGCGCCGGTGCGGATGATTGCCTTGCCGCTGCAGCAACTGGCGCCGGGCAAGACGACCAAGCTGGTTGGCGATGTGGATGGGGACAAGGGAATCCCGTTCCCCGCGGCGCTTGCGGTGATTGTTTCAGGGGGCGCGGAGAAACTGCTGGTTGCCGATAATCTGTCGGACGATGTGCTGCTGCTGGACCCGGCGACCGGCGCGATTGAAAAGCGCTTCGATCTTTCGGAGAGCGATGCCGTGCCTTCGACCTATCCCATTGCGCTGGCCGTGACGAAGGACGGCGGGCGCGCGTTTGTGGCGCTGTGGAACGCGTCGGAGATTGTGGAACTGGACCTGCAGAAGCGGACGGTGGGCCGCAAGCTGACGCTGCTGAAACCGTCAAGCCCGGTGGCCCCCGGAACCCATCCCTGCGCGTTTGAATTTTCGTCGGACGGAAAGATTCTGTATGTCGCGCTCTCCAATCGCGATGCCGTCGCGGCGGTACATGTGGGCGCGGGGCAGTTCACCGTGAAGGGCTATTTCGATACGCGGCTGCCGGGGCAGAGCTACTTTGGCGCCGAGCCGGTGGCGCTGGCGGTGAACGCGGACGGCAGCCGGCTGTATGTGGCGAATATGGCCAGCGACGCGATTGCGGTGATCGACACGAAACAACTGACGGCAAAGGCCGTGAAGCAGGGGATGGTGGAGCCGTTGGGATTTGTGCCCACGGAGTGGATGCCGATGTCGATGGCGTTCAGCGGCGGAACGCTGTATGTGGCCACGGACAAGGGCAAGGGAACCGGACCGAACGGGATGCCGCAGCGCGCGGTGGACCCGGCGAAGGGCGCGACGCCGCTGCGCAGCAACACGTACATCGCGACGCTGCTGTACGGCTCGCTGGCGGCCGTGGATGCGAGCCAGATGGAGAAGGATTTGCCGCGCTGGACCGCCGTGGTGATGGAGTCAAACCGGATGAAGGCCGCCGAGGAGAAGATCACGTTTGCGGGCGGCGAGCAGCACCGGATCAAGCACGTGATTTACATCATCAAGGAAAACCGGACCTACGACCAGATCTTCGGAGACCTGAGCCAGGATGGAAAGCCGGTGGGCAACGGCGACCCGAGCCTGACCATGTTTGGAGCGGCGATTACGCCGAACCTGCACAAGTTGGTTTTGCAGTACGGCGTGCTGGATAACTTTTACGATTCGGGCGAGGTGTCGGGCGATGGGCATGTGTGGTCGAACGCCGCCATCGGCACGGATTACCTGGAGAAGACCTGGCAGCAGTCGTACCGCAGCGCGCAGCGCACGTACGACTATGAGGGCGTGGTGGCCGATGGGTATCCGCTGCTGCAGAAGATTCCCGACGTGAACGAGCCGGCGAGCGGCTATCTGTGGGGCAACCTGGCCGCGCACGGGAAGAGCTACTACCATTTCGGCGAGTTCATCGCCACGACCTTCTGCAATGAGGCGAAGACCGCGAACCCGCAGCAGGGGCCGATGCTGGCCGGCGGGAATTGCGCGCGCAAGGCCGTTGCGCCGGGCGAGGCGCTGCCCGCCGAGTGGGGTGGCGGCGTGAACAAATGGCCGTGGCCGATTCCGCTGATTGCAACGAATATTGCAACCAAGCCGGAGTTGGTGGGGCACTTTGCCGCCGAATCGCCGGACTTCAACCTGGCGGTTCCGGACCAGGTGCGGGTTGAGGTGATCCTGAAGCATCTCAATGGGTGGGTGGCGGACAGGGAGCAGGGCAAAGACACCATGCCTGCGTTCATTACTGTGCGCCTGGGCAACGATCACACGGCAGGCACGCGGCCCGGCGGCCCCACGCCCAAGTCCTCGGTTGCTGACAACGACCTGGGCGTAGGACGGCTGGTGGATGCGGTTTCGCACTCGCCGTTCTGGGACGATACGGCGTTCTTTATTCTCGAGGACGATGCGCAGGCAGGCGGCGACCATGTGGATGCGCACCGCAGTCTGGCGGTGATTGTGAGCAAGTATGCGCCGCACGGAGCGAATGGAAGGCCGTTTGTGGACAGCCGGTTCTACTCGACGGTCAGCGTGATCCGGACCATGGAGACGCTGCTGGGCCTGCCCCCGATGAACAACAACGACGCGCTCTGCTCGCTGATTTCGACGCTGTTTACGGGCGCGGGCGATCAGGCTCCGTATGTGGCCGACTACTCCAACCGCGACAACGGGCTCATCTACACAGCGAACAAGAAGACCGCGGTGGGCGCGAAGGAAAGCATGAAGATGGATTTCCGCCACGCCGATCGCGCTCCCACGGAGAAGCTGAACGTGATTTTGTGGAAGGATGCGATGGGCGATGCGCCGGTTCCGGCGATGCTGAAGGTGCACTTGAAAAAAGCCGGGAAGGATGACGACGACTAGAGCCTTCCAACCCTGAAAGAGCAAGGCGGCGCTGGCTGAATCGGAATCGGTTCACCCGCTGCAATGCACAGCGCTCAAGGTGCTAAGATGGCAGGCGATGCACGGAGGGTTGGCAAGCATGAGCCTGTTTGACGGGAAGTGGAAAGTGCGCGGGTGCGCGCGTTTGTTGGCCGCGGGCCTGGCCTGCGCGGGAATGGCGATGGCGCTGGAAGGCCAGCAGACGCCGCAACTGACCATTCACTGGGATAAGCCTACGGTGGTGTCAAAGACCACGCCTACGCTGCAGGTGGTGGTGAACCCGCCGCTCAGGCCGGGCGAGGCGCTGGGCGTGGCCTCGTACAAATCGATCAAGGAACTGGGCGCCGACTACGTGCGCTATGTGCCGTGGCTGCCCTATCCGCGGCTGGCGGTTGCCGAACTGGAGCCTCCGACGGCGCAGAATACCTCGTGGGACTTCAGCGTGATCGATCCGATGACGAAGGACTTTCTGGCCGCGACCGAGGGGCATTCGCCGGTGATGAACTTCAGCACCAGCCCGGCGTGGCTCTACAAGACCGATAAGCCCGTTACCTATCCGGCCGATCCGAACAAGGTGGTGTGGGACTATACGCAGGGCACGGAGCTGCGCGACCCGAGTGGCAAAGAGCTGGGCGACTACTACGGACGGCTGGTGAGCTGGTATGTGAACGGCGGATTCACGGATGAGAACGGCGTGCGGCACGCGTCCGGCTACCACTACAAATTTCCGGTGTGGGAGGTGCTGAACGAGGTTGAATCCGAGCACAAGATGACGCCGGAGCA
>Ga0316217_10005283_pt1 | contig 13477 bp, 9 predicted proteins | sample 1anoAmetaG_FD_203633 | JGI IMG/M metagenome (GOLD analysis project Ga0316217, IMG submission 203633) | Freshwater microbial communities from Trout Bog Lake, Wisconsin, USA - 1anoA | ecosystem: Environmental > Aquatic > Freshwater > Lake > Hypolimnion/Profundal zone | place: USA: Wisconsin...
TGTGCAGCCTCGTGTCCTTCGCGAGCCCGTCGATGTCGACCCGCAGCCGGTCGGCGTAGCCGGCGAGCATCCCCCCCCAGGCGAGCGGCTCGCGCTTCTTCGGCAGCGTCACGGTGTCGGGGACCGGATGGCCGGCCGCCTTCGCGACGGCGACCACGTACTCGAGCCAGAACGGGCGCTTGCGCAGCGCCTTCCCTGCCTCCCCCTGCGCGTCGGGGATGGGGACGCCGAGCAGGAGCTGGTTCACGCCCCCGACGGCATAGATCTTGAGGTGCCTCGGCAGGACCCGACCGATCTCGATGTGATCGATTACCGCCAGGATCCCCAGGGCGTGGGCGTCGTGAGAGAGGTCGCCCGCCTGCAGCTTGAGGAGCGCCTCGAGCATGCGGGTGTCACGGAGCGGGTCGACGGCCGCGGCGTCGTCGGCGCTCAGCTTGTCGGGCTCGTGGTCCATGTCGCGCTTCACGCGCGCCGCGGCTCGACGGGCGAACATCACCTCGCGCTCCGCCCCCGCGACGGCCTGGACCAGCTGCGCGAGCACCTGGCTGCGGGGGGCGTCGTCGGCGTCCTCCTTCGCCAGATCCTCCACCTTCGCGGCGATGTCGCCGACCACGCTCGGCTCGACCGCCCGGAGTTCGCGGTAGCGCACGTCGTCGTCCTTCCCGTACACGCGGCGGACGACGTCGTGGCAGCGGGCGTCGGTCGCCTGGCCGCGCACCTCGGCGGTGTCCCCCTCTGCGTCGCTCCAGATGCCGCCGAACCAGCAGGCAGCGGCGAGGATCGCGAGGTTGTGGCCGGCCTCCGGGCGGAGCGGCGCGGCGGCGGGCGGCGCGGGCGTTGCGACGGGCGGAGGGGGAGCGACGAGCGGCGGGGCGACCGGCGTCTCCGGCGCGGGGGCGGTCGACCCGCCGCACGCCGAGAGGACCAGCGCGAGCGCACATCCGAGCAGGGGCCGAGTCTTCATGCGGCCACCCTATCGCAGGTCTGGCCTCGGCAGAATGGCCTCAGAAGGTGTAGCGGACCGCGGCGCTGGCATCGAGCATGAGCGGCGGCCCGGTCCCGATGAACTGCTCGGCGAAGCCGGTCGCGTCGCGCAGGCCGACGTCAAGGCCGAACGCGAGGTGCCGGTCGACCTGGTACCACTCGACGCCGAGCCGCCCGCCGAGCGAGGGGCCGAGCTTCTCGGCGTTGCCGTAGCCGAGCAGCGCGAGGGCCCCCTTGGGGACGTCGGCCCGCATCGCCCCCGCGTCGAGCTCGAGGAAGAGCGCCACCCGGGGCGTGGCGTGGACGGTGGCACGCGCCCCCCCGCCGAACCCGTAGATGGGAAACGCGTAGGTGGTGGCCGACCCCTGCGCCTCCGAAGTGTCGGTGAAGCAGAGCTCGCCGTAGCCGAAGACGCCGAGCCAGCTGAGGAGCTCGTAGCCGAGGTCGACATGCCACCAGGGGGCCGTGGGGGCGACGTGGCGAAAATCGCCCAGGAACGCGAGCGCCCCCAGGCGCGACTCGAGCACGAGCCCCTTCCTGTGAGGAGGCGGCGGCGGAGCCTCGAGCGGCGCCTGCGGCAGGACGGTGTCGGGCGGCGGAGGCGGAGCCGCGGGGGGGACGGTCGGGTCGGCGGCGACCGGCGGCGCGGTCGGCGTCACGGCGACGGCGGAGGCGGTCTCGGCGTGAGCCCGGGGGGGCGCGCCGAGGAGGGCCAGCAGGGCGGCGGCGGTTGCCGAGATGATCCCTGCCGAACGCCGCACACGCGGAGCCTATCGAAGTGACGCGCCGAGCGGAAGGCCGGTCCGCGGTCCAGTCGCGCTCAGGCCTCGACGGCGAGGAAGACCCCCATCAGGCGCTCCATGATGGCCGGGTCGGCGGCCCCCCCCATCTCGCGGCACGAGTGCATGCTGAGCATCGGGTTGCCGACGTCGGCGGTCGGCACGCCGAGCAGCGTCGAGGTGATCGGCCCGATGGTGGTGCCGCAGGGGAGGTCGGTCCGGTTGACGTAGTGCTGGAGCGGAAGGTCGTTGGCGCGGCAGAGCTCCTCGACGAGGGTCGCCGTCCGGGCGCTCGTGGCGTAGCGCTGCTGGGCGTTCACCTTGAGGACCGGGCCGCCGTTGAGGACGGGCTTGTGGCGCGGCTCGTGGCGCGACTCGTAGTTCGGGTGGACGGCATGGGCCATGTCCGCGGACAGACAGAGCGACCCGCCGAGGACGCGGGCGTGCTCGTCGAACGAGCGGCCGCCGCGGCGCGAGAGGCGCTCGAGCACGCGCGGCAGGAAGCTCGACTCGGCGCCGGCGACGCTCTGGCTCCCGACCTCCTCGTGGTCGAAGAGCGCGACGACCGGGCAGAGCCCGCCGGGGGCCCCCGACGCGGCGACCTGGGCCAGCGCGCGCGTCGCGGCGTGGCACATCGCGAGGTTGTCGAGGCGCCCCGAGAAGACGAGCTCGTCGTGCGCCCCGCCGAGGGCCGGCGCGAGCGTGTCGTGGAGCATGAGGTCGAGGTGGACGATCTCCCCGGGGGCCACGCCGAGGCTCGCGGCGACCAGCTCGGTCACGGCCGCCTCTCCTGCGCTCTTCAGGCCGAGCACCGGCGCCATGTGCTCCTGCTTGTTCAGGAGGAGCCCCTTGTCGTTTACCTCGCGGTCGAGGTGGATGGCGAGCTGCGGCACGCGGAGCCGCGGGCGGTCGAGGCGGACGAGGCGGGCCTCCAGGGCGCCAGGTCGGTCGCCGCGGAGCATCACGCGCCCGGCGAGCGCCAAATCGCGGTCGAGCCACGAGTTGAGCAGCGCCCCTCCGTAGACCTCCACCCCGAGCTGCAGGTACCCCTCCTTCGTGTACTCCGGGCGCGGCTTCAGGCGCAGGTTGGGGCTGTCGGTGTGCGCCCCGACGATGCGGAAGCCCGTGATGGGGGCCTCGTGGAGGACGAACGCGACCAGCGCGCTCCCCTCGTGGACGACGTAGTAGCGGCCGGGGGCGAGGGCGTCCCAGGCGTCGCGCTCGGCGAGCGGCGAGAAGCCGGCGGCGCGGAGGCGCGTCGCGGCGCTCTCGACCGCGTGGTAGGGGGTGGGCGAGCTTTCGAGGAACGCGAGGAGGTCGTCGACGGGGGCCATGGCGAGTCGTGCAAGGGGAGCACGCTTGCCGGGAAGATGCCGCTCCTTTCGCCCCGTCAGGGCGTGCCGCCGCCCGCCGCGCAACCGAGCCGCTTCGCCCCCCGGCGGGCCTCGTCCGCCGTCACGCTGCGCGGCTTCGCGCGCCCCCAGCGGGCGAGCACCTTGCCGTAGGCGTCGCAGGCCCCGGCGCGGTCCCCCTTCTGCTCGAGGGCGCGACCGAGATCGAGCGTGGCGCGCAGGTGGTCGAGCGTCGAGGTGAAGATATCGCACGCGGCCTCGGCGCGCTGGAGGTGAGGGATCGCCTCGTCGACGCGCCCGGCGAGCAGGGAGAGGCGACCGACGTCGGCCTCGGGGCTCCCGTTCCGACCGTAGACCGCCACGACGAACGACGGCGCCCCCTTCGGCGGGCCGAACTCGCCGAGCGCGTCGATGGCGCGGCGCGCCTCGGCGGGCGTGAAGGCCGGGCTGGCGTAGGCGTAGTTCCAGACCTCGCCGCGGTAGGCCCCCTCGGCGAGCCGCGCGTCGATCCAGGCGCGGCGGCGCTCCTCGAACGCGGTGGGCGGCGCCTCGCCGGCGGGGGACGCGAGCCGCAGCACGTAGAGGCCGAGGTCGACCCCCTGCCCGGACCCCTGCGGCTGCCACGCCGCGCTCCGCCCAACGAAGTCGCTCGCGATTCGGCGGACCTCGGCCTCGTTCCCCGTCTCGAGGGCGAGGTCGAGGAGGAGCAAGGTGAGCGTGTAGTGCGGCTCGTAAGACGCCCGCAGGGCCGGGTCGGCGGCCAGGGTCGCGGACGCCTGCGCGGCCAGGGCGCTCGCGCGGACGAAGTCGCCGCCGAAGAACGCGAGGCGAGCCTCGAGGCCGTACCGTTGCAGCTCGGGCCCCATCGGCCGCGGGATGACGGGGACCAGCTGCGCGACGGTCTCCGCGAGCGCCTCGGGGCGTGCGCCGAGGCTCGCGAGCGCCCAGACCACCAGGGCCTTGCCGATGGGGGAGCGGTCGGCCGCCCGGCGCGCGTCGCGCTCGAACTCTTCGCACCGGCCCGCCACGCTGTCCACGAACCCCTTCCAGAGGAAGCAGTCGGCCCCGTTCATCGACAGGGCGCCGCAGCGGTCGAACGCCGCCACCGCCTCCTCGGCCCTGCCGAGCGCGAGGAGCGCCATCGCCTTGCTCTCCCAGGACTGCGCGTCGGCCGGGTCCATCGCCAGGGCGTGCTCGGCGGGGGCGAGCGCCTCCGGGGCGCCGTGGTGGATCATCGCCAGCCACATCCAGGCCTCGACGTCGCCGGGGTAGCGGTCGGCGAACGTCCGCAGGCGCCGCTCCGCCTCGCGGCTGTCCTGCGCCTGGGGCTGCAGGTACGGCTGGAGCGCCTCCATGAGTGCCTCGTCGCGCGCGCCGAGCGAAGCGCGGAGCCCCACCGCCTTCGCGAACTCGCCGTGCCGGGTGACCGGGTCGAGGCCGATCGCCGTCATCGACGTCCGGAGGTGGGCCGCGGCCATCGAGGGGTCGAGGTCGCCGGCCTTCGCGAAGTGGGTCTCGGCGTCCATCCAGTTGTCGTCGTGCATGGCCTGCATCCCCGCGGCGTACTCGGCGGCGGCGGCCGGGACCGCCGTGCGCGGAGGCGGAAGGTCGATGATGCGCACCACGGCCGGGGCGGAGGCGGAGGGGGCGAGGCCGGCCTCGGGGGCGACCACGGGCGACCGGCGGATGGCGAGGAGCGCGGCGCCGACGAGCGCGACCCCGACCAGCGGCGCGAGCGCGAGGCGGAGCCCCTTCTGCCGCCGGAGCCGGCGCGTGGTGGCGACCTGCGCCGCGTCGGTGAGCGACATCGTCGTGGCCGACGGGGAGCGCCCGGAGAGCGCCGCCACGATCTCCCGCGCGTTCGCGTAGCGGTCGGCCGGCGCCTTCTGCAGGCAGCGCCGGACGATCGCCGCCAGCGCCTCGTCCACCCCGGGGGCCCGGTCGCCCAGCGCGGGGGCAGGGTCGCGCGCGATGGCGACGAGCACGGCGCTCGTCGTGAGGCCGACGAACGGGCGGCTGCCGGTCAGCATCTCGAAGAGCATGACGCCGAAGGAGAAGACGTCCGACCGGACGTCGAGCGGCTGGCCGACGACCTGCTCGGGGGACATGTACTCGGGCGTGCCGAGGACGCGCCCGTCGTCGGAGGTGACCAGCGTCTCGGTCTTCGCCATCGCGGCGTCGGTGTCGCCCGAGTGCGAGCGGTGGGTGTCGAGCTTGGCGAGGCCGAAGTCGAGCAGCTTCAGCGCCCCCGCGGGGGTGATCATCACGTTCTCGGGCTTCAGGTCGCGGTGCACGATCCCCTTGTCGTGGGCCGCCGCGAGGCCGGTCGCGATCTGCAGGGCGAGCTCGCACGCCGTCCCGACGTCGAGGCGCTCGCCGCCGAGGCGCGCCCGGAGGTTCTCCCCCTCGACCAGCTCCATGGCGATGTAGAGCCGGCCGTCCGCCTCGCCGACCTGGTAGACCGCCGCGACGTTTGGGTGAGTGATGGCCGCCGCCGAGCGCGCCTCGCGGAGGAAGCGCTGCTTCCCCTCCTCGTCCCCCTCCTTCGCGCGCAGCACCTTGAGCGCCACCGTGCGGCGCAGCGACTCGTCCTCGGCGCGGTAGACGACCCCCATCCCCCCCTTCCCCAGCCGCCCGACGATGCGGAACGGCCCGAGGGTGGCCGGGCCCAGCGGCTCGCCTTCGGAGCGGGGGGGGTCATCCATCGTCGTGGGCAGTGTGGCACACGGAGCACCGGCGCCGCACGTCCCCCCCTCAGCGTACGGCGGCGACTCTCGACCGGCGACGCATGCCGCCCATGCGTCCGGGCCTGGCCATGGGGCCTGCCCCCTACCCCCTCACGCGCTCCACGACTCCGGTCCCGCCGTCGACGCGTACGAGGTCGCCGGTGCGGATGGCGCGGGTCGCCCCCTCGACGTTCACCACGCTAGGCACCCCCAGCTCGCGCGCGACGACGGCGGCGTGCGACAGCGGGCCGCCCAGCTCGGTCACGACCCCGGCGGCGATGAGGAAGAGCGGCGTCCAGCCGACGTCGGTGGTGCGGACGACGAGCACCTCGCCCGGCTCGAGCTCGCCGATGGCGTCCGCCGACGCGAGGACGCGCGCGCGCCCCTCCACGATGCCCGGGCTGGCCGGGAGGCCGCGGAGGAGGTCGCCGCCGAGCGGCGGGAGGACGACGCTCGGAGGGGCGCCGACGAAGGTGGACGGAGGATCGGGGCGGGCGAGATCGCGGGCGAACTCCGCGCGGCGCGCGCGCACGAGGGGGGCGAGGTCGCCGCGGGAGGCCCGGAGCGCCACGACGATCTCGTCGATGGTCAGGAAGAAGACGCCGCCGAGCGCGGCGGCCCCGTTCTTCCCGGCGCGCTCCACGGCGAGCTCGGGGGCGAGGCGGCAGAGGCGGCGGTCGGCGTCGAGCACGGCGTCGCGCAGCATGCCGAGGACGCGCGTCACCCAGGTGCGCATCCGCTCGCGGAGGCGGGCGGTCTTCTGCACGCGGGCGACGAGGTGCCGCACGAGCGCCTGCTCGGCCAGGTTGAGGCGCGGCACGAGCCCCGACATCTCGGCGTCGGCCGAGAGGCGCGCCTTCGCCAGCGCCGGCTCGACCTCGCGCAGCTCCCCCTGCATCGCCACGCGCAGCATGGTGAGCACGGGGCGAGGGTCCTCCCGCCAGCGCGGCGTCGAGAGCTCGGCCTCGCGCACGGCCCGGTCGCCGTACAGCTCGAGGAAGCTCTGGAGCGCGCGGCGCGTCGGCCCGTCCGGCAACGCGTCGAGGCCGGCGGTGGCAGGGTCCTCGAGCGCGGCGCGGGCGGCGGGCTCGGCGCGGGCGAGGGCGGCGACGCGCATGATGGCGATGGCGGGGCGCGCGCTCTCCAGGTCGCGGATGCCGCTGGTGAGCGCCTGCGCGAGCCGCTCGTTCTCGATGGGCGAGACGCGAGACAGGACGGCCTTCAGGGCGAGGTGGGCGGCGAGCGCGCTCGAGGCGCAGGCGAGCATGACCGTGCCGCTCTGCTCGAGCAGGGCCTGCAGGTCGCGCAGCGTCCGCGCCACCCCCTCGTCCGGCAAGATGGCGAGGTCGAGCGCCCCGTGCGCCTTCTCGGCGAGCCGCGCCGACTCCTCGTAGCGGGCGACGTCGTCGTCGAGGCGGAGGTGCTCCCGGGCGAGCTTCCACGCCGTGAACGGCATCCGCGCGTAGAAGCCGCGGCGCGAGACCCCCTCGGTCTGCAGCTCGAGCTCCTCCGTCCCCGCCCCGCCGCCGAGCTCGACGAGCGTGCGCGCCTTGAGCCAGGGGACCTGCGCGGCGATCTGCATGAACTCGCTCAGGTTGAGGTAGAAGCGACCGTATACGTTGCCGACGAGGCGCGCGTGGCGCGGCACGCTGCAGCCGAGCGCGGCGAAGGCCTTGCGGAAGCCGGCCTCGCTGAAAGCGCCGGCGACGGACCAGGTGAGCGGCGTGGCGACGCCGGGGAGCGCCTCGCCGACGTTGACCGCGCTCCAGACCGTCTCCTCGCCCCCCCCCTCGGGGAAGCCGCGGCCGGTGACGCGCCGGGCCTGGACCACCCACGTCTTCGAAGGGTCGCACGCGAACTCGACGTCCCAGGGGACGCGGACCTGCCGCTCGAGGCGGAGGGCGACCTCGGCCAGCTCGAGCACCTCGTGGTTGGCGAGCGCCGGGCTGTCGGGCGACGCGGCGGCGACCTCGGCCAGCCCCGCGGTCGTGACGACGAGCGCCCGCGCCTTGTGCGCGATGATCGACTCGACGAGGCGGCCGCGGTCATCCATGCGCAGCACGTCGGGGGTGGTGACGCCGTCCACGACCGGGGCGCCGAGCCCGAAGCCGACGTTGATGACCCGCTGGTGGCGACCGCGCGCGTCGGGCGCCTGTGTGAACATCACGCCCGCGGCGCGCGCCTCGACCATTCGCTGCACGACGACCGCCATGCCCACGTCCTTGACGCCGCGCGACGCCAGGTAGGCGAGAGCGCGGCCCGAGGCGAGCGACGCCCAGACGGCGCGGACCGCCTGCGTGAGCTCCTCGGCGCCGCGGACGCCGAGCTTGGAGTCGGCCAGCCCCGCCATGGAGACGAGCTCGCCGTCCTCGCACGTGGCGCTCGACCGGACGGCCAGCCCCCACGGCGCGGTCGCGGCGACCTGGTCCCAGAGCGCGCCCAGGGCGTCGACGATCCCCTGCGGCACGGGCCCCTTCAGGATCTCCTCGCGCGCCTCGGCCGCCCGCGCCATCCCCGCGGCCCCGGACGCGGCGCGCAGGAGGGACCGAGGGTCGCACCCGGGGGGCAGCTCGCGCAGCGCCGCGACGAACCCGTCGGCCGGGATGACCCACGCCTCGGGGACCGCGAACCCCTGCCGCACCAGCCAGGCCAGCCCCACCGCCTTGCCGCCGAGCTCGCGCGGGTCGTCCGCGCCGCGCCTCTTCGCGAGGGCGTCGATCGGGATGAGCCACTGCGTCACGGTACGGCCTCGGAGGGGCGCATCGCCGGGCTACTCGGCCCCGGCCCCGGGGGGGATGAAGTCGTCGCGCGTGTAGAGCGCCGTGACCGCCAGCCCCTCGGCCTCGAGCGCCGCGCGCCCCCCCTCGAGGCGGTCGACGAGCGCCACGACGCCGGCGATGACGTACCCCCCGGCCCGGAGCTTCTCGGCGGCCTTCAGCGTGGAGCCGCCGGTGGTGATGACGTCCTCGACGATCGCGACCGCCGCCCCCTTCGCCAGCCGCCCGTCCCCCTCGAGCAGCCGCCGGGAGCCGTGGTCCTTCGCCTCCTTGCGGACGTAGATGGCGTCGAGCGGCGCCCCGGCCTGGAAGCTCGCGAACGCGACGGCGCTCGCGAGCGGGCAGCCGCCGAGCTCCACCCCGGCCACGGCCCCGGCGCGGACCGGGAAGGCCCGGATCGCCTCGCACATGAGCGGCCCCACGAGGGCGTGCCCCTCGGCGGTGAGGACCGCCTGCTTGCAGTCGATGAAGAAGTCGCTCTCCTTGCCGGAAGCGAGGACGACGCGCCGCCGCTGGAAGGACAGCAGGCGGAGGAGCTCGAGGAGCCGGCCCCGCGCGCCGTTCACGTCGCCTTCTTCTTGAGCGCCGCCTTCGCCCCCTTCTTCAGGGCGGGGACGACGGGGGGCGGCGGGCCCTTGGCGACCACCTGCTGCGGCGGCGCGGGGGGGGGCGGCGGCGGCGGGGCCGGGCGCGCGGGGGCGGCAGGCCTAGCGGCGACCGGGGGGGCAGCCTTCGGTGCCACGGGGGCCGGCCTCGCGGGCGGGGCAGCCGGGCGTGACGGAGCGGCGACCGGAGGCGCCGGACGCTTCGCGGCGACGGGGCGCGCGGGGGCCGACGCCTGGGCCTTCGCCCGCGGGGCGGTCGCGGCGACCGAGCCGGTCTGCACGAGCCCCTTCACGAGCGCCCCCTTCGCGATGGCGATGCGCGGGGCGCGGAGATCGCCCACGACGCGGGCCCCCTCCTCCAGCCGTACGACCTCCTCGCCGGTCAGGTCGCCGCGAACGGCCCCCCGCACGACGATGACGTGCGCCGCGACGCTCGCGCCGACGAGGCCGCTCGCCTCGACGGTGACCTCCCCGGAGACCGCGATCTCGCCCTCGACGTGACCCTCGATCGTCAGGTCGGCGTCCCCCGTCACCCGGCCGCGAACGCGGACCCCTCGGCCAATTACCGTGAGCCTTGCCATCATGATCTCCTGCCGCTCGCCGCGCGAACGGTCATACGTCCATGTCGACGTTGCCCTTGAACTGGGCGCCGTCTGCGATCGTGATGCGGGTCGCCTTCACGTTGCCGACCACGCGCGCCCCGGCCTGCAGGTCGACGCGGTCGCTCGAGGTGATGTTCCCGGTAACGCTGCCTGCGACCGTGAGCGGCCCGCCGGTGATGTCGGCCTCGATCGTCCCGCCCGCCTCGACCGTGACCCCCTCGCGAGCATCGACCTTGCCGCGGATGGTCCCCTGCACGACGAGCTCCTCGTCCGCCGAGACTTCGCCTTCGATCGTGATGCCTGCGCCGATGACCGTGCTCGCCATTGCCTGTTGTCTCCTAGTGTTCCGAGCGGGTCGCCGATGGATTCAGCGCCGCACCGTGGGGCCGTCCGAGTCGTCGAGCCCGCCACCGCTCAGCTCGACGGGGAGGGTGAACTCGCAGTCGAGCCGACCGTCAAGCTCGGCCCCCTCCTCGAGCGATACGCTGGCCCCGCGGAGGTCGCCGCGCACGCGGGCGCCGGCCAGGAGGGCCACGTCGCCCGTGACGTTGACGTCCCCGTCGAGCGCCCCGGCCACGCGCAGCGCGCTCGCCTCGATGTTCGACACGACGCTGGCCCCCTCGGCGATGAACAGCTCACCGCGCAGGTGGACCTCCCCCTCGACGTGGCCGTGGACCGCGAGGTCGCCGTCGCCGGTGATGCGGCCGCGGACGCGCGTCCCCGCCCCGAGGACGGCCTGCGTGGAATGCGCCGCGTCGTGCTTGCTCGTGGAGGACGTTGTTCGTGTGAGCGCCATGGGGAGAGCCTCGGGGGCGCCGAAGCTAGTACAGGCATGGGCGGGATGTCACGGGGGGGCTGCGAGGCCTCGCGACATCGTGCAACGGCGTCCCCGCGGAGGGGCTGGCGATCGACCCGCACCCTGCGCGCGTCCTTCATGTAAGCTCCGCGCGCTTTGAGCGACGACGCGCCCGAGCCCACCCCTCCGCCGGCAGAGCCCGCGACGGCCCCCGCCGAGGCCCCCCCTGCGCCCGCCGCCCCTGCCGAGCCCGCCGTGATCGCCGAGTCGGCCGCCGCCGCGCAGCCCGCGACCGCACAGGCCGCGCCTGCCGACGCATCCCCTCCGCCGGCCGAGCGTTCCGACGCGGCCGCCCCCGCCTCGCCGCCAGCCCCGACCACCCCATCGCCCGCGGCCTCCCCTCTGCGGCGCTTCGCCTTCCTCGCCATCCCCGCCGTCGCGCTCCTCGAGCTCGGCGCCCACCTTGTGCAGACGCACACCGTGGTCGCCCCGAGCGAGTGGCTGGCCGCGCGCGACGTCGCCCGCACCCTCGCGAAGCCCGAAGACCTCGTCCTGATGTCCCCGTACTGGACCGACCCGGTCGGCCGCGAGCTCTTCAAGGACGAGCTCCTCTCCGTCGCCCGCGAGGCCCGCCCGGACGCGAGCCGGTTCCCTCGCGCGGTCGAGCTCTCCATCCGCGGGCAGCACGACGGCGAGCTCGCCTCGTGGAGGGTCGAGAGCGCCCGCAAGGTCGGCCCGGTCACGGTCACGGTCTATGACAACCCGCTCTACGTCCCCCTGAAGGACGACCTGGTCGACCACATCCGACCGGGGGGCGTCGCCGTCAGCGTCGTCTCGGCGAGCGGCTCGGCCGACTGCGGGCTAACCCGCGCGCGGGTCGACACCGGTCCGCTCGGCTTCGGCCCCGCCATCCCGGCCGATCGCGTCGCCTGCCCGACGGGCGGGCTCGTCGCGGCCACGGTCATGCAGCCCGGCGACTACCGCCCCCACCGCTGCCTCTTCGCCCCCCCCCTCGGCGCCGGCAAGACCCTCCGCGTCCGCTTCCTCGGCGTCCCCTTCGGCACGCTCCTGCACGGCCACGCGGGGCTCGACTGGGACTCGACGGCCCACACCGAGGAGCCGCCGGTGACCCTCGTCTGGAAGCTCGGCGACCGGACCATCGGGCGCGTCACCGCGGGGAACGACGACGGCTGGAAGAGCTTCGCGCTCGACACGCGCGACGTCGCCGGTCAGACGGGGGAGATCGTGGCGGAGATCTCGGCGCCCAGCTCGCGCAACCGCCTCTACTGCTTCGAGGCCGACACGCGATGACCCCCGCCCACGCCCACCGGCGCATCACCCGGGACGACCACCTCATCGGCCTCTGCCTCGCCGCCGTCTACGTCACCTGGCTCGTCGTCTCGGCCCGGTCGCTCGGCTTCCCCCGCGACGAGGCCTTCTACTTCCGCGCCGGGCAGGACTACGAGCGCTGGTTCGAGCTGCTGTTCGACGGCAAGAAGGAGGCGTTCGACGCCAGCGTCGCGGACGGCCTCTTCTCGTACAACCACGAGCACCCCGTCCTCATGAAGGACCTGTTCGGGCTCTCGTACGCCTACCTCCACCAGAAGCACCACGTCTTCACCGACGCGAGCACCGCCTTCCGCTTCCCGGCGATGTGCATGGCGGGGATGTCGCTCTGGGTGACCTACCTCTTCGGAGCGCGCGCCTACGGGCGGTGGAGCGGCCTCGTCGCCGCCGTCCTGCTCGGGCTGATGCCGCGGGTCTTCTTCAACGCGCACCTCGCCTGCTTCGACGTCCCGATCATGGCGATGTGGACGCTCTGCATCTTCGTCTACTGGCGCGCCACGCAGTCCGGCGGCCTCGGGTGGGCGCTCGCCGCCGGCGTGGTCTACGGCCTGACGCTGCTGACCAAGCACAACGCGTGGATCTTGCCGGGGGTGTTCATCCCCCACGCGCTCGTCGTCCACGCCCGCCCGCTCGTCCGGCAGCTCGCGGCGGGGCGGCTCGTGGTCCCGGCCTCGCTCGTGGCGATGGCGACCGTGGGGCCGCTCGTCTTCTACTTCGGCTGGCCGTGGCTCTGGCACGACCCGGTGGCGCGCGTCACCGAGTACGTCAACTTCCACCTGCACCACGAGTACTACAACATGGAGTTTCTGGGCCGGAACTACGCCGGCCCGCCCTCGCCCCGCTCGTACATGCCGGTGATGATCCTGGCGACGGTGCCGGCCGTGACGCTCGCGCTCTTCGCGGTGGGGGCCGCGGAGCGGGCGCGGGTCCTCGTGCTCCGGGCGTGGCGCCTCATCCGCAAGGGGGTCCTCGTCGTGAGCGGCGAGGGGGTGCAGGCGTCGCCGACGGTCGCCCCCGCGCTGCCGGGCGACCCGCTGCACGTCCCGGGGCACGCCCCGCTCCGGAGCCACGACCACGCGCAGACCGACCTCCTCTTCTTCCTCTCCATGGCCGCCCCTCTCGCGGTCTTCCTCCTCCCCAAGACCCCCATCTTCGGGGGGACGAAGCACTGGCTCACGGCCTACCCGTTCCTGGCGCTCTTCGCGGGGCGAGGCTTCATGCTCGTCGCGGAGGCGATGGAGCGGGCCTGGCCGCAGCTCGTCGCGACCGCGCAGAAGCGCACCCTCGCCTGGTCGGGGCTCGCCGCCGTCGTGTCCCTCGGCCCGCTCCTCATCACCGAGCACTCCCACCCGTTCGGCCTCTCGTCCTACGTCCCGCTCGTCGGGGGGACCGCCGGCGGCGCCGACCTCGGCTTGAACCGCCAGTTCTGGGGCTTCACGACGCAGAGCCTCGCGCCCTGGCTCGACTCCCACGCCTCGCGCGGGGCCTCGGTCTACATCCACGACACCG
>Ga0316217_10005284_pt1 | contig 13475 bp, 10 predicted proteins | sample 1anoAmetaG_FD_203633 | JGI IMG/M metagenome (GOLD analysis project Ga0316217, IMG submission 203633) | Freshwater microbial communities from Trout Bog Lake, Wisconsin, USA - 1anoA | ecosystem: Environmental > Aquatic > Freshwater > Lake > Hypolimnion/Profundal zone | place: USA: Wisconsin...
CGCGCCCATCGGATGACCGGACTGAAACATGTCCCAGTCCGGCTGCATGAATTCACCGAACCAGACGCTGACCAGTGAATTGCAGAACAGATGCTGGCCGTGTGTTTCCGGCTTGTTTGGCCAAAAATCAATCGAGGTGCGCATCAGGGTGGAGCGTGGCGAACAATAGTAAGTTTCCAGGGCGTTGGCCATGCAGTTGATGAGCCTTCCGTCAAAATGCTTCGCCACGGATTTTTCCAGCGCGTCGCGATAGGCTCGCGTCAGGGCGACGCGACCACCGAGGCCAGGCGCGACGGATTCGATCATGGACTGATTGTCCACCTTCACGCCGTCCACGCCCTGTTGCCGAAGGCGGCGATGGTAGTCGTCATAAAACTGCGCGATTTTCTTCGGCGGAACAACGCCAACCGCGTGGCCCCACCATTGCGTATTGTAATTGGGATGCAGGGTGAGCACGTCCCGCTCGAAATCGCGAACCGTGTCCCGCACGTCATAATCGGCGAGCGCGTGGCGGTCGAGACCGCTCCAATACCCGGTGAACGCGTGCCAGACCAGGAACTGTTTCACCTTGAACTCGTCTTTGGCGATGCGCACCGTGGAGGAAAGATCGCCGTTGAAGTTCTTTCCGGCGTTGAGCGAGCAGAGCATCTGTTCGCCTTTAGGCGCCTCGCGGTAATCCTGCCAGCCGTCGTCCAGGACCAGAAAACGCGGTTCAACGCCGCCTTGGGCGAACGTCGCCAGACCGGCGCGGACTTTTTCCGGCGTGACGTCGCGGTAAAAGGAGTTCCAGGTACACCAGCCGAAATTGTCCGCAAAATCCGGCAGGGGTTTTTCGCGGCGCAATTTACCGGTGCCGAGATGTTGCATCACGGCCTTCGCGCCGGCATCGCACATTTGATAAGGATCGGCGCCAGCCATGACGAACACCGCCACTCCGCCGCGTGTGGTGGTTTGCGGATCGGCGGTAACGCCGGTGAGCACAAGTTTATCAGCTTTGCCGGAAAGCGTAAAGACCATTGGGCCGTCGAAGATCGGCACCAGCATCACGCACGTTTGATTGGTGGTTTCGGCGAGCAACCATTGGGTCTCCACTTTCACCGCTGACAGCCTGGTGCCCACCTGCGGACGCATCCAGAACGGTTCATCCCGAAAGAGGCTCGTAAAACGAGTCATTCCCGTCACCCTGGCGAAGGGCGAATCAACCAGAGAACTCGCGGCATCCATTTTCAATCTCAAGAAAGTGCCGGCGCCAGATGGATCCTTCGCGATCGTGAACGCCGCTGGAACACCCTGGAGCATCGGCTGGCCATCGCAGGCCAGGGTGCCGTTTCGCAAGGTAAACGAGGCGGACTGAACCGAAACAGCCGACAATAAAGCTGCCGCCAAAATTCCGTTGAGGCTTTCCGATCGCATCATAAAAGCTGGCTTTGCCGCCGCAATGCGGCATTTAATTCTTCGATTTCTCAAAACGACATTCAGCGCCATGTTGGAGTTGAGATTCTTGAAATCGCAATTCATTGGCATGGCAAAGGTGACTGCGCCATGCTGCCGGGCGCTGCAAATTATTTGATTGGCGATTTTAGCGTTTGGTCGCATTTTGCCTAGTCAATGGAACCTATGACACAAAAGCCGCGACACGGCAGGGGCAGGCCGTGCCGGTGTTGCTGGGCCAGCCATGGTCTCGTAGGGTCTTTCCTCCGCGCGTCGTGTTTGATCAGGAAGGCGGCGTTCGTGGTAGAGTAAGCGAAGTGCAGGAATTCGGGTTAAACCGACCGCAGTTGTCGTGAGCGACTTCTTGTCGCGGACACCAACGCGGACACCAAAAGAGTTAAAACAGGTTACGCTGGGTTATGCCGATTTATGTTGATTTGCCAATGAAAACAGACCACCGCAAACGCGGCTCGCTCATGGAAAAGATTTCATTGGAAAGATTTCATTTGCTTTTTGGATTGCGAAGCCTGAAGGTTGGTACCATAAAGAATTAAACCGTTTGTTCATGGACTCTAGCAGTTCAAAGCCAAAGGAAGTGAAACACCGTATCGCACTGGTTCAAGGTGAATCATTTCGCTGTGTGGCGGTCGAGATCGCACATGGCCGATGGAAGAGTGTTCAAGGTGGAACAGAATTGCCTCCCGTGCTTGAAGTTTTGAAAATCAAGGGTAATTGCGATGCTTCATTCTTCGGAAAACCAAGGAATTAATTCAGGCCATATGCAATTTGCTCGGCGGCAGCCACTGGTTTTCTGGGCCAGACAATATCGTCACCGGGAAGATGTTCTGGGGAAGGATTTTGAATTGTTTTTGCTGTCTAAATTTTGATGGTCTGATCAAAAGAATACAAACCGCCCTGCGGTTCCACCCGCAGTTCCAGCCCAAAATTGTCTTTCTCTTACCTTGCATGGACTTTAAGCAAACGGTGTTCCAACCGTCGGTTATGAGGAATGACGCGGCGAGGCTGCGGGCTGGCCCCGGTCATAGCCTAAGGCGGCGTGTTTTTTTGGCACGTGCCTTGCGGAGGTCCAGTTGTGAAGAAGATGCTGGATGAATGTCTCCCCGGTTGTCCGGGGATTGACGCGCAAAAGGCAGGCCCGGTGGCTGCGCCGGGCAGTTGCCGCGTCGTGGACGAGATGAGCCTGCTGTTCGACATTTCGTACACGTTGGAGAGCAGCCTTGAACTGCGCGAAGTCATCCGGCCGGTGTTGTTGAAAATGGCCGAAGGGTTGGGCATGAAACGCGGTACGATTACCATTCTCAATCGGGCGGACGGCACGGCCAGCATCAGCGAGGCGGTTGGCCTGTCCGGCGGTCAGAACCAGCAGGATTACCTGGCGGCCTGCCGGGAACTTGTCGAGCAAGTAATGACTTCCGGCCAGGCCATCGTCGTGCCGGACATTTCCAAGGAGACGGCGCTGAAAACGCGTTGGGAACAGGAGCAGCAAGCCGAGCCCAGCGCCTTGTCGGCGGCATATATCTGCGTGCCCATCAAGTTTGGCGAAGAGGTCATCGGTGCGTTGAGTGTGGAGCGCATTCTGGACGGCCGCGCGCGGCTTTCGGCGGATCGCAGACTGCTGTCGCTCATCGCCAACGCCATCGCGCACACGGTTCATTTTCACCGGCTCGCGCAGGAGAAATTGTGGGCGCTCCAGCGTGAAAACGAGCGGTTGCAACAGCAACTCCAGACCAGTCTGCGCCCGCCGAACATGATTGGCAATTCGGACGCGATGCGCTCGGTCTATCGCCACATCGAGCAGGTGGCCAACAGCGTGACGACCGTGCTGATTCGCGGCGAAAGCGGCGTGGGCAAGGAACTCATTGCCCGCGCGATCCATGAGCAAAGCCCGCGCGAAGGCAAGGCCTTCGTAAAATTCAACTGCGCCGCGCTGCCGGAATCCATCATTGAGAGCGAACTGTTCGGCCACGAGAAGGGCGCGTTCACGGGCGCGATGGCCATGCGCAAAGGCCGGTTTGAAGTCGCGAACGGCGGGACGATCTTTCTGGATGAAATTGGCGACGTTTCGCCCGCCACCCAGGTCAAGCTGCTGCGCGTCTTGCAGGAACGGGAATTCGAGCGCGTCGGCGGCCACACGCCCATCAAGGCCGATGTCCGCATCCTCACCGCCACCAGCCGCAACCTGGAGGCGATGATCGAGCAGGACAAATTCCGCTCCGACCTGTATTACCGGCTCAATGTGTTTCCGATTTATGCGCCGCCCTTGCGCGAACGCAAGTCGGACATCCTCTTGCTGGCCGATTATTTTGTGGAGAAGTATTCCAAGCTGAACCAGAAGTCCATCCGCCGCATCTCCACCGCCGCGATTGATCTGCTGATGAGCTACCACTGGCCCGGCAACGTGCGCGAATTGGAAAATTGCATCGAGCGTTCCGTGCTGCTCTCGCCAGGCAAATCCATCGAGGCGCAGCACCTGCCGCCGACGTTGCAGAAAAAGGAGGCCTCCGAAAAATCCGCCGCCGGCGGTGCGCTGGATACCGCCGTGGCCGCGCTGGAGTACGAGCTGATCGTGGCCGAACTCAAGAGTTGCGACGGCAACATGGCCGCCGCCGCCCGCAAGCTCGGGTTGACCGAACGGCAAATGGGGCTGCGCGTAAAGCGGTTGGGGATTGATTTCAAGCGCTTCCGGCGCGGCGACGTCGCCGTCCCATGACGACGGCTGGCGCGGCCACTTCGGCGGAGCATGACCTTTTTTCACAGCCAAGCACCCCGGCTTCACTCTCATCCGGGATTGTGGGACCGGGCCTTGGGTTCCTATCTTGGCCTGGCCATTGGCGACGCTTTGGGAGCCACGGTGGAATTCATGACCGCCCGCGAAATCGCCGCGCAATATAAAGTCCACAAAGACATCATTGGCGGCGGCTGGCTCCGCCTGAAACCGGGCCGCGTAACTGATGACACCGAAATGGCGCTGGCGCTCGGTTCCGCCTTGACCGCCAGCGGCGGCTGGAACCTGCGCGCCATCGCCGACGCCTTTGTGGCTTGGATGCGCGGTCGCCCGGTGGACATTGGCCACACCTGTCGCCGGGGCATCAGCCGTTATATTGCCAATGGAAGTTTGTGCGCCCCATCCGCCGAAGACAGCGCCGGCAATGGCGCAGCTATGCGCAACCTGCCCGCCGTGTTCATCTCGCTGGGCAGTGAAGAACTGCTCGTCCAACGCAGTCTCGAGCAGGCGCATCTCACCCACAATCATCCGCAAGCCGACGTGGCCACCGCCGCGCTGGCCCGCATGACCTGGCGGCTCCTGCTGGCCGACGAGCAGGCCGCTTGCAATCAAATCGCCGCCGACCTGATTGCCCGGCATCCCGCCTTCAGTTTCAAACCGTGGCCCGGTCAGACCAGCGGCTACATTGTCCACACGGTGCAAACCGTCTTTGATGGTTTCTTCCACACCGGCAGTTTTGAAGATTGCCTGCTGCGCGTGGTCAACCATGGCGGCGACGCCGACACCACCGGCGCGCTGGCCGGGCAACTGGCTGGGGCGCTTTACGGCATCCAAGGCATTCCCTCACGCTGGCTTAAAAGGCTCGACCCAAAAGTCACCACCGCCATTTATCTTCAAACCCAAGAGCTTCTCAAGCTGGCCAGGATTTGATATGCTTTCGACAGCCAATCCCTGACATTTCGAATGCGCCCGCCAGAAAACCTCTATCATCAGAACATCGCCGAGGACCACTCGCGCTCTTCCTGCTCGCTCAACCGCTGCAACCTTTCGCCTTGGATCATTGGCTCGGAGGAATTTCAGGTGAAACCGTTTCCGATTGAAATTGACGGTGCGCGAACCACGGACGCGCCACTCTTTCGCCGTTTGGAAGAAATCGCCGATGCCGCTGAACGCAGCCGCCTGTTTCATGACCATGTCAGCGTCAAATTCGGTCTGAATGAAAAAAACGAAGCGGGCGGAAAAACAAAATCCGCCTACAGCTATGTCAATTTGCTGCGCGCTTGGGGGGCGGACAGCAATCGGCAGGCGGGCGCGGTACTCAAGGCGTGGGTAGAAAGCCGCTTCGGCATTCTGGCCACCTATCATAATGGGCGGCTGGCGGACAATGCCGCCGCCCGCGAAGCCTTCATGTTAGACCGGATGCGCGGGTCGGCCAAGTCCATCGGTGTACTGATGCAATTGGACCTGCTTTACACCTTCTGCCAGGACGAATTGCGCCGCCGCTTCCCAGGCGTGCGCAGCCAGACCCTCTTTCGCGGCACCCATGACCCGGAGGAATATGCCATTCGGGGCCAGAGCAACCAGGTTGGCCACCGCTCCCGGCGCGTCATGCTGGTGCAACTGAATAATTTGAGCTCATTCACCTCCGACCCGGAGGTCGCCTGGGAGTTTGGCTCCAGCGCGTGGGAAGTGGAGGTGCCGCTGGCCAAAATTGTCTTTTTCAGCGGTCTCCTGCCCAAATCACTTCTTGCCGGTGAATCCGAACATCTCGTGCTGGGCGGCTATTACAACGTGCGCACGCGGATTTGCTGAACATTTTTTCTCACCCTCCCAGCACCGCCAGTTTCCTCCGCGCTTCGGCGAGTTTCTGATAGGTCACGAAGGTTTTCTCGGCGACTTCCAAAATGCGTTCCCAGCCCGTGGGCAATTCTTCCGACAGATCGTGCAAATCCATCTTGGTCTGAATGGCCTGCGAACTGAGCTTTTTGATTTCCAGTTTCAATGTTTCAACGGTGTCCATGGTTTTGGTTTGGCGCGGCACGCGCCGGATGGTGAATAGCAATTCAAGTTCCAAACGGGAAAATTGCATTGTGACCAACCACGGAATGCACGTCAGCCATGCAGAATGATTTTCGTGGGTTTCGTAGTTGAACCGGCGTTTCCCCAATCCCCTCCTGCGCTTGGCTACATCCGGGTAGTTTTCAAATTTCAATCCTACGCAAATGTGGGATTTCACTGCCGGTGGAAGCCGCCCGTCCTTCCCGCGCAAGCCCCCTTTGCTTCATTTTGCCTGATTTTACGAGGCCCTTGCCCCCGGCGCGGGCGGTGCAAAACGGTTGGCATTCCGATTGCAATAGGAATCACAGTGCCGGTCGGAAGTTTCCGCCGGATCTAAAATTAAAATCGAAATTCTATTATGAGAAAAATTGCAATCTACGGAAAAGGCGGCATCGGCAAATCCACCACCACCCAAAACACCGTGGCCGGCCTGGCCGAGATGGGCCACAAGGTCATGGTCGTCGGCTGCGATCCCAAGGCGGATTCCACGCGCCTGCTGCTCGGTGGCCTCGCCCAGCGCAGCGTCCTCGACACCCTCCGCGAGGAAGGCGAGGACGTGGAATTATCTGACATCCGCAGCGGCGGCTTTTGCAGCACCATGTGCGTCGAATCCGGCGGCCCCGAACCCGGCGTGGGCTGCGCCGGCCGCGGCATCATCACTTCGATCAACATGCTCGAACAACTCGGTGCCTACGACGCGAGCGAAAACCTCAATTACGTGTTTTATGACGTGCTGGGCGACGTTGTCTGTGGCGGTTTCGCCATGCCGATTCGCGACGGCAAGGCTGAGGAAATCTACATTGTCTGCTCGGGCGAAATGATGGCGATGTATGCCGCGAACAATATTTGCAAGGGCATTTTGAAATTCGCGCAGACCGGCGTGGTGCGGCTCGGCGGGTTGATCTGCAACAGCCGCAAGGTGGACAACGAAAAGGAAATGATCGAACAGTTCGCCAAGCTGCTGGGCACACAGATGATTCATTTCGTCCCGCGCGACAACGACGTGCAGCGCGCCGAAATCAACCGCAAAACGGTCATTGAATGGAATCCGCAATGCGGCCAGGCCGACGAATATCGCAAGCTGGCCCGGGCGATTGACCAGAACAAAAACCTCGTGATTCCCAAGCCGCTGCAAATCGCGGAACTGGAAAAATTGCTGATGGAATACGGCTTGTTCAACTAAGCCGGGGCCGCCGCATCGGAAACATTCATGCCGTCGCAGTGAACCAACCAACAAGAAAGGAATTATTATGTCCGAACCAACCGACACTTTGATTGCGCCCGATCCGGCCGCGGTGAAGGCGGAGATGCTGAAGCTCTATCCCGCCAAGACGGCGAAGAAACGCGCCAAGCAAATCATCCTCAACGACCCGGAAACGCCGCCGGAAATCGGCGCCAACACGCGCACGGTGCCCGGCATCATCACGCAGCGCGGGTGTACTTACGCCGGCTGCCGCGGCGTGGTGATGGGACCGATTTACGATCTGCTCCAAATCACGCACGGGCCGGTCGGCTGCGGCTATTACGCCTGGCAGACCCGCCGGAACCTGGTGCGCCCGCCGGAAGGCACCACGAATTATCTGCAATATTGCATGAACACCGACATGCAGGAGGACCAGATCGTGTTCGGCGGTGAAAAGAAGCTCAAGCAGGCTATCCGCGAGGCCTACGACATTTTCAAGCCCAAGGCGATTGCGATTCTCTCCACCTGCCCGGTGGGCCTCATCGGCGACGATGTCCACACGGTGGCGAAGGTGATGAAGGAGGAACTTGGCATCAACATCATGGCCTTCAGTTGTGAAGGTTACAAGGGCGTCAGTCAGTCCGCCGGCCATCACATTGCCAACAACGGCGTGTTCAAGAACATCATCGGCCTGGACGACCAGGCGGACGTGGCCGAGTTCAACATGAACATCCTCGGCGAATACAACATCGGCGGCGACGCTTGGGAGATTGATTCCCTGCTGCGCAAGTGCGGCATTCACGTCACCGCCACTTTGAGCGGCGACGTCAGCTACGACCAGGTGAAAAAGGCGCACACCGTCCAGCTCAACGGCGTGATGTGCCATCGCTCGATCAATTACATCGCCGAGATGATGGAGAAGAAATTCGGCATTCCGTGGATCAAGGTGAATTTCATCGGCGCGGAAGCCACGGCGAAAACGCTGCGGAAAATCGCCCGCTTCTTTGAGAGCAAGAAACTCAGCGACCGCGTCGAGGAAGTCATCGCCCAGGAAATGCTGGCGTTGCGGCCCGTGCGCGAGGAAATCAAAGCGAAGCACCAGGGCAAGAAAGCCGCGCTGTTTGTCGGCGGTTCCCGCGCGCATCATTATCAGGATTTGTTCCGCGACATCGGCATGGAAATCATTTCCGCCGGCTACGAGTTCGCCCACCGCGACGATTATGAGGGCCGCAAGGTGCTGCCAACGATCAAAGTGGACGCCGACTCGCGCAACATCGAGGAACTGCACGTCGAAGCCGATCCGGCGCGGTTCAAACCCAGCAAGACGCCGGAGCAAATTGCCGCGCTCCAAGCCGGCGGGTTCAACTTCAAGGACTATGAAGGCATGATGGTGGAGATGAAAAAGACCTCGCTGGTCATTGACGATATCAGTCATCACGAAATGGAAAAGCTCATCGAAATCTACAAGCCGGACATCATCGGCTCCGGCATCAAGGACAAGTTTGTCATCGAAAAAATGGGCGTGCCGTGCAAACAGCTTCACAGCTACGACTACAGCGGCCCCTATGCGGCGTTCGGCGGCGCGATCAATTTCTACCGCGAAGTGGACCGGATGCTCACGACCAAAGTCTGGAAATACATCATTCCGCCGTGGGAGAAAACCACGGCGGCGCCGGTTGAACTCGTTCACGCCTCCAAGCTGGCCGATGCCAAAAAAGAAGCGGCCAAGCTCGTGCGCAAGCCCGTGGCGGTGGAGGGCGAGGAAGGTTGAAACCGGAAACGAAACCATTAACACCATAATATTATGCTTAACGGAACCACGGCTGAAATCAAACCCCGCGAGGCGCTGCGCATCAATCCTGCCAAGACCTGCCAGCCCATCGGCGCCATGTATGCCGCGCTCGGCATTCACGGCTGCATGCCGCACAGCCACGGCTCGCAGGGTTGCTGCTCCTATCACCGCAGCCATCTGACACGGCATTTCAAGGAACCGGTTGTTGCCACCACCAGTTCGTTCACCGAAGGCGCGTCGGTGTTCGGCGGCCTGGCCAACATGACCCAGGCGCTCTCCAACATCTTCGCGATCTACAATCCGAAGATTGTGGCGGTCCACACCACCTGTCTGTCCGAGGTCATCGGCGACGATATCCCGATGATGATCAAAAAGGCCAAAGAGGAAAAGATCATTCCCGAAGGCAAGTACGTCATTCACGCGAACACGCCGAGTTTCGTCGGCTCGCACATCACCGGCTTCGCGAGCATGGTCACCGGCATGGTGAAATATCTGGCCGAAGCCAGCGGCAAGACCGAATCACAGTTGAAGGAGGACGGACAATTGAATGTCATTCCCGGCTTCATTGACCCCGCCGACATGCGCGAACTCAAGCGCATCATCGCCGAAATGGGCGTGAAGACGGTCATGTTCCCCGACACCAGCGGCGTCCTGGACCTGCCGCAGGACGGCGAATACCGCATGTTCCACAGCGGCGGCGCGACCATCGAGCAGATCAAGTCCACCGGCGACAGCGTGGGCACCATTGCCCTCGGTCATTTCGCTTCCCACCCGGCAGCCACCGAACTGGATGAGAAATGCAACGTCCCGTGCGCGCTCTTGGAACTGCCTTACGGACTCACCAACACCGACCGGTTCATCCATGCGCTCCGCACCCACGGCGGCGTGGACGTGCCCGGCAGCATCGGCGAGGAACGCGGCCGCCTGCTCGATGCCATGGGCGACATGCATCAATACTTCCACGGCAAACGGGTGGCCCTCGTTGGCGATCCGGACCATGTCATTGCGCTCACGCAATTCCTCGTGGAGCTGGACATGCAGCCCGTCTATGTCTTCACCGGTTCCTCCGGAAAGCATTTCGAGCAACGCGTCAACGAGATTCTTGCCGGCCATGCGCCCGAGGCCATGGTGAAACAAAACGTGGATTTGTTCGAGTTGCATCAGCAGATCAAGAACCACCCGGTGGACCTGATCATCGGCAACACCTACAGCAAATACATTTCCCGCGTGGAGAACATTCCGTTTGTGCGCTTCGGCTTCCCGGTGCTCGATCGCATGGGCCATCGCTACTTCCCGTGCGTCGGCTACATGGGCGCGCTGCGGCTCATGGAAAAAATCAACGACGCCTTGCTCGATCAGAAAGACCGCGAATGCGCCGAGGAAAACTTCGAGTTGGTACAATGAACCACTGTGATCGTTCCCGGAGCGCGTCCGTCCGCGGGTGCAGCAGCCAAGCAGCGACCGCCGGCGCGAGTTTTGGTTGCACTCTGGGAATAGTCACGTTGCTGCGCCCGGGACGGGCGCGCTCCAACCAACCTTCATGACGCCGTACACCATCAACCCCGCCGAAGCCGCGGACGTGCCGTTGCTTCTGGCCTTGATCCGCGAACTGGCGGCGTTCGAGCAGCTCACGCAGGAGCTGGAGGTGACGGCGGATTCGTTGCGGTTGGCGTTGTTCGGCCCGGACCCTGTCGCCCGCGCGCTCGTCGCCCGCCTGGGCGGCGAACCGGCGGGCTACGCAGTGTTCTACCGCACTTTCTCCACCTTCGTCGGTCGTCCGGGAATTTTCCTGGACGACCTCTTCGTCCGCCCGCGCTTCCGCAAGCTCGGCATTGGCCGCGCGTTGCTGACGCGCGTGGCGGAAATCGGCGCGGAACTGGGCGACGGCCGTTTTGAGTGGATCACCTTGCGTTGGAATGAAAACGCCTTCCGGTTTTACCGCAGCATCGGCGCCTCGGTGATGAATGAATGGGCGCTTCTCCGCCTGAGCCGCCGCGAAGTCCGCAACCTTTTCAGCATGAAAGCGCAGGTGGCCGCATGAACAAATTCAATTTTCAACATCCAACATCCAACATCGAACAACCAACATCCAATGGGTTTGGTGCTGCCCATCGGCCAATGGATGTTCGGTGTTGGATGTTGGATATTGAATGTTCCCCTTGGCCATCCCATGATTGAGCTTCTTCCAGGCCGCGAAAAGCAGGTCGTCCACACGGGCGGCGGCAGGCCCGCCGAAATGGCCTGTGGCAAGGCCAGCGTCGCCGGCTCGGTCAGCCAGCGCGCCTGTGTGTTTTGCGGTTCCCGCGTTGTGCTGTATCCCATTGCCGACGCGCTGCACATCGTCCACGGCCCGGTGGGCTGCGCCGCCTATACTTGGGATATTCGCGGGGCTTTGTCGAGCGGACCGCAACTGCATCGTCACAGCTTTTCCACTGATTTGCAGGAGATGGACGTGATCTATGGCGGCGAGAAAAAACTCGAGGCCGCGCTGCTCGAACTCATCGCGCATCATTCGCCCAAGGCCGCGTTTGTTTATTCCACCTGCATTGTCGGCCTTATTGGCGATGACGTGAGCGCCGTCTGCCAACGGGTTTCCGCCCAGACCGGCATTCCCGTGCTGGGCGTGCATTCCGAAGGTTTCAAAGGCACCAAGAAGGACGGCTACAAGGCCGCGTGCGACGCCCTTTGCAAACTCATCGGCACCGGCGACACCGCGAACATCAGCCCGCACAGCATCAATATCCTGGGCGAATTCAACCTGGCCGGCGAGACGTGGATTCTGCGCGACTACTACCAGCGCATGGGCATCGAGGTCGTCTCGTGCCTCACCGGCGACTCGCGCATCGAGGACATCCGCCGCTCGCACGGGGCCAAACTGAACCTCGTCCAATGCTCCGGCTCGATGACCAGCCTCGCCAAAAGGATGGAGCGCGACTACGGCATTCCCTTCAAGCGCGTTTCCTATTTCGGCATCGAGGACATGAGCGCCGCGCTGTACGCCGCCGCCAAGCATTTTGCCGACGCCCCGGAGATTCTTGCCCGCGCGCAAAAGATCGTGCGCGAGGAGGTGGCCGCCATTTATCCCGAACTCCAGCGCTTCAAGCAAAAGCTCATGGGCAAAAAAGCGGCCATTTACGTCGGCGGTTCCTTCAAGGCGTTTTCCCTGATGCGCGCGTTGCGGCTCATCGGCATGCAGACCGCCATCGTCGGCTCGCAGACCGGGGACAAAGAGGATTACCAGCAGCTCCAGGAAATGGCCGATCCCGGCACCATCATCGTGGACGATTCCAATCCGCTGGAACTGGCGAAGTTCTGCCTGGAGAAGGACGTGGACCTGTTCATCGGTGGCGTGAAGGAGCGCCCCATCGCCTACAAGCTGGGCATTGGTTTCTGCGACCACAACCACGAGCGCAAGGAACCGCTCGCCGGCTACATTGGTATGTTGAATTTCGCCCGGGAAGTCTATGCCAGCGTCGCCAGCCCGGTGTGGCAGTTCGCGCCGCGACGGGCGAAACGCGTGACTGCCTCCGCCAGCGCCGTAGGCGCGGCATAGTTGTAGCAGCACCATCCAAATAGTCCGGTCGGCACGATTCCCAGCCCGAATCCCAAAGGGATTCCGTCTCCAAGGGTTGGCGAGTCGGCGAGTCAACCCTGGGTGATCGTCGCACGAATTTCCCAACCGCAACGCGGTTGTGGCCAAGCTTCGTGAATGAACTGCAAGCACCGAAGGGCCGCAACCGCGTTGCGGTTGGTCTGGCTGGTTGGATGTGGACCCAGGGTAGCCGCTGCGCGGCAACCTTGGGCTTCGAGCGGCAATCCCTTTGGGATTGGCAAAACGGCGGTGTATTCACCCAGCATGACGCGTGCAAGGTGGAGAAAGGGCTGGCGCACTCCACGACGCTGGCGCGAATGACGACGACCCTCGCGTGCGCGCCAGTGCCTTGGAGTGCGACAACCCTCTGTCGCTTTTGCCCGTACGGCGCGACCTCGTTTGTCCCACAGGGACATCCCGATAATAGCCCGGCGTTTCAACGCCGGGTCATCGTCGGCATCGGCGCGAGTCCCACCGGGACGGCTGAACGAACCGCGCAACTGATTTCCACATCGCCAATTATCTTGTCTTGGAAATCTCGGCCATCCCTTCGGGACTTGGAATATCTGCGAATGCAACCCGGCGTTGAAACAGGTTTCTTTGAGGGGTAATTTATTGGACAGGATTGCAGACCAGCAGGGATAGTTGAAGGTATCAGTCGGCATTGTGTCTA
>Ga0316217_10005285_pt1 | contig 13475 bp, 10 predicted proteins | sample 1anoAmetaG_FD_203633 | JGI IMG/M metagenome (GOLD analysis project Ga0316217, IMG submission 203633) | Freshwater microbial communities from Trout Bog Lake, Wisconsin, USA - 1anoA | ecosystem: Environmental > Aquatic > Freshwater > Lake > Hypolimnion/Profundal zone | place: USA: Wisconsin...
AACGGCCCCGCCGGTATGAAAACCATGCCGACAGGAACTTGCACGACCTTGCCGTTGTTCGTGACGGCGTAAGTGTTTGTCGCGATCGGATAGAGAATTGCCTCGCCATTGGCGGCAGTGGTGAGAGATATGGCGGCGTGGGTCGCGGGCGCAAGCGTCAACAAAGCGGCACCGAAAAACAAGGTCCAGGCCTGCAACTGCTGCCGATAATAATTTTCGAGCTTGGTTTTCATCGTCTAATTTTGCCCGCATTTTAATACGCGAATCTTAAGAGAAGATGAAGCCAGCTATAAAAACAAAAGCAGCTTTTGGGTCACGAAAGCTGCTCCCGCCAGCGGGCGAGTTGCTTCGCGACTTCCTTCGTGCCCGGGGCGCCGGTCAGGTTTCGCTTCGCCATCGCTGTTTTCAGATTGAACACGCCCAGCGCGTCGCGCCCGAATGTCGGGTTCACCTCTTGCAGCTCGGCGAGTGTCAGTTGGTTCAGGCGTTTGCCGGATTTTTCCGCCAGCGCCACCACTGCGCCCACCACATGATGCGCCTGCCGGAACGGCATGCCTTTTTTCACCAGATAATCCGCCAGGTCGGTCGCCAGCAGCGCGGGGTCGGCGGCGGCACCGGCGCACACCGGTTTGTTCACCTTCGTATTGTTCAGCATCGCGGCCATGAGGCGCGTCGTGGCGCGCACGGTGTTGGCGGTGTCAAAGAGCCGTTCCTTGTCCTCCTGCAAATCGCGGTTGTAGGTCATGGGCAATCCCTTCAGCAGCGTGAGCAGCGCCATCAGGTTACCGAAGACGCGGCCGGTCTTGCCGCGCGCCAGCTCGGCGATGTCGGGATTTTTCTTCTGCGGCATGAGCGACGAGCCAGTGGTGTAGGCGTCGGCGATCCTGATGAAATTGAATTCCGCGCCGGCCCAAAGAATCACGTCCTCCGCCAGCCGGGAAAGGTGGACGGCCAGCAGCGCGCCGGCGGCGCAAAATTCCACGGCGAAATCGCGGTCGCTCACGGCGTCCATGGAATTCTGTGTCAGTTGAACTTGGCCGCTGGCATTGACGAAGCCAAGCAGTCTGGCGACCAGTTCGCGTTTCAACGGCAAGGTCGAGCCGGCAATCGCACCGCTGCCGAGCGGGCAGACGTTCACGCGCGAGTGGCAGTCCCACAGGCGCTCGCAATCGCGTTCGAGCATCTCGACGTAGGCGAGCAGGTGGTGCGCGAGATAAACGGGCTGCGCGCGTTGCAGGTGCGTGTAGCCGGGGATGATGACCTCGGCATTCTTTTCGCCGAGCAAGACGAGGGCGCGTTGCAGCCCGGCGATGTCGCCGAGCAGGGCGGTGATCTCGTCGCGCAGCCAGAGCCGCACGTCGAGCGCCACCTGGTCGTTACGCGAGCGGGCGGTGTGCAGTTTCGCGCCGGCGGGAACGCGGCGGGTCAGCTCGGCCTCGATGTTCATGTGGACATCTTCGAGCTCGGGCTTCCATTTGAATTTGCCGGCCTTGATCTCCTTGCCGATGGCGTCGAGGCCGCGAATGATGGCGGACAATTCCGTTTTGGTCAGCACGCCGATTTTTTGGAGCATCACGGCATGGGCCATCGAGCCGAGGAGGTCGTGTTTCCACAGCCGCCAGTCAAAGGAAATGGACTCGGTGAACTGGGCGACGTCGGCGGCGGGGCCGCCCGCGAACCGGCCGCTGCGGGAGACGGGAGATTTTTTGCTCATAGTTGCGGCACCATTAAAACCACAGATGGGGCCGGAAAGACACTGTTTTTTGTCGCGCGCCGGCGGGGCCGGCGGCGCAGCGGAAATTTCACCTTGGTTTTTCTTTGCGGCTGTGCGCGACCGGCGCGAAAAAACCGCATTGCGGCGGCGGCTTGAATATGAAATGTTGACGCGTTGGCCATGAGCGATTTTAAATTTGCCTGTCCCGTGTGCGGCCAGCACATGAGGTGTGATGTGGCAGAAGGCGGCTCCGTGATGGAGTGCCCGACTTGTTTTCAGAAAATCGTCGCCCCCCAGTCGCCGGCGGCGGATGGAAAGTTCATCCTCACCGGCACCAAGTTTTCCGAGAAAAAAATTTCCGTGCGCGGCGTGGATCCGGCCTCGGCCACGGCCGCGCCGGAGAAGGAAGTTCCGGTAAAAATCTTCATTATCGTGTTGGCGGTCTGTCTGGCGGCCGGCGCCGCCGTGCTCCTTTATCACGCCAACAAGCCAAAGCCAGTCCAACCGAAGCCGTCGCTGGTGTTACAGCCGCCGCCGAAAACGGCGGTGGTCACCAACGTCATTGCCCCGACCAACCCGGTGGTTGTCGCGCCGCCCAAAACCAAACCGCTGCCGGTCGCCCCGCATGCCAGCGACAAGTATTGGACGTTGAGCCTGGAGGAGATGACGATCCCCAATTCCACGGTGGTCGGCCGGGTTCACAGCCTGGATTTCATCCTCAACTATTCGTGGTATCAGAACGGCGAGCTGATGCTGCGCAGCGGGACGAACTCGCCGATCGAGTTTGGCGCGCGAATCAATTTTAGCGGCGCCGCGCCGGAGGTGCTGGCCAACAAATCCATCGACGTCAGCGCCGATGTGGATAAGGCGGCGGTGCTGACCCTGCTCTGGCGGGACGACGCCGGCGTGCAAAAACAGGTTTTCAAGGACGGCTACGCGCTCCGGCTGGAATTTGGCGCGCTGACGAACAACCGGCTGGCGGGGAAGATTTACCTCTGCACGCCCGATACGGAAAAAAGCTATCTGATGGGTAAATTCAACGCCAACATTATCAAACCCAAACCCAAGACCCCGGTCAAGCCCGCATCGTCCAAGCCGACCAATGCGCCGGCCAAAAAATAATCAAGCAGGTTGCAGTTTGATAATTCCCCGGCCCACCGTCAGCCCCGCAAATTTTTTTATGCGCGTCGAAATTGTCAACACCGGCAGCGAACTCATGCTCGGCCGCGTCCTCAACACGCACCAGCAATGGCTTTGCCGTCGGCTCGCCGATCTTGGCCACGTCGTCACGCGGCAGGTCGCCATCGCCGATGCCGGCGGCGAAATTCAGACCGCCGTGCGCGAAGCCTTGCACCGCGCGGACCTGACCATTACCACCGGCGGGCTGGGCCCGACCTCGGATGACCTCACCCGCGACCTCATCGCGGAACTGCTGGGCAAAAAACTGGTGGCAAACCCGGACGTGCTCGCGCACATCGAGAATTTTTTTGCCAGCCGGGGCCGGCCGCGCCCGGCGCGGACGGGCGTGGAAACCTTGGTTCCCGAAGGCGCGCTGGTTTTTCTCAATCCGACCGGCACCGCGCCGGGGCTGGCGGTGAAAATAGCAGATGGGAGTTGGCAGATGGGAGTTGGGGCGGAAAATTCCCCATCTGCCATCTCCCATCTGCCATCTGCTCTGCCGAAATGGCTCGTCATGCTGCCCGGCCCGCCGCGCGAGCTGCGGCCGATGTTCGACCAATTCGTCGTGCCGCTGCTGCGGCGGGAATTTGCGGGCGAAATCTTCGTGTGCCGCACGCTGCGGACCACCGGCATCGGCGAATCGCGCGTGCAGGAATTTGTCGAGGCGGACTTGCAGCCGCTCGTGCGGCGCGGCCTGGAAGTCGGCTATTGCGCGCGGCCTGGTGCGGTGGACGTGCGGCTGACCGCGAGCGGCGCGGCGGCGGAAAAACTCGTCGGCGAGGGCGGGGCGGTCGTCCAAAAAATCCTCGGCGCGAGCATTTTTGGCCTGGACGATGACGAGATTGAAAAGGTCGTGGTGCGGCTGCTCGCGGCGAAGGGAAAAACCCTGGCACTGGCGGAATCCTGCACCGGCGGACTGATCGCCAGCCGGGTGACGGACGTGCCGGGCGCCTCGGAGATTTTCCCCGGCGGCGTGGTGGGCTACGCCAATTTTGCGAAGGAAAAATTTCTCGGCGTCCGGGCGGAAACGCTGGCGGCGCACGGCGCGGTGAGCGAGCCAGTGGCGCGCGAGATGGCCGGCGGCGCACGGGAAAAATTCGGCGCGGATTTCGCGCTGGCGGTCACCGGCATCGCCGGGCCGGGCGGCGGGACGCCGGAGAAGCCGGTGGGAACCGTGTTCATCGCGCTGGCCTCAACGGCCGGCGTGGAGGTGAAAAGGTTTTTGAATGTGTGGGACCGCGAGACGTTCAAGCAGGTGACGGCCACGCAGGCGCTGGAGTGGCTGCGCCAGCGGGTTTCTGCTTGAGACAGATTTTTTTTGCGCTAGTGTCACCTGATTATGTCCGCCACTGATTTCATGGTCCCCGCCGGCTTGCCGCCGGCCGATTTGAACGCCGCGCCGAAGCGGCGCGGAATGCTGCTGATCGTGGACGATGAAGAGGGGCCGCGGATGTCGCTGCGGGTGATTTTCAAGGATAAATACGATCTGCTGATGGCGGAAGACGGGCCGACGGCGATTGAACTGGCGCAGCAGCACGAGGTGGACGTGGCGATTCTGGACATTCGCATGGCCGGCATGTCGGGCATCGAGGTGTTGGAACGGCTGCGGTTCGTGCGGCCCGACATCGAGGCCATCATGATGACGGCCTTTGAGACGACGGACACCATCCGGCAGGCGCTGCGGCTGCGCGCGTGCGACTACATCAACAAGCCTTTCGACCTCGCCACCATCCGCTCCGCCGTGGACCAGGCGATGCAGCGCCGGCTGCTCGAGAGCGAAATCCACAGCAGCGCCGAAAAAGTCCGCGAGCTGATCACGGAACTGCAGAACCGCACCGTCGAGCAGCAGATCACCAAGACGCACAATGACATTTACGCTAGCATCCTGCACGACATCAACGGCCCGCTCACAGTCATCTACGGGTTCATCCAGTTGCTCATCAAGAAGCTCAGCGTCGAGGCGGGGCTGGAGGTGGAAGACCTGCAGTTCGTTCTGGAACGCCTGCGCCTCATGGAACGGCAGGCGTCCAACTGCATCGAGATCCAACGGCGTTACCTGAGTTTTCTGCGGCGGCGGACGGGGGATGCCGTGCCGGTGGGCGTCAACCAACTCCTGCGTGACCTCGAACAACTGGTGCGCGTGCATCCGAGCCTCCAGGAAAACGAATTTGCCATCCAGCCCATCGCGAGCGACGTCGCCGTGCGGATCAACGGCACGGACGTCATCCAGATCATGCTGAACCTGACGGTGAACGCGTTCCAATGCTCGGCCCTGCCGCATCGCGTCGAAATCGGCGGGGAAGTCCTGGGCGCGCCGCTGGAGTTGACGCAGTTCAGGGACGGGCCGAACGACCGGTTCCTCAACATCGAGAGCATGGAGAACAGCGCGCCGCTGGTGAAACTCTGGGTGCGCGACACCGGCCCCGGCATCCCGGCAGAAGTGCTGCCGAAAATTTTCCAGCCTTATTTCACCACCAAAGGCCCGCGCCAGGGCACCGGTTTGGGCTTGAACATCGTCCAGCGGCTCATCAAGGAAGGCAACGGCGCACTGCACTGCCACACGCAGATGGGCAAAGGCACGACCTTCACGGTCTATCTGCCGGGGGCGACCCTGGCCAAGAAACCATGAATAACCAGCACGGCCCATTTCTGGTAATCCTGATGATTTGGGCCGCGCTGATTGGCGCTGCCCGCGCCGACGAACAACTGCCATTGCTTCAGGCCGGCAACGACCGTTACACCAACATCACCGTCACCAGCGTCAGCGCCACGGATGTTTATTTCACCTACGCCGGCGGCATGGCGAACGTGAAGATCAAAAGTCTTTCGCCCGACCTGCAAAAACATTTCAGTTTCGACCCCAAGAAGGCGAAGGCCGAGGAGCTTAAGCAGGCCGAGAACAACCTCAAGTATCACGACCAGCTGCTGCGCCAGCCGGCGCCGAAGCCGGCGGCCGCGACCGGCGAAAGCCCGGCGCCGCGCGTGGGCATTTACGGCGAGGTGCCGGAGCAATACGCCGCCAGCACCGTCACCCGATCCGGCGACGTTTCCCCGCTGACTTCCATCCGCACGATTGACGGACAGGACTTGGACTTTCAGGGTCATCCAGTGGTGATTGATTTGTTTGCGACCTGGTGCGAGTCGTGCCGGGAAGAAATGCCCTACGTCGAAAAATACCTATGGCAGGGATTCAAGGATGCGGGCCTCATTGTCGTCGCCGTCGGTCGCGGCCACAAGCCGGCGGAAGTCGCGGAATTCCAGAAACAGACCGGCCTCACCTTTTATTTCGCCGCCGATCCCAAGCTGGAAATCTACGGCAAATTCGCCACGAAATACATTCCGCGCTGCATCCTCATCGGCAAGGACGGCCGCATCAAATGCCAGACCGTCGGTTTCTCGTCGGAAGACTTCCGCAAGCTCATCGTCGGCGCGACGGTCGAGACGGGAAAGTCGTCGGCGAAGTAAATTTTTCCCGCCGCGCCGTCCGCAGATTTGGCAAATAAAAAACCCGGCAAAAATGCCGGGTTTGGTGTTTTGGAGAACTTTTATTTCCCCACGAACTCGCGCGGGTCGGTGACCTTGCCGGTCAACGCGCTTGCCGCCACCGTCGCCGGTGATGCAAGAAACACTTTCGATTCCTTGTCGCCCATGCGGCCGGGGAAATTGCGGTTCGTCGCGCTGATGCAGTTGATGCCGGACTTGTTGATGCGGCCGAACGTGTCCACCGGGCCGCCGAGGCACGCGGCGCAGCCGGCGTTTTCCGTCATCTGCACGCCGGCGTTCACCATGACCTGCCAGATGGTTTCGTTGCCCCAATACGTCGTCTGCAAATCGCGGATGATCTCCGGCGTCGCGGGCACGCCGAAAGTGTCAATGACCACTTTTTTGCCGCGCAGCACGCGGGCGAACTCCACGAAGTCGCTCGTTTTGCCGCCGGTGCAACTGCCGACGTAGGCGCGGTCGAGCTTCTGGTTCATTTCTTTGGCCTTCTTGCGCTGGCCCGGATCGGGATGGCACGCGACGGTCGGTTCGAGCTGGCTCAAATCCACGACGAGTTCGCTGAAAAACTTCTGGTTTTTGTCCGCCTCGACCGGCGTGTAATTGGCTTTGGTGCCGTTCAATTTCACGCGCGCATCCACGTATTCGGCGGTGCGCGAATCAAATTCAAAAATGCCGTTCTTGCCGCCGGCCTCGATCGCCATGTTGGCGATGGTCATGCGGTCGTCCATCGAAAGCGTCTTCGCGCCTTCGCCGTCGAACTGCATCGCGCGGTAGGTCGCGCCGTCAAAGCCGATTTCGCCGATGCAATGGAGGATGATGTCCTTCGCCATCACGCCGGGCTGCAATTTGCCTTCGAGCCGGAAGCGCATCGTTTCGGGAACCTTGATGAGCAATTTGCCGGTGCCCATGACGAAACCCGCGTCGGTGTTGCCGATGCCGGTGGCGAACTGGTTGAACGCGCCGGCCATGCAGGTGTGCGAGTCGGTGCCGAAGAGCACTTCGCCCGGACGCGTGTGGCCCTTGGCCGGCAGCGCCGCGTGGCAGACGCCCGCGTAGCGCGAGCCGTATTGGCGCTTCATGTTCCCTTTGACCGCATCATAGACCCAGTGACCTTTCGGGTCGTCAATGACGTCGTAGAAATAGGGCAAATCCTGCTCGTTGGCAAAATCGCGGAGGATGTCCACGTTGCGGTTGGACTTCGAGTCGGCGGTGAAAATGTAGTGGTCGGGGATGATGACGATTTTCTGCTTGTCCCAGACTTTCGCGGTCTGGCCGAACTCGCGTTTGAACACGCCGATGGTGCCCGGCCCGCAGACGTCGTGCGTCATGAGCACGTCCGCGTTCACCCAGATGTTGTCGCCGGCCTGCACGCTGGCCTTGCCGGAGGCGCGGGCGAGAAGTTTTTCAGTCAACGTCATAGCTGGAGGAAAATACCTGATGCGCGGGGCAAGTTCAACTGCGCAAACGGGGTGAAGGTTTTGCCAGACGGCAATGGTTTGTGCGAAGAACGCAAAGGTGGCGGAAAAAATATTTCAACGCCTTCGCAACCTTCGCGGCCTTCGCGCGAAATAAATAATCAGCCCCGGCTGTGATACATCGCCACGAGCGCGGCGCCGATGGCCTGGGAAAGTTCGCCGAGTTCCGCCGGCACGATTTTCACGGTGTTTTTCTGCGGTTCCCACAGATACGGCTGGGCGGCGGCGCGGATGCCGTTCATGTAGCGCGCGCGGAATTCCAGCGTGGTCGCCTCGTGATCCATCAGCCCGCCGCCGATGACGACGATGCTGGCGTCGAACGCCATGGTCAGGTTCGCGACGTGAATGCCCATGACGCGCGCCTGAAAGTCGAAAATCTCCAGCGCCAGCGCGTCGCCCTTTTGCGCGCGGGTGCGGAGCGAAAGGACTTTTTCCTTGATAGACGCGGTGGATTTGGCGAGTTCGTGCTCGGGATGGCGCTCGATGAATCTCGCCAGCAGTTGCGGCAGGCCGGAAATGGTGGTGTAAGCCTCCACGCAGCCCCAGTCGCGGCCGCAGCCGCAGGTGAAGGGCTTGCCGCCGAGGCCGAGGAGCTGCAGCGCCGCCGGCATGTGGCCGGCTTCCATGCCGGCGAGGGTGTCGCCGTCGAGGCACAGGCCGTCCGGGCCGACGAACGCCGCGCCGAGGCCGGAGCCGGGCATGAGCATCATGACGCTGGCCTTGGTGGTGCCGCGCGCGAGCCGCGCCTCGGCCACGCCGCCGAAGTTGCCGTCGTTGCCGCACACGAGCGGCATTTCCCGGCCGGCCTGCTGGGAAAGCGCGGCCTTGTAATCGGAATAAACGTCCCAGCCGGAAAAGCTGGCGGGCAGGTTCGGCGTTTTGCTCCAGACCCCGTAGCGTTCATACGGCCCGGGAATGGAAAGCCCCACGCCGGCGACCTGCGACCACTGCAAATTATTTTGCGCCAGAAATTCGCCGGCGCCGGAAATCCAGGCGTTGATGACCGCTTCGCGCCCTTTTTCCGAGCTGGTGGAACGCTGCAAAACTTTGCTGGTGACGCTTTCGCCGTTTTCCCACACGGCGCAAAATTTGGTGGTGGTCGCGCCGCTGTCCGTGCCGATAAACACTTTATTGCTCATGATAGGGCGATAAGTTGCGGACTGCGGCGGCAAAGGCAAGAATTATTCGCGTTTCCCCGCTGAACCCGCTTAACTTGTCGCCGGCGTGAAACCATCCGAAACATTTTCCAAACTGCTCCGCAGCGACGCGCCCTGGCTCGCGCTCGCGCCGATGCAGGACGTGACGACGCTGCAATTCATGCGCGTCATTGACCGCCACGGCGGGCCGGAAGTTTACTGGACGGAATATTTCCGCGTCCACGGCGATTCGCGGCCGGAAAAATGGATTCTCGATTCCATCACCAAAAATTCCACCGGCAAACCCGTGGTCGCGCAGCTCATCGGCAACGACATTCCGGCGCTCGTCCGCACGGCGAAGCTGCTGCAAAAATTTCCGGTCGCCGCGATTGACCTGAACCTCGGCTGCCCCGCGCCCGTCGTTTATCGCAAATGCGCCGGCGGCGGTTTGCTGCGCGAGCCGCAGAAGATTGATGCCATTCTCGGCGCGCTGCGCGACGCGGTGGCGGTGCCGTTCACGGTGAAGACGCGCATCGGTTTCGCGTCGCCCGCCGAGTTCGATGCGCTGCTGCCGCTGTTTGCGCGGCATCCGATTGATCTGCTCACCGTCCACGCCCGCACCGTCACGCAGATGTATCGGCCCGGCGTGCGCTACGATTTGATCGCGCGGGCGGCGAAGGAAATGAAGTGTCCGGTGCTGCTCAACGGCAATGTCTTCAGCGCGGTGCAGGCCAAACAACTGCTCGCGGAAACCAAGGTCCGCGGCCTGATGATCGGGCGCGGCGCCATCCGCAACCCGTGGCTGTTCGGCCAGATCCGCGCCGGATTGCGCGGCGAAAAAGTCAAACTGCCGGTGGGCCGCGACGTGCTGGCCTACATCCGCGAGTTGTGGGACAACGAAATCACGCCCGGCGTGCGCGAGTCCGCACAGGTGCAGCGGATGAAGAAATTCATGAACTTCATCGGCGACGGCGTGGGTGAAAGATTTCTGCACGAAATCCGCCGCGTGACGACCACGGCGGACTTTTTCCGCGGCTGCGAAAAATATCTGGACCATGACCGGCCGCTGGCGCTGGAGCCTTTTTCCGTTGCGGAAACGCCGCTGGATTTGCCCAAGGCGTTTTGAGCCGCCCGCCGGAAACCGCCGGTAGCTAATTTGATTTCAAGGGCCGTCCAGCGTGTCGCGGCGCAGGGTTCCCGGCTGGGACATGAGTTCCTGGAGCTGCGGCAAAAAATTTTCATAGACGCCGCGCGGCGAGGTTTCACGGCGCACGCAAATCCACGCCGCCTTGCCGACGATTTCACCCATCATGCCGCAGGTTCGCATCACGCGCACCGGGCCGAGGCCGTCGTGTGTCACGCTGATGTCGCGCCCGGCCATGAAGAGGTTGCTCACGTTGCGGCTGTAAAGACAGCGGTAAGGCGCCCAATACGGGCCTTGGTAGGAATATCCTTTTTCGCTCACCGTCGCCTTGGAAATGAACTCCTCGCCGGCCAGGCCTTTTCGATAGGCCGGGTTCGGATGGTGCAGATCAATGGCCCAGGTGCAGGGAAACACGCCGTCCGGCCAGAGGTGGTTGGTGGTGAAATCCGGCGCGTCCAAAATGACGTCGCCAAGCAGCCGCCGCGACTCGCGCTTGCCGGCGATGAACGCCGCCCAGCCGATGCGGTGGTTGGGATAAAGTTTGTCCACGTTTTTCAACGCGTCCCAGGCGCCATACATCGCGCGGAAATTCAAATCCCGGATTTGCTCGAGGTCGGTGATGGGATTCTTGTCAAAGCCGCTTTCCCAGAACCAGCCGCCCAGTTGGCTGAGACCTTTTTTGTCGGTGACCGGACCTTTGGTGCGTCCGGGAAACGGCTTGTCGCTCAAATCAATCGCCCACGGGCAGCGCGGAAAAGGCTGCGGCACCGGGCCCGCCTCGCAGGCCATCGCCAGCGCGGTCTTGTCCTTGCACTCGCATTTGAGCACCTGATTGGTGTCGCTGGCATCCATCACGTTCCAAAGATTGCTCAAGCCTTGGTGATCTTCGCGCGATATTTCGTAATCCGCCCCGGCGAGAAAGCCCACCGTGCCGTCGCCGGTGCAATCGGCGAAAAATTTCGCCGCGAGCCGCAGCCGGCGCGCCGTCGTGATGTGCTGCGCCACCACCGCCGTGATGCGCTGATTGCGCGTCTCGACGGCCCGCACGCGCTGTTCCAAAAACAACGTGATGCGCGGCTCTGCCGCCACCAGGCCGGTTTTGCGGGCGTCGTCATAAATCGCGCCGGCCTTGGCGTTGCCGTCGCCGGGGCCTTTGGACCGGACGAGTTCCTCCACGATGTCGCCGATGTGCGGATAAGGTTTCTGCCGCGTGCGGCCTTCCGGCCAGACGCGCACCTCGGAGCTGCCGTTGCCGCCCAGCACCGGCCGGTCCTGCACCAGCGCGACTTTCAATCCGTTGCGCGCCGCCGAAATCGCCGCGCTCGTGCCGGCGATGCCGCCGCCAACCACCACCAGATCAAACGTGCCGCCGTCTTCCGGCGTCTCCGGCAGACCGAGCGCGGCGCGGCGGAATTTTTCCAGCGCGGCCGGTTCGTTCGGCGGCGTGAACGCCGCGTCCTTGCAGAATAAAATCGCGTCGCACCGCCCCTCGAAACCGGTCAAATCATGTAGCGCCACCGTCGCCTGCTGGTTCACCTCGACCCTGCCGCCGTCCTGCCAGTGCCAGGCCGCGCCCTCGGTGCCGAAAGTCGTGGCTAACGGTTTGTCATGGATGACCGACCACCAGCGGCGAGGTGGCGGTGATGGCGGCAAAGTCGTGGCCAGCGGTTTGCCGTTGATGAGCAGTTGGAATTTTCCCGGCGCTCCCGGCGCTTTCCACGGAGCCACCCAGTCGCGGGTCCGCATCCAGACGCGATAGGTTCCGGCCGTCAGAAATTTCGCCGTCGTCACCGCATCCTTCACCGGCACGCCGAGGCCGTGCGCCAGCAGATAGGGCGAACCCATCTGTTCCAGGGACTGCTGGTCCAGATCCCAGCCGCCCAGATCCGCAAATTGCTCGGCTTCGAGAAAAATATTCTGGCCGCGGGCGCTGGCGCCAAACAGCGCGCAGCCGCAGGCCAGCATCAGCAGTGTTTTCAGGGTTCGCATGAGGTGAAATGGTTTTTATTGTAAGTCTGATGAAGCTGTAGTTTCAACGATGCTCCGCCGGGGCCAGCCGGTTCACCAGAAAATCTTCATAAGCGCCGAGGTCTTTCCATTGCGTGGCCACATTGACCGGCCGGGCCTGGGGATCAATGACGGTAGAACCATCGTCCGTGACCCGGAGGTTGAGTTTTTCCATCACGCACAAATCCTGATGCATCGCCAGATACACGGCCACGGTGTCATACAGCGTGCTGCTGCGATGGTCGGCCATGTCGGTCGGCAGCGTGGGGTTGGCGGCAGCCCACAGCCGGTAATTGGCAACGAGGTCGGCGGCGACGCGATTGGTGGCGTCGCGGACCTGACCGTATTTGTCGCCGGCCAGCTTCACGAGGCCGCAGGTGTCGAGCGGCGTGATGGTGATGTCCCAAGGGGCGGCAAACACCGCCTGCAACGCCTTGGGATCGGCCTTCACGTTCCATTCCGCGCAAGGCTTCTTCGCGCCGCCGTAGCCCAGGCGAACGCTGCCATCCATGCCCACGAACCGGGCGTGCTGCGCGATGCGCGGCTCGCGTTTCAGCGCGGCGGCGATGTTGGGCGCGGGTCCGATGCCGATCAACGTGACGGGTTGCGGCGAGTTCAGAATGGTGTCAATGATCGCCTGCACGCCGTCGGCGTGAATCTTGCCGGGATAAGATTTCAGTTCGTAATCCTTGACCCACGCCGCCTGGCGTCCGGCACTTTTTGAAATGATGTCGAGGCCCACGCCCACGGGCACATCGCTGCGGCCGGCGCGTTCCAGAAATTTGGCCAGCAGCCGGGCGCGGTAATCGGCCCGGCCGTAATCGCCCACGACCAGTTTCAAGTCCAGCTCCGGCGATTTGAGCAGCAGGGCCAGCGCCCAAGTGTCGTCAATGTCGTCGCCGATGTCCGTGTCGAGGATCACCGGCGTGGGCCGGGCGGCGGGCGCGTCGCCGGCGCGGGCGGCGGGAGCGTTGAGGCCAAGCATGAGCAGGCAAAGGCCGAGCCGGCAAATCGCCGGCACGGTCGTGGAATTGCGAAATGCAAAACGGGTCATGCCCGGAGCATCGCAGAAGCGCGGAAGGCATGTCAACGGGTTGCTGCGTTCATTTCCCGAACCGCTCCCGCACCCAATGACTCCTATTTCGCCTCGTCGCGCACCAGCCGGACAAAGTCGTAAATCCGGATCACGTCGCCTTGCGGTCCGTGTCCGTGCGGAAACATTTTCGGGTCGCCGGTTTTCGGGTCGCTGCGTTGCGCGCCCGCGCCGTGCACATCCACGTAATGATACTCGCCGCCTTGGTTTGACTGCCGCCCCATGC
>Ga0316217_10005286_pt1 | contig 13467 bp, 8 predicted proteins | sample 1anoAmetaG_FD_203633 | JGI IMG/M metagenome (GOLD analysis project Ga0316217, IMG submission 203633) | Freshwater microbial communities from Trout Bog Lake, Wisconsin, USA - 1anoA | ecosystem: Environmental > Aquatic > Freshwater > Lake > Hypolimnion/Profundal zone | place: USA: Wisconsin...
CCAGGTGTCCCCCGGCCCGGTGCTGCACCTGACGGTGGTGCCGGTGGTCTGCGCCGGCCAGGCGCCGGTGCTGCCCCAGGACGAGGCGATGATCCAGGCGCTCACCGCGCAATGGCCGCTGGCGGGGGTGAATCTGGCGCACCGCGCCCCCTATACCACCGGCACCGCCCTGCCCCAGCCGGCCGACCCGGCCAACCCGGCCGCCTGGGCGCAGCTGCTCGGCGAACTGGACGCCCTGCGCATCGCCGACGGCCAGACCGCCAACTACTACGGCTTCGTCAACCCCGGAATCACCAGCCCTTTCCGGTTCGGCATCGCCGGACTCTCCCGCCTGGGCACGGGGGTGGGCGTGGGCATCGACGAGACGGCGGCGGGCTGGTTCCACCAGCCCGGCCCGGACTATCCCATCGCCGTCCTGGTGCACGAGCAGGGCCACGCCTTCAACCTGAACCACGCCCCCGCCGGCGGCGCCCCGGATCCCCAGCTGGACTTCCCCTACTTCGGCGCCGCCATCGGCAGCTGGGGCTACGACGTGGCGGCCCAGGCGGCCCACGACCCGGCCCTGGAATACGACACCATGAGCTACGCCCCGGAATCCCTCTGGGTCTCGGACTGGAACTACCTGCTGGCCCAGGCCTTCCTGGAGCAGTCCGCGGCCCCCGCCGCTCCGGCCGCCGCCGCCCAGTGGCTGGTGAGCGGCTGGGCCGGCCCCGGCGGCGCGGTCCACCTGGCGCCCCTGGTGCGCCTGGACTGCCCGCCGGCGCCGCCCCCGCCCGGAGACCTGCGCCTGAGCCTGCGCGAGCCCGGCGGCACCCGGACCATCCGCTTCGCCGCCCCGCCCGTGGCCGACCTGCCCGGCGGGATCCGCCCCTTCAGCTTCACCGTGCCGGCCGCCGGCGAACTGTCCGGCGCCGAGTTGCGGGCCCCCGGCGGCCAGCCCTGCCGGCTGGTTCCCCGCACCCTGGCCGGCCGCGCCCGGGCGCTGGACGCCGCGGCCCGGAACGGCACCCTGGTCGCGCGCGAAGTCGCCGGCACCCTGCACCTGGAATGGGACGCCCGCACCCACCCCTACGTCAACGTCCTCCACCAGGGCCATTCCAGCACCATCCTGGCACTCCACCTCACCGGAGGTGCTGCCGACCTGCCCCTCTCGGGACTCCCCGCCGGCGGCCAGTTCCTCCTCCAGTTTTCAGACGGCCTCAACCCAGTCTGCCGGACACTCCAGAGGGAGCCAGCTCCGTAAGCTTCCAGGTCCCCCCATCGCGTCGCTTCCGGAACTCGGCGCGCCAGCGGCGCGCCTCACCGGAAGCGTTACATCGGGGAGATTCTGTTCACGTGTCCCAAAGGATAGGTTGCGTCTTCGAAAGCACTCCGGACGCTTCGGCAACCCCCGCAAACGGCAGTGCCGAGGACCGAGGTTCCGCCCCCGACTGGACCCGGCCCCTTCGTCGCAGGCGTCGGAGGGAAATTCAACCCAATGGCACACGTCCCGACAAAGCCCCCGCAACGCCGCAGGCGAGGCGCGCGCCAGCCGCGCCGACACTGCGGCGAATACGGGCGCTCAACAGGGACACGGCGCTACTGGGAGGGGAGGCGGCGGTATGCGGAGGCGCCCCAGGCCAGGAAGAGGACCTCGGCGGCGGCCACCAGCAGCATCCACATCAGCACCGGGGTGTCGCCCATGGCGTAGGAGTGCTTGCCGGTGGTGAGCACGAAGTTCACCCCCAGGTAGGTCATCAGGATGGTCTGGAAGGCGACGATGCTGATGGCCGCCACGCCGAACTTGCCGATGAGCCGGTCCACCCTGGCGTGCAGGATCGCCATGTAGGCCAGGAACGCCACCAGCGACCAGACCTCCTTGGGGTCCCAGCCCCAGTAGCGGCCCCAGGAGGAGGCGGCCCACATGGAGCCGGTGATGATCCCGGCGATGAGGAAGATCGAGCCCACGAACATGTACCAGTAGAGCAGGTCGTACATCTTGTCGGTGAGCTCCCGCCGCTCCGGGGCGAAGATGGTGAAGCCGATCTGCATGTGCGCCACCACCAGGCCCAGGGCCAGGATCGAGTAGCTCACCATGATGATGGGCACGTGGATGGCCAGCCAGGGCGTGCCGGCCAGCACCGGGGCCACCGGGTGGATGAAGCCGTCGATGGGCAGCAGGTCCACCAGCAGCATGGCCAGGGCGGCCATGCCGGCGGCGTTGATCACCACCACCCGGTTGCGCAGCGCGGCGTAGGCGACGATGGCGAACAGCCCCACCCCCCAGGCCAGGAACAGCATCGATTCGTACATGTTGGCCGCCGGGATCCGGCCGCCGGAGACCCAGCGCAGCTGGATGCCCCAGCTCATCATGGCGAACCCGGCCACCAGCACCGCGAACGCGGCCCGGTCCAGCCCCCTGCTCTGCCGGCGCCAGGCGGTGATGGAAAGCCCCAGGGAGGCCAGCAGGATGATCCAGGCCAGGCGGACCGGGTGCAGCCGGTTGTAGAGCACCTCGGTGTCCATCTGGCCCGGCTCAGGCCATCCGGCGGGCCGGGGACCGGCCATGAGCGCGGCGAAACTCTCGGCGCCCCCGCCCATGGGCAGGCTCCAGGCGGCCCGGGAATTGCCGGGGACCGGAACCGGCCGGGCCAGCTGCTGCTGGAGCAGGTTCTGCATGAGTTCCATGCGCTTGTCCAGGGCCTCGGCGGGGACCATCATGCCGGTGCGCGGCCGGTTCTCCTGCTCGGCCTTGCGGGACGCCTGGACCAGCTCCACCAGCCCCGGGGTCTGCACCAGGGCCAGGAAGGAGCTGTGAGTGGTGCCTTCCGGCAGGCCGATCTCCCGGACGAAGGCCCGGGGCCCGACCTTGACGATGGGCGCGTTGGCGGCAGCGGGCGGGTTGAACAGCCAGCCGGTGAAGCTGGCCATGGGATCCTCGCCCTGCCAGGCAGCCTGGCCCGTCACCAGGCGCACGGTCTCCCGGGCCAGGGTGTCCATGGGCATCACCCGGCCGTCGTGCTGCACCGGCATTCGCCGCAGCAGATCGGGCAGGGTGTCGGCCCGGGCCGCGCCCGCCCCGCCCAGCAGCAGCAACGCCAGCAGCGCCCTGCGCCCCGCCGCCGCGGGCGCCTTCGATTTCGGGGTCGCGCCGCGCACCGCAGCGGCCGGCAGCTCCCGGGCGGCGGACTCCCGGGCCTGGGATATCCGGGTGGCGAGCACGATGAGCATGCCGGCCAGGAGCGTGAGGTAGCCGGCGAACACCAGGTTCTGGCCGGGGTCCTTGGCCACCGAGAGCAGCGTGGTCTGGCGGCCGTCCTCCTGGGTGTAGCTGGACTGGAACAGGGCGAAGCCGCGGTGGTGCAGTTCGTGGTTCATCCAGATGGCAGCCGGGAAGGTGCGCCCGGAGTCATGGTCGGTGATCTCCACCTCGCTGCGGAAGCCGGAGGGGCGCATGGTGCCGGGGTAGGTCTCCAGGGTGAACTTGTCCAGCTTCACATCGAAGGGCAGCTGGTGCGTGGACAGCACATTGCCGGCCGGGTCGCGCTCCTCGATCACCGAGCCGCTGGCGCCTTCGGCGATGGAGACCATGCCCTGGATCTTGAGGAAGTAGCTGGTGGCCGCCCCGGCCAGGATCAGCAGCAGCGAGGCGTGGGTCACCACGAAGCCGATGCGCTTGCGGGTCCAGGGGAACAGGTCGGCCAGGGACAGGGCCAGGTTGACCGCCAGCAGCCCCTGCAGTCCCAGGAACCACCAGGCGTAGTAGACCGCCTGGCCGGCAACGTCGGCGCCCATGCGGGTCTCGATGATGGTGCCGGCCGACAGGCCCGCCAGCAGCATCAGGAGCAGGATCACCGCCAGCTTGAGCGAGGCGAGGAAGGCGAACAGTTTTTTCATGGCAAATGTCCTGACAGGTCGGGCGCCCGGGCGGGCGGACCTCGAAAAGCGTCCGGGAAGGGGTGGCGCCTACTTCTTGAGGGGCTTGGGCTGCACCCGCACCAGGGCGTGCAAGCCGGGATAGAGGTCGGTGGGGATGACGTGGTGGCTGACCAGGTCGGCCTTGCTGTTGTACGGTCGGCCTTTGATGATCTTGTCCGCGTAGTCGGCGGTGATGTCCGGGAGGGTCATCAACTGGGCCTTGGTGGCGCCGTTCAGTTCAATGAGCCTGGTTTCATCCTTGGCCTTGGCGTCGGCCTTGGCGGCCCGGGGCTGGCTTGCCGCGGCCTTGGCGGGCGGCTTGGTCTCGCCGGCCCCGGCGCGGCCGCCCAGGAGCAGGGCGAAGGCCAGTAGACCGGGCTTGATGGTGCCATGATTCATAAATACTCTCCACAGACAACTTATACGATTTTCTTGTACCAGGGGCAGGGGACGGTGTCAAGGAGGCCCGGACGGCCAGCCGGGATGGGCACCAGAAACAAAATGCCCCGGATGCTTTGACACATCCGGGTCATGGCGCTGAAGTCTTGCGAAGTCCCGGGGCGGGCTCACGCCCGCCCCGGCGGGAAGGCTAGAAGTTCATGTGCACGGCCTGGATGTCGGCGATGGCGCCGGTGCCGTGGCAGACCAGGCACTGCTCCCGGTTCTGCAGCTTGTAGGACCCGGCGACCTGGGCGACGCCGCTGGGCGAGCCGTTGGGCGCGAGCAGGGGCACGTCCTTGCGCATGGCATACCAGACACCGCCGTTGGCGGTCATGTGCTGGACCGCGTCGGTCTGGTCGTGGCAGGCGGCGCAGGCCGCGGTGATCGGCGACGACACGGCGCTGGTGCCGTAGGTCGCGGGCTGGGTGGTGATGGTGGACCAGGCGTTGCTGGGGGACGCGGGAGCCTGGAAGCTGGCGGTGGCGCCGTAGGCGGTGTTGTAGGTGACCCAGGGGCCGGTGGTGTAGGTGGCGCCGGCGGCGACCGAATCCCACAGCATGCCGGGGATCTGGGCGGCGTTGGCTTCGCTGCTGAAGTCGTACGAGCCGGGGACGTGGCAGGCTTCGCAGTCGTTCAGCTTCCCGGGGTAGATGATCTCGGGGAAGTTGGCCTGGATGGTGTAGGGGTTGCTGCGCATGCCGGAGGCGTGCAGGGCGTGGACCCAGGTCTTGGCGTTGTATGAGAAACCCGTGCTCTGGCCGATGGTGGTGTGGCAGAAGATGCAGGCTTCGCCGTTGTTCATGTAGTTGTCGTGGAACTGGGCTTCCGGCGTGTTGTTCGCCGTGAAGGCGCCCAGGTTTTCATGGCAGGCCTGGCACTTGGCGTTGTCGACGATCTGCCGGCGCTGGATCAGCGCGACGCCGGCCGGGCTGGTGGAGGAACTGGGGTTGGTGCCCGTGGCCTGGGCCCACACGGTCTGGGCGGGCAGCAGGACGCCGCCGACGCCGTTCAGCGCGTTGGAGGCAGAAGCGGTCCACGCGAAGTTCGGCGCACCGCCCTTGCGGCCGACCAGGATAGGATCGGCGTTGAGGTTAGTCTGGACCACGCCGGCGGTGCCGATGGCGAAGGCGACCAGGCGGGTGTCGGTGGGGACGATGATGCCGTCCATGGTGATCTGGTAGGTATTGGCAGGAACGGTGCTGCTGACGGGAACGGGGAGCACTCCGCCCGATGCGAGCGGCATGGTCGTGGCGAGCTTACCGGCCATGGCAGTAAGGTTCCAGATGGCACGCAGAGCCCAGGCGCCGGTGTCCTGGTGACCGTAGTTGAAGTCGGTCGGGGAGATGCCGTCCTGGGGCACGCCCATGGTCAGCGAGATGTTCGGACCGGCCGCGTAGGGGGACGGCAGGACTTCCGAGCCGGCCACACCCGCCCAGGTGTTGAGGGTCAGGGCGGAACCGTTGGCCAGGATCTGGAACTGCAGGACCGGCCGGCCGAGAGCGTTCACGGTGGCGGACACGATATTGTAGCTGATCTGGGCCGCGCCGGCAGGCAGGTGGTTCGGGTTGGTGGCCTGCCAGTTGTTGGTGATCTGGCTGCCGCGCTGGGAGATCGCGGTGTTGTTCTCCACCGGGTTCATCAGCGGGGCGTGGTAGATGTTGATGTTGGTCGGGGTGTGGCAGCCGGCGCAAAGGCTGTCGTCGGTGATGGTGACGCCGGCGGGATGGTGGCCGCCGGTGAGGAAGGCGGCGTCGTCATGGCAACCGCCGCAGGCGGCGCGGCTTGGGACGTTCTTCCAGTTGTCGGCCTGGGGCGCGGCGGCGAGGCCGGCCACGTGGCAGATGGTGCAGTTGGCGGTGCTGGTGGGGAAGTTGACGGTGTAGACGGAGCCGGCGGTGTCCGGGCCGATGTCGTGGCCGGTCATCTGCAGGTTGGCGCCCTGGTGGATCTGGTGGATCAGCTGGTCGAAATCATATTCCGCGGTGCCGCTGACCGTGGCGGTGATGGGGTTGTGGTGGCTGTCCAGGGGGCCGGTGAAGGTCAGGCCGTTGCCAGCCGGGTTGGTGCCGACGCCGTCGTTTCGGATCGCCTCCACGGTGCCGTAGCGCCGCTGGTCGGTGTGGCAGATGGTGCAGTTCTTGGTGTCGACCCGGTGCCCGCCGTGGTAGGCCAGCTCGGTGTGGCAGCTCTTGCAGGCATCCTTGGTGACGATCTCGCGGCTGTTGAGGCCGGGAGCGACCACCGCGCCGGTGGAGGGCAGGAAGTCGTAGCTGATGTTGATGGGGTGCTGGATCTCGGCCGTGGAGGGGCCGTTGGAGCCGTCAGGGGTGTTGGCGTGGCTGCCGGAGCCGTAGCCGCGGGCGTTGCCGAAGAACTCGATGACCACGCGGGTGGTCTTGCTGTCGTCGAAGTGCACGTCGCCCAGGGGCGTCATGTCGGCGCTGGGATTGGCCGTGCCGTAGGCCGAGACGATGCCTGCGGCCTGGGTGATGTCGTTGGAGAAGGTATAGGTGTAGCTGCCGTTGCCCAGCGGCGCCAGGGTGCCGTTGGTGTCGGTGCCGGGGCCCTGGGGGGTCGCGGTGGGCCTGGCGACGGTCGGCGTGCTGACCACGATGTAGTTGACCCACTTGCCCTGGGCGGTGAAGGAGCCCGGGGTGGTGAGGGAGGGCACCGGCGGGATGTACTTGGCGATGGTGAAGGTCAGGTTGGGGTAGCTGCTGGTCAGGTCCGTGCCGGGCTTGAGCTTGGTGCAGTTCTCCAGGCCGACGATGGGGTTGCCATTGCCGTCGGTGAGCTTGAAGGTCACGATCGGGTGGCCCTGGGTCTGGCTGACGTTGACACCGGTGATGGTGCCCACGGGATTGAGGGCGATCCAGGCGGCGGGGCTCAGGGTGGCCGCGTTGACCTGGGTGCCGGTGCCCGGGGCGCCGGCGGGGCCGGCGGGGCCGACCGGGCCTTGGCTGCCGGTCGAGCCGCTCCCGCCGTTACAGCCGACGAGGATGGCAACGGTCAGCGCGCCTGCGAGCAGGCTGCCGAACCGTTTCAGGGGGTTGGATGACATTCGGGTGGCTCCTTATAAGAGGGTTAGAGGGCGAATGGAACGGAGAGAACGATGGCTGGAACCGGCACAGGGATGGTTCACCTCCTGGGTTAGGCGGGGGGTTGTTCGAAGGAATTGCTGTGGCACATCGTGTTGTTGAAGCATCCGGGAGCCGCGCCCTGGGCTGGCGGAGCGGAAGGCTTGAGGGTCGAATTGTTGCCGCCCTGGTGGCAGGTGAAGCAGACCGGGGCATTGCCCTGGTTGGTCTGCTCGTGGGACTGGCTGCCCGCGGCCGGGTTGGTCCAGAGCGCCGTGGGCGGATGCGGGGCGGTGGTGTGGCAGGTGGTGCAGGACTCGGCCGCGCCCGTGCTGTCCATCAGCCCGTGGCAGGTGGCGCAGGTGGCGAAGCCGGTCTGGGTGCCGGGCTGGGACATGGCGGCGAGGCCGTGGCCGGTGGGCAGTTCCCAGCCGCTGACGTGCTGCGGGCCGTTGGGGTGGTGGCACTGGAAGCAGCTCACCCCTGAGACGCCGCCCGAAGCCGCGGCGGTCAGGTAGGAGCCGTGGCAGGGGGTGCAGGAGGCGGGATCCTGGGTGAAGGCCAGCCAGTGGCCGGACTGGGTCCAGTCGGCCGGATGGCTGCCCTGCGGGTTGACCCGGTTCGCCCCGGTGCCGCTGCTGCAGCCCAGGAGGACCAGGGCGACGGCTGCCCCGAGGGCGGTTCTGATCAATCGGATGCCTGTGCTCATCGTGTTCCCCTAGTTCCTCGACAGACCGCTACGCGTGGCAAGCAGTGCACTTCTCGTTGTTGGAGCGCCCATGGCACTTGAAGCAGCTGGTGGGATCCACCTTGCCGTCGATGCGGTGCAGCGTCAGGTAGTCGCCCCGGTGCGGGCTCTCCCGGTCCGGGCGGTTGCCCAGCTTGACGGAGGGCAGCATGGCGGTCTTGCCGCCGTGGCAGTCGGCGCAGAAAGCTTCTGCGTGGCAGGCGGCGCAGGTATTGGGATCCTGGCCGGCCTGGAACTTGTGGTTGTTGACGAAGGCCTGGGTGTGGTCGAAGCTGGCGAAGGTCTTCTGGGTGCTCTTCACCTTGTCGGTGCCGTGGCACTCGGAGCAGGTGGGCCGGCCCTGTTCCAGGGCCTGGGGGTGCACGGGGGCGAAGCTGGCTTCAGGGGAGACCAGGGCGCAGGCGACCATCAGGCCCAGGCCGAGGGTCACCGCCAGGAGGGCGAGTTTCTTGAACATCTACTTCTCTCCTTTTCCGGCCAGGCCGAACCGGTACTCGACCCTCGCCAGGGCGACGGTCTGCTTGCCGATGGTGGGGGAGTCCTCGTAGGTGAGGTCCCCGGAGACCTTGACCCCGTTCTTGGCCTTGTAGCCCAGCGAACCGGTGATGGCGCTCTCGGTTGACTTGCCGTTGAGGTTCGGATCCGCTTCGCCGGCCGTGTAGTGGAACCGGAGCATGTCCAGGCTCGCCGACAGGGCGCCCCGCTCGGCCATGGCCCAGACCCGCTCCTCGGCGTGGGACAGGGTGTAGGAAGGCACGGAGGGATCCAGCGCGGCGGTGGAGAAGGCGTTCACCTGGTGGTAGCCGGCCCCGGCGGTGACGTGGGCGTCCGCCCAGGTGTAGCGCGCATCGCCGCCGGCCCGGGTGGCGGTGCCGTAGTTGTCGCGGTTGGTGCGGCGCACGTCGCCCGTCAGCTGCAGCCCGGCGATGGGCAGCCAGATCGCCCGGGCGCCGGTTGCCTTGAAGGCGCCCTGCTCGTTCTGGTTGAAGATGCTCGGCAGAGTGGAGCCGGCGTAGTAGGCGAAGAAGTTGCGTTCCACGAAGCTGCCGCCCAGGGAGAGCTTCTCGCCCAGCTTGAAGGTGGCGTTGTAGTCGTGTTCGGCCACGCCGGAGACGGTCTGGGTGGTGGTGGGGGCGACCTTGGGGGCCACGTCGAACACCGTGCGCCCGGTGAAGTCGAACCACGCGCACGGCGCCAGCTTCATGTCGACCCCGGTCAGGCGCCGGGTGTAGACGATGGAGGTGGGGGTGGGGGCGGTCTGGGTGGACGGGCTGGTGCCGTCCTGGGTGTAGTCCACGCCGATCTCGCCCAGGGCCGACGGGCGCCAGGCCAGCCGGCCGCCGAAGATGACGTTGCGCTGGGAGCCGATCTCGTGCTGGTCGTTGCCGCTGTAGTTGTGGAAGATCACCGGCATGCCGGCGAACACCGAGGCGACCAGGTTGTAGCGCAGGTCGGTGCGGAACGCGGCGCCGTCCACCTGCTCGTTGCCGGCCCCCTGGGTGATCGTGAAGCGGCCGGCCTTCAGCTGGGCGTTGGCCTGGCCGTAGTCGTACTGGAGGTAGCCGGAGGTGAAGTCGCCGGTGGTCTTGCCGCCGATGTAGGACTGGTCGCCGAGATCGGCCATGCCCCAGCCGTAGAAGTGGAAGGACAGCCTGCCCTGGGCGTCCAGCCCAGTGGCGTCGAGGCCCAGGAACTCGGTGGCCGGCGTGTAGCTGGCGTCGCTGAAGCCGGGGATCTGGGACTTCCAGTGCTGGGCGATGGTCGTGGTGGAGACAGAGACATCCGCGGCCACGGCGGTCCCGGCGATCAGGGTGGCGAGCAGGGCCAGGCGGCGCTTCATGACTGGCCTCCCCCGGCCATACGCCGCAATGGAGCGGTCGACTGGACCTTGGATCGCGTGCGCATTGAGGACCTCCTGAATCGAAGTTTAATGTTTCCAGTATTTCTCATCAGCAATGGGACCTCGGGACCGTGGCGAACCCAACCATCAGGTTCGACGGTGATCGCAAGTACTGCGGAATTTGAAATAATCTCGTCCTGAGAATTCTCGAATCAAATTAAGGACACGTCAATCTTTTATCTTGGCGCCCGGCGCCCGCCCCCGGGGTCGAGGCAGAGGCAGGAGGCCTTCCGCGCCAGGCCATGAATGTCAGCGACTAAATTACTGACAATCTTAAAGATCCGGATCGTGGCCATGCAGTGCGGGCCCCAGTCTTCATCCTGGGCGGCCGGCCTCCACCTTGAAATGGAAGAAGCCCCCCAGAGGCCGGACCAGAGCCTCCAAACGGGTGAGTCTGTTGAATGTACGAACCGACCTGGGATCCCGCAAGTAAAGATTAAAGTTGACTCGATCACTAGGTCATCGCTTCTCTGGCCAGTTTCCGGTGAAATCCCGGGGATCCCGCCGGCCCGCCACCCGGGCCGAATAAAAGGAGCGCTCGATCCATAATGTAAAACATCGGCACCGCCGTCCGGGGAGCAGGCCGGTTTCCCCGCCAGGCCGGCTTCCGGCCCCGGCCGGGTTGTGACCATTGCCCGGGAGCCGTCTATTTATGGTAGGGCGTCCCCTTGAGGATGGAGAAGGCGCGGTAGAGCTGCTCCAGGAACAGCACCCGGCCCAGGTCGTGCGGGAAGGTCATGGGGCTGAGGCTCAGGTGCTCGCGCACTTCGGCCTTGAGCGCCGGGTCGAAGCCGTGGCTGGAGCCCACGGCGAAGGCCAGGCTCTCGCCCCGGTCCATGCGCGCGCCCAGCCACTGGGCGAACGCCTCCGAGCTGCGCGGGGGGCCCTCGGCGTCCAGCAGCACCGGGCAGCGGGCGGCCAGGAGCTGGGGCCGGATCCGGTCGGCTTCATCCTTGAGCTGCCGGGCCGGGTCGCCCCGGCCTTCGGGCAGTTCCACCACGGTCAGCCGGGCATGGCCCTTCAGCAGCGCCTGGTAGTGGGCCTCCAGTTCCCGCACCGGCGCCAGCTTGGGGCGCCCGATGGCGATGAGCCGGACCGGGTACATTTAGACTCCATGCCCGGGCTCTGCCCGGGCATGGAGTGGGGGTGTGGGGGGACGCAGAGCGAGCAACGCGAGCGGGCGGTCCCCCCATTTAAGCATCAGCGCACGACCTTGGCGTCCTCGAGGATCACGGGATAGACATAGCCCGAACCGAAATCCTTGTCCGCACGCAGGGTCCCCTTCACCGTGACGATGTCGCCCACCTTGGCGGTGTCCTCGGTGGTGACCGCCAGGTCGAAGTTGCGCTGCTGGGGCTGGCCGGTGCCGTCGCTGAGATGGAACCAGGTCTTGCCCATGATGCCGTTGAGGACCTTGGTCACCTTGGCCTTGACCACCACGGTGCGGTCGTTGAGCTTGTCCTTGCGGGCATAGAGTTCGGCGATGGCGTAGCCGTCCGGGCCGGCGGCCTTGGGCACCTTCTCCATGCCGGAGAACGCGGGCTGGGCGTGCGCCGGCACGGCCGCGGCGCCGGGCATGGCCGTGCCGGGGCCCGGCTGGGCGGCCATGACCGGCTGGGCGGGCGCAGCCGCCGGCGCGGCCGGCGCGGCGCCGGCCAAGGTGCCCAGGTAGACCGAATCGAAGGTCCGGTTCAGGGCGGCGGACTGGAACTTGTCCATCTTGAGCTGCACCTGGACCGTCGCCGGGTCGCCGACCTTGAGGGCGGCGGCGGGAACGGCCGCCCACACCTCGCCCTGGGCGGCCTTGAGCCGGAGGTAGGTGTAGGGCGTGGCGGGCAGGACTTCCAGGACGGTGCCCTGCAGGGTGCTCGGGGCGGCCGGAGCGACGGCCATGGGGGCGGCCGGTTTGTTGGCCCCGGACTGGGCGCAGCCAACGAGCGCACAGGCCAGCGAGGTGACGACCGCAAGGTACAGAGGGGGGGCAAAACGCATCTTAGGGACTCCTGGGGGGTTCGGCCGACGGCCAGAAACCAGGATACCCCATGCCGGACCCCGGGGTCCGGTGGCCTCCCGGCATTCCCCGGCGCACAGGCCCGCCGGGCGGGATTCCGGCGCTGCAAGTGCCCTTGGTCACGTACTCGGCCTCCCGCTCGTCACGTTTTTCCAACTCAGGTCATAATCATCGCGTTAGGCTGTCACGCCCGGGGTCCGGGCCCCTGCCGCCAGCGGATGCTAAATTGCAAACCTTTCAAGGAGTGAAGTTATGGCCGACAAGGCGTTCAATCCGTTCGAAATGGCGCAGAAGCAGTTCGACGCCGTCGCAGAGAAGCTGGGCCTCGATCAGGGCACCCGCGACCTGCTGCGCAATCCCTCCCGGGAACTGCACTTCACCATCCCGGTGCGCATGGACACCGGCCAGGTGAAGATCTTCCGCGGCTTCCGCATCCAGCACAGCGACGCCCGCGGCCCGGCCAAGGGCGGCATCCGCTTCCACCCCCACGAGACCATCGACACCGTCAAGGCCCTGGCCACCTGGATGACCTGGAAGACCGCGGTGGTGGACATCCCCCTGGGCGGCGGCAAGGGCGGCGTGATCTGCGATCCGCGCGAACTGTCCGACCGCGAGCAGGAACTGATCTGCCGCGGCTGGGTGCGCCAGGTGTCCAAGCTGGTCGGCCCGCTGCAGGATGTCCCGGCCCCGGACGTCATGACCCACGGCCAGCACATGCTGTGGATGATGGATGAATTCGAAGTCATCAACGGTGGCAAGTATCCCGGCTTCATCACCGGCAAGCCCGTGGGCATGGGCGGCTCGCTGGGCCGCACCGAGGCCACCGGCTACGGCGTGGTCTACACGGTGCGCGAGGCCATGAAGGAACTTGGCATCCCCATGGAGGGCGCCACCGCCGCCATCCAGGGCGCCGGCAACGTCGCCCAGTACGCCCTCGACCTGTTCACCCAGTACGGCGGCAAGGTCGTCGCCATCGCCTGCTGGGACAACAACGACAAGGTGCCCTACACCTACCGCTGCATGGACGGCATCAAGTTCGAGCAGCTGATGGCCTCCATCGACAAGTACGGCACCATCAGCCCCGCCAAGGCCAAGGCCTACGGCTGGGAGAAGCTGGACGCCGACGCCTGGCTGGAGCAGGAAGTGACTGTGCTCATCCCGGCCGCCCAGGAGAACATGATCAACGGTGACAACGTCAACAAGATCAAGGCCTCGGTCAAGCTCATCGCCGAAGGCGCCAACGGCCCCACCACCCCCGAGGCCGATGCCGTGATCCAGAAGAAGGGCATCTTCCTGGTCCCCGACTTCCTGGCCAACGCCGGCGGCGTGACCTGCTCCTACTTCGAGCAGGTGCAGTGCAACACCAACTATTTCTGGGAGAAGGAAGAAGTCC
>Ga0316217_10005287_pt1 | contig 13466 bp, 12 predicted proteins | sample 1anoAmetaG_FD_203633 | JGI IMG/M metagenome (GOLD analysis project Ga0316217, IMG submission 203633) | Freshwater microbial communities from Trout Bog Lake, Wisconsin, USA - 1anoA | ecosystem: Environmental > Aquatic > Freshwater > Lake > Hypolimnion/Profundal zone | place: USA: Wisconsin...
CAGCAGAAGCTCGCCGTCGAGTCCGGCCAGTGGCTGCTGTACCGCTACGACCCACGCCGGGCCGAGCGCGGCGAGAACCCGCTCCAGTTGGATTCGTCCGCCGCCAAGGCCAAGGTGCAGGACTTCATGCTGTCCGAAAACCGGTTCAAGATGCTGACCAAGAGCAAGCCCGAAGACGCCAAGAAGTTCTTTGCCCAATCCCAAGTGGACGCCGACCGGCGCTGGAAGTTCTACCAATTCATGGCCCAGCGGGATCTGAAACAGGAAGCGGCCGTCCCGGCGACGAAATCCGCCACCGTGGATCAGCAACCTTGAAATCGCTCAATTGCCAATCGTAAATCTTAAATCATCAATATTATGGATCTTACCACCAAATACCTGGGCCTGAAGCTGCGGTCCCCGCTGGTCGTTTCAGCGTCACCCCTGTCCGAAGACATCGACAACATCAAGCGCATGGAGGATGCGGGCGCGGCGGGCGTGGTGCTGTATTCCCTGTTTGAGGAGCAGTTGCGCCAGGATCGCCTGGAGCTCAACCAGAACCTGCAGCAGGGCACCGACAGTTTTGCCGAGGCCCTGACCTATTTCCCGGAACCCGACGATTTCCGTCTGGGTCCCGAGGAATATCTCAAGCACATTGCCGCCGCCAAGAAAGCGACGCGCATCCCGATCATCGCCAGCCTCAACGGTTCGTCGGAGGGCGGTTGGACCGATTACGCCAAGAAAATCCAGCAGGCCGGCGCCGACGCGCTGGAATTGAACATTTATTACATCCCCACCGACATGAGCCTCACCGGCACGGAGGTGGAAATGAACTACCTCGATATCCTGAAGTCGGTCAAGGCCAATGTGACCATCCCGGTGGCCGTGAAGCTCAGTCCGTTCTTCAGCAACTTCGCCAACATGGCCAAGCGGTTTGATCAAGCCGGCGCCAATGGGCTGGTGCTGTTTAACCGGTTTTATCAGCCGGATATCGAACTGGAATCCCTGGAGGTCAAGCCGAACATACTGTTGAGCACGCCCATGGCCATGCGGTTGCCGCTGCGGTGGATCGCGCTGTTGCACAATCGCATTCACGCCAGCCTGGCGGCCACCAGCGGCATTCATCGCGCCTCGGATGTCTTAAAGATGCTGATGGCCGGTGCGGACGTCACCATGCTCTGTTCCACGGTCATCCGCCACGGCATCCCACAGATTGCCATCATTGAGCGCGATTTGACCGCCTGGCTCACCGAACACGAGTACGAATCGGTCAATCAACTTCGCGGCAGCCTGAGCCAGCAAAAATGTCCCGAGCCGGCCGCGTTTGAACGCGCGCAATACATGAAGGCGCTGACGGGCTACACCATGCCCCGCACCTAGAAGGGATATCGCTGCGGTTTACACTTACCATTGGGCCGTAATTCCGTTAACTTACGGCCATGTTTACCGCCGCCGATTTATTCGACCTCACCCAAACTGAGCATGCCGCTATTTTTGAGGGCTGCCATTACGCTTGGGAAGCGCTCCAGAAGATCGAACCTTATCTGGCCCAGGTTGCGCGCCAGAGTCCGCCCAAACGGTTCCCCGGCGCGAGCATCGGCGATCGGGTCATCATCGGCGAGGGCACGGTGGTGGAGCCTGGCGTATTGATCAAGGGGCCGGCGATCATCGGTCGGAATTGCCACCTCCGCCACAACGCTTACCTCCGCGAGAACGTCATCGTTGGCGACCACTGTGTGGTGGGCAATGCCAGCGAATTGAAGAATTCCCTCCTGTTCAATGGCGTGCAGGCGCCGCATTACAACTACATCGGCGATTCCATCCTCGGTCACAAGGCGCATCTGGGCGCGGGCGTGAAGGTTTCGAACATCAAGCTGCTGCCCGGCAACGTCATGGTGGAGGTGGCGGGCCGGCCCACCGACACCGGTCTGCGCAAGTTTGGCGCGTTGGTGGGCGACCGCGCGGAGGCGGGTTGCAACGCGGTGCTGAATCCCGGGAGCATTTTGGGCCGGGGCGCGGTGGTTTATCCGAACGTCTTCTGGCGGGGCTACCTGCCCGCCGACCATATCGCCAAGAACAAGGCGGCCATTGAAGTTCAGGCCAAACGGCTGGGATAACCAACTTCTTCAATAATGAAACCGATCCAAAGGCAGGTTGGCCAGAATGATCAGCGCCGCCAAGGCCAGCAGCAGGAGATCCCCGCCCAAGATCAATAGCGAAATCCCGAGCAAATACCCCGCGCGCACGGCTTGGCGCATTTCCCGATGTAGATTGCCGTGGGCCAGGATCGCAAACATGAGGGCCAGCGCCGGCAACGCGTAAACCAACAGCATGCTGCCTCCGCCCAGGTTCCATCGTTCCATTACCGGCCGGACAAAGATCAGGCATGCCGCCAGCCAGACAAATCCCGCCATACCTGCCAGCAGGCCCGGCACCGGCACCTCCGCCGACGCCTCAGGGATTGAATCGTTGTCGCGCATAAGCTTGGACCCGACAATAGCACACTAATTCCGTCAGGAGGCATTGTCAACGGTCACACCAGCAAAGTGCGTGATGAGTGTGAGACAAAAACGCCTTTCTATTGCCGCGCAATGCGTTCCGGTTGGCGTGCCCGGCTGACGGCGGTGTCATAGGTGATGGCGCACTTGCAATACAGGTCGTAGAGATAATTGTCCATGAGCATCATGCCGTCCTTGCGCCCCATTTGGATGGTGTTTTCCAGATGGTGCAATTGGTTTTCCCGGATGAGATTGCGGACAGCGCCGGTGGCGATGAGCAGTTCGTAGGCGAGCACCCGGCGGGTGCGGTCGGCGGACGGCAACAAATCCTGGGCAATGATTCCCTGCAATGAGTTGGCTAATTGCATCACGATCTGTTTCTGCGCGCTGCCTTCAAAGACTCCGATGATGCGTTCCAAGGCGTGCGAGACCTGGGGCGAATGCATCGTGGCCAGCACCAGGTGCCCGGTTTCCGCCGCCATGAGCGCCGTGGAGATGGCTTCGTGGTCGCGGATCTCGCCCACTACGATCACGTCCGGATCCTGGCGCAGGACATGGATGAACGCGCGATTGAACGAGCGCACGTCGGTGAGCACTTCCTGCTGCACGACAATTGCGCGCTTGTTCTGATGGACGAATTCAATCGGGTCCTCGATGGTGACGATCTTGCAGCGGCGCTCGCTGTTGATGAGGTCCACCAGGTAGTTGAGGGTCGTGGTCTTGCCGGCGCCGGTCGGTCCGGTGATGAGCACCAGCCCATTGGGCTTGCGGGCCAGGTCGTCAATTTTTTCGGGCAACCCCAGTTCGGTCCGGCTGGCCACTTTGTCTCCGCAAAAGCGCAGGCTCAATTCCGGATGATTGTTGCGGCGGTAAAAGGTGGCCCGGACGCGGCCGGCCACGCTGTGCAGGATGGAAATGCACAATTCCCACTCCTGCTCGAACTTGAGCCGCTGGTGCTCGTTCATGAGGCTGTTGGCCATCTCGCTGATCTGTTCCTCGGTCAGCGCGTCTTCATCGGCGATGATGATCTCCCCGTTCACCCGGAAGGCCGGGGGCACGCCCGCGATGAGATGCAGGTCCGACGCGTCGAAGTCATTGACGGCTGACAAGAGCCGGTTCAGGGTTTCCATGCTCATCGTCTAAAGGATTTGGCCAGCAGCCCGCGCAACCGCGCGAACCAGCCGGTTTGGGACAGTTCAACCAGCGCCCGGCTGGCCTCAAAGCAGTCCCGGTTCAACTGGCGCGCTTGGTTGAAGGAATGCTGCGCCGGGCCGACCAGGTTCAGGGCCTGCTGACAGCGGCCTTGTTCCAGCCAGAGCAAAAAATGTCCGGGATTCCATTCGACCGCCTGTTGGAGGAGCTTGAGGGCCAGGACGAATTGCTCATGATAAGACCGGATGCGCGCCGCCAGCCAGGCGATGAACCAGTTGCGCGGCGCGAGCAGGAGCGCCTTCTCGAAGCAATAGTCCGCCCGCGCCTCGGCCCGTGCCAGCAGCACGTCGCCGCGGGCCAGCCAGACGTAAGGCGTGTCGCCGCGCTCCTCGATGGAAGCGTCGGAAAACGACAGCGCGCCCTGTAAATCGCCGTTGCGCGCCAGCGCCACCGCCTTGGCGGCCAGCAATTCGGGCTCGTTGGGAAAGCGTTCCAACGCCTTGTCCGCCCAGAGCTTGGCCTCGCGAAATTCGCCGATTTCAAGCAGCATCCGCACTTGGCCGGCCCAGGCCGCCGTGTTCTTGGGATTGAACTCGAGCACCTTGCCGTAAAAGCGCAGTGCCGGCTCGAAGTTCCCGTTCTCAAAGGCCGTGCGCGCTTCCGTCAGATAGTAAGCCTCGTCTTTGATGGCGGCTTGCTCATCCGGGTGGGAGTGGTGATGCGCGTCGCCCTCAAATTCAAGATTTATGAACCGGCTCATGCCTAATAGTGATCGGTTGAATGGTTGCTGTGGGGTAAGCATGGCGGAAATCCGGCTGGATTAACAATCCGAAAATGCGGCCACGCTTGGCAACGGCTCCGTTCCCGCTTAGCCTGAAGGCCATGTTTCGTCCCTGCATTGACCTGCACGAAGGCAAAGTGAAGCAAATCGTCGGCGGCACGCTCGGCGCGGCCGGCCTGCGCACCAATTTCGTCTCCGAGCAATCCGCCGCGTGGTTTGCCGAATTGTATCGGTGCGACGGCCTGGCCGGCGGGCATGTCATCCAACTCGGCGGCGGCAACGAGGCCCAAGCGCGCGCCGCGCTGGCGGCCTATCCGGGCGGGCTGCACTTGGGCGGCGGCGTCAGTGCCCAAAATGCCCGCGCCTGGCTCGATGCCGGCGCCTCCCACGTCATTGTCACCAGTTGGGTCTTCCGCGAAGGCCGCGTGGATTGGGCGCGCTTGAACGAACTGGCCGGGCTGATCGGCCCGCAACGCCTCGTGCTGGACCTGAGCTGCCGGAAGCGCGGCGAGGAGTATTTTGTGGTCACCGACCGCTGGCAAAATTTCACGGAGTTGGCGGTGACCGCCGAGACACTGGGTCAACTCTCCCGCTTTTGCGCGGAATTCCTGGTGCATGCGGTGGACGTGGAGGGGCTGTGCCGCGGCATTGACCGCGAACTGGTCGAAAAGCTGGGGCAATGGACGCCGATTCCGATGACCTATGCCGGCGGCGCCCATTCGCTGGCGGATCTGGAGGCCGTCACCCGGCTTGGCGGCGGGAAAGTGGATCTGACGATTGGTTCGGCGCTGGATATCTTTGGCGGCACCGGCGTGAAATACGCCGATTGTGTGGCCTTCAACCGCCGTGCGGGCCGGGGCGCCCCGGTCGGGAGTCCATCGCCGGCTGATTCAGCACAAAAACCTGGCCAGCCTTGAATTCCCGAATCCGGCGCAAGATTTCTGGCGCAAAGGGCAGCAAATGAACCATGCGATTGGACTTGGCGCGCAGCAGCACAATGGAGAAAGGCAGGTCGGTAGTTTTGTTCTGTTCCGGCAAGCGTTTGTCCACGGTCAGGAAAAGGTCAAACTGGCCGGATTCAGCTATTTTGCGCAGAAGTTTTCCATTGCTGACGCTTGCCCAGCCCGCTTGGGGGACGGTTTTGACTTCATGGCCGGCAAGTTCCAGTGCCAAGTCCTTGGGCAGGCATTCATCCAGCAGGATACGCATTTACGCAGTGGCAAGGAGGCTTTCGCTGGCTTCTTCGAGAAAGCCAATGGCCAGAGTGCGCGAAACGGTGGGGTATTGTTCCAAGAATTCGTCCAGCGTGTCGCCGCCTTCGAGGTAATCCAACAGTACGCGCACTGGGACACGAGTTCCCGCGAAACAGGGTTCGCCACTCATAATCTCAGGATCAATGCGGACAAAAGAACTTGTCTTCATGGGGGGAATATGGCTCGTTCGGGTGGGAATGACAACTTTTTGCGCGTCGTTTTTGAAGGTGGTGGGTTTGCGCAATAAGTTGCAACCCCGAAATTGCGACACACCGAAATTGCGTCAAAGTGCGTTTTACCGCCAAAACCGGGATTTAGGGGAAGTGCTATTATGGGCTTTGTTTATGGGGGGCGTTTTTGCGCACTGTCACTAAACCCCCTGTTTGGATTGGCAAACCGCACCCATCTGTGGTTTGGTCACGGCTCAGAGCCATCCACCGCCTTTTTGAAACTGCTCAGCCGTTCACCGAAGAGGGCGGTGCCGAGGCGCACCATCGTGGCGCCTTCCTCGATGGCCACCTCGAAATCGCCGCTCATGCCCATGCTCAGGTGGGGCAGGGGAATGCCAAGGATTTTCTCGCACTCGAGTTTCAATTCCCGCAGCCGTTGGAAATAGGGCCGCGCCTTCTCTGGCACCGGCGTGTACGGCGGGATGGCCATGAGGCCGTGGATTTCAATCCTGGGCAGCGCATTGAGTTCGTTTAACTCCGCCAGCAATTGTTCGGGCCGATACCCGAATTTGGTGCCTTCACCGGCCACGTTTACTTCGAGCAGAATGGGCAGAGTCTTGGCGGCTTGAACCGCCCGCTTGGAAATCTCGCGGGCGATGGCCAGGCTGTCCACCCCTTGGATCAACTCAAACAATTCCACGGCGTCGCGGACCTTGTTGGATTGCAGGTGGCCGATAAACTGCCAGCGCGTCCGCCCCGGGCACAACGGGATTTTGGCCTTGGCTTCTTGGATCTTGTTTTCGCCAAACAGGAGTTGTCCGGCTTCGACCGCCGCGCGGATGCTCTCCGGCGGGTGCGACTTGGATACGGCGAGCAAAGCGACGGACGCGGCGTCGCGCCCGGCGCGAGCGCAAGCGGCGGCGATGCGCTGCCGGATGAGTTGCAAGTTTTCCGGGATGTTCACGCCGGGAGGTTAACAGAGCCGGGGCGAGAAACACGAATCCGTTTTTCAATACCGCCAGACCACCCCCAGGCGCGGGTTGTAGTCATAGGCGCGAGTTTCTCCGGAAACCCAGTCGGGTGAGGTGAAGCCGAAGCCGAAGCCGGCAAACACTTGCAGGTTGCGTGTGAGATTGTAATCCAAACCCAGGCCGGTGTGGCCATACCAGGTCTGTTTGTCATCGGTGGTTACCGTGGTGTTTACATAGCAGTAAACGTCCACTTTGGTGCCGAGGCTTTTGTTGAGGCTCAGGCCATTGACGAAGCCCACCTGATTATTATCATTTCCGGTGGTGTAAAACTCTGAATCCACCTTGACCCAAAACCCTCGCGGCAGGCGCACCAGGAGGGGCAGGTCCACGCCGGCGCCCACCTCACCGCCATTGCTCGTGGGAATGCCGACATAGGGGCGGATCGCCAGGGCCGTCATCCCGTCATTATTGCCCCACAGATTCAGTTTCAACCCGGTGGTGATGGTTGCAAATTCACTGGTGGTGCGATCGAAGTAATCCGTCGTGATGGCGTAAGACGGGCGGATGAAAAGATCAAGATCGTCCAACAGCCCCAACGTGATTCGCGGTTCCCAAACGAAGGCGCTCTTCTGATAGTACTGGGGCGTCGAGCCTTCAAAAGAATCATTAAGCAGCGCGCCTTCCACCTGCACATGGCCGGCATCGAGCGTACGGGCGTCGGGCAAGCTGTCGTAAGCCTCCGATGATAATGGCCGCAACTGATCATACGGGATGGCGTTGAAAAGGGTATAGAAGTTCGCATCCGCAGGCGGGGAATCCGCGGCGGAAACTGCCAGCGGGACCAGGGCTGCCAAAACGGCAGGGTTAAGGATGACTTTGCAAAACAATTGGAGTTTCATGGCGTGGAACAAGGTTGATGCAGGTTGGCTTCTGAATCAGTTTTTATTGATAATTTTATTGAATCAAATGATTATTCCCGGAGGGATTAGAATATAACAACCCGCAATTTGTTATTTGCCAAACATTTGTTGCCAGGATGTTTGATTGTGGTTGACCGCGCGCTGGAATTGCTGGAATCATCACTGAAACGCCTTTGCGGCGGCAGGATTCAGCGTACCATGCGCGAACCTGAGAACCTTGGAATTTTTATGGTTGAGGCCATAACAACCGGACTGGACCGCAGCGGCGACTTCATTCGTCGCGAAAGAGCCAAAATGTCATGAGCCGATCGTGGCCATATCAGATCGCGCTCTGCTCCATTCTCCTGGCATTTTTCTTCAGCGCCAGCGCGCAGGGGACCAACGAGGTGGAATCGCTAAACGCACAGGTGATGACCCTCTACCACCAGGGCCAGTACGCGCAAGCAATTCCCATGGCAACGAACGCATTGCAAATATCTGAACGCGTTCTGGGGCCCGAACACCCCATTACGGCAGCGAGCCTCAACAACCTCGCGCTGCTTTACAGGAGTATGGCCGATTATGCCAAGGCGGACTCGCTTTACCAGAGGGCGTTAGGCATAGAAGAAAAGACCCTCGGCCCAGAACACCCAGACACAGCCAGCACCCTCAGGAATCTGGGGGAGCTCTACCGGATCAAGGGTGAATATACAAACGCCGAACCGGTCCTGAAGCGGGCCTTGAGCATAGATGAGAAAGGCCTGGGTTCCGAACATGAGGACACGGCAGACAGTCTTGCCAAATTGGGGATGCTTTACTTGAGCATGGGGAATTTCGACAAGGCGGAACCTCTTTTTGCACGATCATTGAAAATTCGGGAGAAAGTATTCGGTCAGCAGAACGTCGACACAGCGGAAAGCCTGGTCTGGCTTGGCGAGCTTTATCGAAGCAAGCGCGATGATGCGAAGGCCGAACCACTCATTCAGAGCGCATTGAGCATTGATGAACGGATTCTTGGTCCAGACCACCCGGTTACGGCGCTATGCCTGAATAGTTTGGCGCTCGTTTACAGCGATAAGGGTGAAGATGCAAAAGCACTACCTTTTTATGAGCGCGCGTTGAAGATCCTGAAAGAAGTCCTCGGAGATGAACACCCGGATACGGCGACAATTCTTGGAAACATCGCAATGTACAACTTGAGACAGCGTAATTACCCCAAGGCCGAACAGTTGCTGAATCAGGTCTATGCAATTGAGAACCGGGTTTTCGGCCGGGAACATCGGAACACCGCTTCGACAATTAACAGCCTTGGGCTTTTGTACCTGACCACCGGCGAGTTTTCGAAGGCAGAACCACTTTTGAAGTCGGCGTTGGAAATCCGAGACAAGGTCTTCGGCCCGGATTATCCATATTCCGCAGCGACGCTCAACGATTTGGGTGAGCTGTATCGCCAGGAGAGGTGTTACGCTCTTGCCCAGCCACTTTTTGAGCGGGCACTGAAGATTCGGGAGAAGGCTTTTGGCCCGGACAATCTAATCACGGCCGGATCACTCTACAGTTTGGGAAGATTACACCTTGCCACCGGGAACCATGTGGAAGCCGTGTCGCTTTTGGAACGGGCATTGGATATTGATGAAAAGTGCGTCGGTTCAAATTCCCTCATCACCGCCAATACTCTCAGCCAACTGGGAGTCCTTTACCTCGCGATTGCTAATTACACGCAGGCGGAAACCTCATTCGAGCGGGCACTCGGCATTCGGGAGAACGCGCTCGGGACAAACAGCCAGCCGGTAGCAACAAGCCTCAACGATCTGGTAGACCTTTATGAAAGAATGGGCAATTTCGCCAAGGCCGAGTCGTTTTGTGAGCAGGCGCTGGACATAAGAGAAAAAGTCCTGGGACCACAGGATCCGATCACGCGACGCACACTGAATCGCTTGGCAAAGCTTTATGAAACCATGGGTGAGCCCAATAAAGCTGATGCGCTTTATCAGCAAATGTCGAGCTCAATGGAAGACCCTCCAACCTTGAAATCATCGATTGCCTCGGCGAGGCGCTTGGGCCATGACGGCGTGCATTACTTGAACATGGGTGATTATGCAAAGGCCGAACCGCTTCTTCAGCAATCCTTGAGCAGCTTTGAAAATGCGCGGGGCCCGAATGACCCCGAAACGGCTGTGAGCCTCAACAATCTTGGAGGCCTATATTTGGTGACGGGGGACTTCGACAAGGCAAAGCCGCTTTTGAAACGCGCATTAGAAATCACGCAAAGGGTGTTTGGCCCTGAAAACACTAATACTGCGGTATATCTTGACAGTCTCGGAATGTTTTATTGCCACACTGGCGAATACACCAAAGCGGAGCCTCTTTTGCAACGCGCACTGCGAATCCTAGAAGACAATCTCGGCCCGGAGGCTGCTGGGACGGCAACTGGCCTCATTGATTTAGCTTGCGTCTACGAGGCAACCGGCGACTATGTTAAAGCTGAGCCTCTTTACCAACGCGCGTTGAGAATCCGGGAGAAGGTGCTTGGACCGGAGGCCCTCGATACCGCAGCTACTGTTGAAGCACTGGCAAACCTTTACTTCGAGATCGCCAATTACACAAAGGCCGAACCCTTGTATCTGCGATCTCTCAAAACCCGGGAGAAAGCGTTGGGTCGGGAGAACCCAATTACGGCCAGTTCCCTTAATGATCTAGGTTTGATTTATCTCCGAACTGCTGATTACGAGAAGGCAGAACCTGTTTTGCAGCGGGCGCTCGCCATCAATGAAAAAGTTCTGGGCCCTGACCATCCGCACACTGCGACCTCCCTGAGCTTTTTGGCAAGGACTTACGAACGCATGGGAGAATGCGAAAGGGCCGAGCCGCTACTCGAGCGTTCACTGCAGATTAATGAGAAGGCCCTAGGCCCAGATCATCCAGATACGGCAGTAAGCCTCAACAATCTGGCGTTATTTTACCATAGAATGGGGGATTATGCCAAGGCTGAACCGCTGTTTCAACGCTCGCTGAGTATTTCCGAAAGGGTTCTTGGTGCCGATCATCCGCATACTCAGCAAGCCCTCGAAAATCTTGGGGTCCTCTTCTTGGATCTGGGAAAGACTACTGAAGCAACCGCAGCCGCAGAGAAGGCCGAGCATGCGCGCCTGAGTGGCCTGGCCAACGTGTTTTCATTTACCTCCGAACAGGCGCGCCTGGAATACGAGGCTCAGTCCAAGCCGTATTCCTTATTTGCTTCATTGAGCAACGCGCCCCAATTGACTTTAGCCATACTTCGGCACAAAGGAATTGTGCTGGATTCATTGTTGGAAGATCGCCGAATGGAGGCGGCGGGTCAAAGTCCAGAAGATCGCGCCTTTATTGACCAAATCGAAGCGGCCAAACAACGTTTGACGCAATTGGTCCTGGAAGTGCCCAAGGATATAAGCAGTCATGGTCTGGAGCAGCGGTCGGCAGAGCGTGAAAAATTGTCGGCCGAGGTCGAAGAACTCGAAGGCATGCTGGCGCGCAAGACCGCCGGACTTGGGCAGGTGCGCCGTGCGCTCAGGGTCACGGTTGAACAAGTCGCGGCGGCAATTCCCAAGCAAGGGGTCTTGGTTGAGTTGGTGCGATATAACCATTACCTCGGGAAAATGCAGTGGGAAGCCCGCTATGGCACTGCCATCCTTGCGCCCACGGGAGAGCCGAGATGGGTATGCCTGGGGCCAGCGGCTGCCATCGAAGACAACGTCTTGCGCTACCAACAATCAGTGCGTGGCAAAACGAGCGAGAAAGTGCTTTCATCCGCTCTCTTGGGGTTATACCAACAAATTTGGGCCCCAATCGAATCAGTTCTGCCAGCCGGGACAAAAACAGTTATCATCAGTCCGGACGCCGCAATGAATTTTGTTTCGTTCGCCACGTTATTGACGCCAGACGACAAGTTCCTGGCGGAGAAGTATTCCCTCCAATACGTCGCCAGCGGCCGAGATTTGTTGCGCGAGCCCGTCAAATCATCCAGCCAGGACATGGTTGTATTTGCCGCTCCCGATTATAATGCGGGAGGACAAATCGCCTGGCCGGAGACCGGACTTATATTGCCCATGGTTCCCTACCTTGCAAAGAATGCAGCTGATTTGGAAGCTGAAGTCAAGCCGTGGAACTGGCCGGTTCGGATTTATTCAGGGGCGGAAGCCAGCGAAACGCAACTGCGAGCCATTCATTCTCCCCGCATTCTGCATTTTTCTACCCATGGCTTCTTTTTGCCGCAAACCATGGCTGGTCCGGCACGCTTTTCATTTTCGGGCTGGATGACCGATTCAAATGGACAGCAACAACAAGTGGTTTTGAAGAATCCAATGTATCGCAGTGGCGTGGCGCTGGCCGGAGCGCAAGTGACTTTGGATGCGTGGAAACGAGGAGAGACTCCACCGACCGAGGCCGACGGCATTCTAACCGCGGAGGAAGTTGGCGACTTGGACCTGCACGGCACTTGGCTGGTGGTCCTGGTGGCTTGCGACACGGGAGTTGGCGAACCGGTTGCCGGGGAAGGCGTCTTGGGCTTGCGCCGCGGGTTTGTTCAGGCCGGCGCGCAAAACTTGTTGATGACGCTTTGGCCGGTGTTCGATGTCGCCAGCGGCAAACTGATGTTGGATTTTTATTCAACTCTGCATCAAGACAACAACCCATCCGAAGCTCTGGCCAAGGTCCAACGGGACTGGCTGGTAAAACTTCGAGCGAAAAGCGGATTACTGCCTGCCGTGGTCATGGCCGGGGCGTTCATCGTCACTTCACAGGGGGCGATGCCGTAATCTGGTGTTCGCGTTCCATGGCGGCAGAACGCGCTGGGTGCGGACCAGGCCGGATCTCAAGTGCATTAAACTCGTTGTCAACCGGTCAAGTTTTGCCGCGTTCGCAACGCGGTTTTTATCCGTGTTCATTCGTGCCCATCCGTGGTTCAATTGATTTTGGTCGGAGGCCCTACCTCGTTAGCCAGTATCAAATCAGGTAGTATGGTGGAATGGTCTTATCAGCCTTGAGCCGGGTCTGGCGCACCAAATCCGAGTTCCGGCCATCCACGGCCTCATAATGCCGGGCGGCGTCTTCACGCGTGCGTCCACCGTTCATGTGGCGCCGGATGACCGCCTCGCGCGTTCGCTCCGTGTCCGACTCGATGAAATAACAAAAATCCAGGCGCGGCCGCACCTCGGCCCAACCGCCTTGGTCCGCCAGCAGCCAAAGTCCCTCCACCAACAGCAAGGCAGCTGGGGCCGCGACGGAGAGGCGGTCCGGCACCGGGTCATGCAGTTTGCGGGAATACTCGGGAAAGGCCACCGTGGCCCCGGCGGCGAAGGCCTTCAAGTCGCGGACCAGAATGGCCACGTCATAAGTGTCAAAACGGCCTTTGACCTGTTTGAGCGGCTGGCCGGCGTAAGAATGTGAAAGCAGGTATTGGTTTGGAAAATGATAGGCGTCAATGGTGATGACCTCGAAGGCAAACGGCAGGTGCGCCTGCCGCGCGAATTCCTTGAACAAGTTGGTCACGACCGATTTGCCGGCGCCGGTGGGGCCGGCAAAGCCGATTATCACACGGGATTTTTGGGCCCGGCCATAAACGGCCACCAACTCCCAAAACAGGTCGCGGTAATAGTCCTGCTGGCGGAGCGTCAATCCGGAGACGTCAATGGTCTGCTCGGTAACCTGCACCGAGGCTGGAAAAACAAGTTCGCACATGTGCATGTTGGGGACCAGACCCGCCAAAGAATCAACTGCAACTTATTC
>Ga0316217_10005288_pt1 | contig 13465 bp, 8 predicted proteins | sample 1anoAmetaG_FD_203633 | JGI IMG/M metagenome (GOLD analysis project Ga0316217, IMG submission 203633) | Freshwater microbial communities from Trout Bog Lake, Wisconsin, USA - 1anoA | ecosystem: Environmental > Aquatic > Freshwater > Lake > Hypolimnion/Profundal zone | place: USA: Wisconsin...
CGCCCCCCTTCACCCCCGCCGCGGGTCCACGCCCAGGGGCGACGTAGTCGAAGCTGGCGGTCACGCCTGGCCCTGCGCCCCAGGCGTCGAGGTGCGCTGGGTGCGGCGTCCTGAGGCGGGCCACCTCGGCGACGTCCTCGGTCGAGAAGACGAGCACGTCGGGGGCGGGCATCGCGATCCACATCCGCTTCCGACGGAACCGGCTGACGAGGTACGGCACGCCGTCCTGGCGCGACTCGACGACGCTGGCGGCGTCGACGTGCGACAGCGCCATGATGACCGACTTGTACCGCGACAGCGCCGCCCCGCCGCCGAGCGCCCCGCCGACGGCCACGTGAACGACGCTCCGCTCGTCCTCGTCCTCCCCGAGCTCCTCGGCGCAGAGCGCGAAGTCGTGGACGTCACGGGCAGGGTCGATCCCGGCGGCCTCGAGGGCGACGACGAGGTCGCGCAGCACGCCGCGCTGCCCCCCCGCGCCGGTGAGATCGACCGGTCCGAGGGTTCGCGAGAGCGCCGCGACGTCGACGTAGACGCGGGCGGCAGGGCACGCCTCGGGGAGGTAGGCGAGCACGCCGCCTCTCCGGTACCCGCCGCGGCCTCGGACGACCACCGCGAGCGCGACGGTGACCGCGAGGGCGGTCGCGGCCCACCACCCGATCGAGCGCCGGTTCACGCGAGGGCGCCTGGGTCAGTGTCCGCCGTCGGCCGCGCAGTCGCGCTTCGGGAGGGCGAGGGGCGGGATCGGCGTCTGCGAGAAGTCGAAGGCGCCGAGGAGGTCGTTGGCCTGGCCGTCCTGGGCCGCCGGATCGAGGTCGGACAGCGTCTGGGTGGAGCCGAAGACCTTCTCGATGAAGCGCGCGATGGACGCCTGCTCGGACTGCTCGTGGAAGACGAAGCCGGGGCGCGCGTAGGGCGAGACGATGAGCAGCGGGAGGCGGAAGCCGAGGCCATAGGGCTGCGCGGCGGTCCCCCCGTACTGGCGCGGCGGCGCGACGTGGTCGTACCAGCCGCCGAAGTCGTCCCAGGTGACGAGGATGGCGGTGTCCTGCCAGTACGCGCTGTTCATCAGCATGCTGATGTAGCCGGCCGTCCAGTTCTCCCCGTCGCACACGCCGCCGAGCGGGAAGCTGATCCAGCTCGCGAACTGGTTCAGGTTGAGATCCGGGTGCTCGCTGAACTCGTCCTGGTCGACGATCCAGGTGACGTCCGGCAGAGTCCCGCTCTGGATGGCGAGCTGGACCGGGTTGCCGGTGTCCCACGGGGCCCCGGTGACCACGACGTTGCTCCCCCACCGCGCGCCGTTGCGGATGCCGTCGACGGCGTCGAGCATCGACCACGGCTCGTGGATGATGGGGTAGCTCAGGTTCCCGATGGCGGTGGTGTCGGCCAGCTCCGACCAGTCGGTGCCGTAGAAGCCCCAGGTCACCCCCTCGGGGAGGACGTCCGGGATCGCCTTGATCTTGAAGCAGGGGAAGACCTCCGCCACCGGGAGGCCCCCCTCGGTCGCCACGCCGCCGTCCCCCGCGGGCCCGCCGTCGGGGAGGATCTCGACCGTGTCCCCCGCGTACGTATTGACCGTGATCCCGGCGACCGTCACCGCCCCCCCCTTGAACTCGTCGCACCCCCAGTACGGGGAGAGCTTCTCGCCCGCGGAGAGCCGGAGCGGGTTGGCCGTGAGGTCCGTCGGCGGGTTGCCGATGGCCCACCCTGCCTGCGCGGCGACCGTGAACAGGTGGCCGGGGAAGCTCGGGCCGAGCATGTTCGAGTAGAAGTTGTCGGCGAGCGCGAACTTGCGCGCCAGCGCCCAGTAGTTGGGGATGTCCCGCTCGAGGTACTGCTTGTAGACCATCCCGTCGCCGTCGCCGATGCCGCCGTTGTCGCTCCCCGCGGGGGTCGACCAGCCGTCGAGCTTCCCCTGGTCCCAGTCGGCCAGGGCGCACGAGTGGAGGTGGCAGAGGTCGTGGCCGACGACGTCGGGGGCCTCGAGGCACGCCTTCAGCTCGAGCTTGCCGGTCGGCAGCACCTTGCCGGTCGGACACTGGGCCGCCCCCGTCGAGTCCTTCGGGGCGCCGTTCGCGCCGGGGAAGGTGCCGAAGAAGTTGTCGAACGTGTGGTTCTCTTTGACGATCACCACGACGTGCTTGATCTTGATGGGCGCGGGAGACGCGGCGTCGGGCGCGTCGCCGGGGCGCGGGGCGGCGTCGCGAGGGTGACCGGCGTCCGTCCCGCTGGCGCCGCGGCGGGGCGTGACCGAGCCCGTATCCGCGACCGGACCGCCGGCGTCGTACGGCGAGATGACGCTGCCGCTCGAGCCGCAGCCCACCAGGAGCACACCCGTGACCGCGCGCGCGAGTGCCCGGCTACAGTTCATGGAACGAGGGTGACCCCCTCCTCAGGTGACGTCAAGGTGACGTCCGCGACTCATGTCGGTCACGCTCGCGCGACACCAAGGCGACGGACCGCGCTGCTGCTGCGCGGAGCTGCGCAATCGGTGCATCCGATTCGCCCCGGAACCCGCGATTCCAGGGCGATTCCTAGTGGCACATGCGATGCGTGCCCCGGCCGAGCATGGACCGGTTCGTCGCCACCTGGGTGGCCGCGGCGGTGATGCTCTCCGCGGCAGCTGCAAACGCCTGGACCCCGAAGGCCGTCGCCAGCGACGCGCTGGTGCGCATGCCTGGCAGCCAGCCTGCGGATGCGCTCTCGTTCATCAGCTCGACGACGTGCAACGCCTGCCACACCAACCACAGCCCCGCCGTGAGCTTCGGCTCGCCTCTTCGCGGCTCGATGATGGGGCAGGCGACACGGGACCCCCTGTTCTGGGCGAGCATGGCGGTCGCGGCGCAGGACTCCATCTGGGCCATCGGCCGCCCGAACGCGACCGACCTCTGCCTCCGCTGCCACACGCCGGCTGGCTGGCTCGGCAAGCGATGCGACCCGACGAACGGATCCGTCCTCACCGGCGACGACTTCAACGGGGTCACCTGCCACTTCTGCCACACGGCCCGCGACCCGTTCTCGGAGAGCACCTACTCGGGGGCGCGCGAGGGGGCCGACTGGGCAGGCTACTGGGACGAGTCCAACGCGAGCAGCACGCCGTCCTCGACGGCCGCGGCCGCCGCGCGGACCGCGGACGAGGCCTCGTGCTCGGTGTCGACGTTCTTCAACGGTACGCCCTACTTCGGGACGTCGTACCAGCCCCCCGCGACGTACACCGAGAACGGCGGCGGTCAGTACTTCGTCGCGACCGATCCGACGGTCCGCGGCCCCTTCGCCGACCCGCTGGCACAGCACGACTTCACCTACAGCCGCTACCACAAGAGCCGCTACTTCTGCGGCACCTGCCACGACGTCTCGAACGCGGTGCTCGCCAACCTCGCGTTCGCCGACGCCGGGCCCGGAGTCGGCACGACGGCGCTCCCCTCCGAGGCGCAGCCAGCCTTCTCGTACGGCCACATCGAGCGGACGTTCTCCGAGTTCATGCTCTCGGACTACGGGCTACCAGGCGGCGCGCCCGGGACGGGCGCCTACGATCCGTCGACGTTCGCGACCGCGCGCCCGGGCAACGCCATCGCGGCCTGCCAGGACTGCCACATGCCGATGACGACCGGCGCGGCCGCCGCTCCGGGCGGGGTGACGCGTCCGTCGGGGAGCATCGAGCACCCGAAGAGCGGCGTCCCCGTTCACGAGCTGACGGGGGGCAACGCGTGGGTCCCCTGGCTCCTCGCGAGCACTGTCGCCGGGTCGCCGAACGAGGACGCGACGAACACGGCGCTCCTGCGACAGGGGCCTGCCGCGCTGACGCTGGACCTGTCCGCGGGGGAGGGGCTCGACGCGACCGACCTGCTCGCCGGCGTGGCGCGCGCCCAGGCGGAGCTGGCGAAGGCCGCGAGCGTGACGTCGCTCGTCTACACGGCTGCGACCGGACAGCTTGCCTTCCGGGTCGTGAACCACACCGGGCACAAGCTGATCAGCGGCTTCACCGAGGGGCGCCGGATGTTCCTCAACGTGCGGCTCTACTCGGGGGGGAAGCTGGTCCAGGAGATCAACCCGTACGACCCACGCGTGAGCACGCTGAAGGGCCTCCAGCACGCCGCCTCCCCGTCGAGCCCGGCGCTCCTGCCGACCGAGCTGTACGACGACGACCTGGTGTACGAGGCGAAGCAGACGAGCTCGCTGACGGGCGAAGCCGAGACGCTCCACCTGGCCCTGGCCACGAAGCGGGAGAAGGACAACCGCATCCCGCCGCACGGCTTCCGGATCGCGGAGGCGGCGGCGCGCCTCGCCGACCCCGTGATGGGAGGGGCGAGCGACCCGGGCTACTTCACGGCGGCCGAGTACGCGGGCGGCTACCGCGACGTGTCGATCGCGGCGATCACGGGCGCCGACACGGTCACGGTCGGCCTCTACTACCAGACGACCAGCCGCGAGTACGTGGAGTTCCTCCGGTCCGAGATCGCGGGGACGAAGCCGACACTGTCGTCGCCCACCCCGTCCGGCGAGGCGAACGCCTACGTGATGAAGAGCGACCCGTTCTTCGCCGCGCTCGTCGGCTGGGGCGAGACGCTCTGGCAGCTCTGGGACCACAACCGGGCAGTGCCCGGCGCCGCTCCGATCCTCATGGCCTCCGCGTCGCTCGGGACGGTCACGGACCCGTGCCTGGCCCCCGCGTCGGACGGCCAGGCGTGCGACGACGGCGACCTCTGCACGAGCGGCGACGCGTGCACCGGCGGCTTCTGCGGCGGGAGCTCGTCGACCACCTGCAGCGCCCTCGACGAGTGCCATGTGGCCGGGGCCTGCGCGCCGACCACCGGACAGTGCTCGCAGCCGTCGAAGGCTGACGGGACGGCCTGCTCGCTCGGCGTCTGTACGGCGGGGGTGTGCGCGCCGGTCCCCGACGCGGGCGAGGTCGCCGACTCCGGGAAGGGGGCCGACGCCGGGGCGCCGGCCGACGGAGGCCGAGCCGTCGACGCGGCGCGTGACGCAGCGTCGGAGGGGGCCGCCGACGCCGCAAAGCACGATGGCGGAAGGTCGAGCGACGCCGGCAGCCGAGACGCGGCGCCCCCCGGCCACGACGGGGCCGCCGACGCCGGGACACGGAGCCCCGGCGCGACCTCATGTGGATGCCGGACCGCGGCCGCCCCTGCGGGGGCCACGAGTCTCGGGTGGCTCATCGGGGCGCTCTCGCTCCTGGCCGGGAGGGCCGCCGGATCAAGACGCAGGAGGCGGAGGCAAGGTGCCTCGTGATGGCTAGCGCCACCTGACGTCGAGCCCGACGAGCCCAGAGCACAGACCTCGTGCGACGGCGGGTCCGCGCGCAGACGGTCGCCATCGGCAGATCCGGACCTCTGGCTCGCCCGGCCTATTGACCTGGGGCGAGGCGTGCGTAGTCCTGTCCGCTCATGAGGACAGCCACGATGCACCTCTCCTGTCGCGCACGCCGGCTACTCCTGTCCCTGCCAGCCGCCGCGCTGGTCGCGGCCCTGTCGGCGTCCGCGGGGTGCGGGACGTCGACGGGCGGTGAAGCCCAGACGCCCCGAGACGCCGCGGTGGTGCCGGGCGCTTCGTCGAGCGACGCGACCCCCGCCGACGCGGCCTCGGACGCCCCGCGCGAGGCCGCGCCCGCGCCGCCGTCGACGTGTGAGTCCGGCGCGCCGATCACGGTGCGAATCGTGACGGGGAACCTCTCGAGCGGGAACGACCAGAGCTACACGACCGGAGAGGGCGGCAGGATCTTCAAGGCGCTCGCGCCCGACGTCGCGATGATCCAGGAGTTCAACGTCAGCACGAACAGCGACGCGGACGTCAGCGCCTTCGTGACCCGCTACTTTGGTGCCGGCTACACCTACACTCGCGGCACCGGACAGATTCCGAACGGCGTGGTCACCCGGTGGCCCGTCGTCGCCTCGGGCACGTGGGTCGATCAGAGCGTCTCGAACCGCAACTTCGTCTGGGCGAAGATCGACATCCCCGGACCGACCGACCTGTACGCCATCAGCGTCCACCTCCTGACCACCTCGAGCACGAACCGCGCGAACGAAGCGGCCCAGCTGGCCGGGCTGATCCAGGCAAACGTCACCGACGGATCGTATGTGGCGATCGGCGGCGACTTCAACACCGCCGCCCGGACGGAGCAGGCGGTCGTGGACTTCTCGGCGGTCTTCGCCACGGCCGGGCCGTATCCCGCCGACCAGGCGGGGACCGAAGGCACGAACGCCAGCCGCGCGAAGCCGTTCGACTGGGTCCTCGTGACCCCGGCGCTCGACCTTCATCGAGCGGCCACGACCCTCGGCCCCGTGACCTTCCCGTACGGCGCCGTGTTCGACACTCGGGTCTTCACGCCCCTCGCGAGCCTCGAGGTCACGGGCGATCCGGACGCCGTCCTGGCCACCGACAGCGCCGCAACGAACATGCAGCACATGGCGGTCGTCCGCGACTTCGTCGTCGCTTGCCCCTGAGCGGGGCCGCCGTCTCGCGACACCGGAAGCGGCGAGGGGAACCCGTAGAGCCCCACGCCGCGCGACTGGTGATAGTCTGCCGCCACCATGGCTGAAGACATCACGGAGCTCACGGCGCGATACACCTACGGCACCTGGCGCGCGCAGCGCGGATGGAAGCCGATCCACGTCACGAAGGCGGAGGGGTGCTGCTTCTGGGACGCCTCGGGGAAGCGGTACCTCGACTTCGCCTCGCAGCTCATCTGCTCGAACCTCGGCCACCAGAACCAGGCCGTCATCGACGCCATCTGCAAGCAGGCGAAGGAGCTCGCCTTCATCGCCCCCGCGTACACCTGCGACGTACGCGCGCAGCTCGCCGTGAAGCTCCTCGAGGTCATGCCGAAGGGGCTCGACAAGTTCTTCTTCGCGACGTCGGGGACCGAGGCCAACGAGGCGGCGATCAAGATCGCCCGCGCCTACACCGGCAAGCACAAGATCATCTCGCGCTACACCTCCTATCACGGCTCCACGGCGGGCTCGGTCGCCGCCACGGGGGACATCCGCCGCTGGTTCGTCGAGCCGACCGGGGGGAAGATCCCCGGCGTCGTCTTCGCGCCCGAGACCAACTGCTACCGGTGTCCGCTCGGGCACACATTCCCGGGGTGCAACACCGCGTGCGCGGACTACGTCTCGTACATGATCGACCACGAGGAGAACGTCGCGGCGATCATCCTCGAGCCGATCGTCGGCACCAACGGCATCCTCATCCCGCCGCCGGACTACCTCCCCCGCATCGCCGCCCAGGCGAAGATGCGCGGCGTGCTGCTCATCCTCGACGAGGTGATGACGGGCTGGGGCCGCACCGGCAAGTGGTTCGCCTGCGAGCACTGGGGCGTCACGCCGGACATCCTCACGACCGCCAAGGGGGTCACGAACGCCGCGGTGCCGCTCGGCGTCACGGCCACGAGCCGCGCCATCGCCGACTACTTCGAGGACAACTACTTCCCGCACGGCCACACCTACGAGGCGCACCCGATGACGCTCGCGCCGGCGCTCGCGGCCATCGACGAGTACCGGCGGCTCGATCTGCTGAACCGCTCGACCCGGATGGGCGAGATCCTCGGGGCGAAGCTCAAGGGGCTGGCCGCGAAGCACCCGTCCATCGGCGACGTGCGCGGGATGGGGCTCTTCTGGTGCGTCGATCTCGTGAAGAACCGCGCCACCAAGGAGCCGCTCAACACCTCGCAGGACAAGGTCGCGAAGAAGGCGCTGGTGGTCGACGCCGTCGCCGCCGACATGCTGAAGCGGGGCGTCACCGTCCTCTCGTGGGTGAGCCACCTGGTCGTGGCCCCGCCGCTCATCGTCACCGAGGAGGAGATCGACGAGGCGGTCGCCGCGCTCGACGCCGCGCTCACGCTCGCCGACGCCCATGTCGAGGGCTGACCGCGTCGCGCTCGCGGGCTTCGCCGCGGCGGTGGTCACCGCGTGCAACTTCGGCTTCTACCAGGGGCAGGACCGCCCCGAGGACCCGAACGTCGCCGGGCCCCCGCCGCCGGCCGACTTCCACTGCGAGCGCGGCGAGCGCAGGATCGAGCACGCAGAGAAGGGCGGGCACGGCGACCGCGTCGTGCACGTGCTCGGCACCGGCGAGGTCATCTGCAGCACCGAGGACCGGAACGGCGACGGGAAGATCGACACCTGGGACCTCGTCGAGCACGGACGTGTCGTCGAGCAGGCCTCCGACACGGACTTCAACGGGACGCTCGACCGCCGCGTGCGCGTCGCGGGCTCCGACGGCGGGGCCGTCGAGCTGGTCGCGCCGCTCGGCCCGCACCCCTACGCACCGATCCGCGACTGAACCTCGCGACACATTTGCGGCTTGCCCGGCGCCGCAACGGGCGCGGGGCCGCTAGCATCCAACCCGTCCGGGATTCAAACCGTCGAAAGGGCAACCATGTCTCAGGACCTCCTCTTCTCATCGTTCACGCTCGGCCCGATCACCCTGAAGAACAGGGTGGTGATGGCGCCGATGACCCGCAACCGCTCCATCGGCAACGTCCCGGGCGATCTCGTCGCGACGTACTACGCGCAGCGGGCCGAGGCCGGGCTCATCGTGACCGAAGGCGTCTCGCCGTCCCCCAACGGGCTCGGCTACGCGCGCATCCCCGGCCTGTTCAACCAGGCGCAGGTGGACGGGTGGAAGAAGGTCACGGCGGGGGTCCACGCGAAGGGGGGCCACATCTTCGTGCAGCTGATGCACACGGGACGCGCGTCGCACCCCGACAACCTCCCCAAGGGGGCCCGCGTCCTCGCCCCGTCCGCCATCCCCCTCCCCGACTCGGTCTGGGTCGACCCTGACGGGCCGAAGCCGTGCCCGGCCCCGGCCGCGATGACGAAGGAGGAGGTCGAGAGCACCATCGAGGAGTACGTGAAGTCGAGCGCGCTCGCGGTCGAGGCCGGCTTCGACGGCGTCGAGCTGCACGGCGCCAACGGCTATCTGATCGAGCAGTTCCTCAACACCGCGTCCAACCAGCGGACCGACGAGTGGGGCGGCTCCGTCGAGAACCGCGCTCGCTTCGCGGTCGAGGTCGCGCGGCGAACGGCTGCGCGAATCGGCAAGGAGAAGGTCGGCATCCGCCTCTCCCCCTACGGCGCGTTCAACGGCATGGCGTCCGACGCCACGACAGAGGATCTCTTCGAGCTGCTCGCGAAGAAGTTCTCGGAGATCGGGCTGGCGTACATCCACGTGGTCGACCACAGCTCCATGGGGGCGCCGGAGGTGAAGCCGAGCGTGAAGCAGAAGATCCGCGCGGCCTTCAAGGGGGCGATCATCCTCTCCGGCGGCTACGACCGCGCTCGCGCCGAGGCGGATCTCGTCGAGAAGAAGGGGGAGCTCGTCGCCTTCGGTCGCCCGTTCATCTCCAACCCGGACCTGGTGACGAAGCTCCGCGCGAACAAGGAGCTCCGCGCCCCCGACTTCGCGACGTTCTACACGCCGGACGCGAAGGGCTACACCGACTACCCGGCGGACTGAGCTCGCGGACCCTTCGACGGCGCGGCACGCACGCCGCGCCGCCGACGGAGGGCGAGCAGCGCCACGCCGAGCAGGGCTCCCACCCCGCCTCGCGACGGTCCCGCACCGGCCGCCGTGCACCCGCACCCCTTGCCGGCCGGCGCCGCGGCGTCGCCATCCACGCGGGCACCGCCGTCTCCCCCCGCCGAGGCGACCGAGCGCGAACCTCCGTCCCCCGTCGCGCACGAGGGCCACGCCGCCAGCAGCTTCGTCACGTCGAGCGAGCCCCAGCCGCTCGCGAGGTCGTAGCCCGGAGCGGCCGTGAACCCCGGGATCGCCTTCCCCTGGGGGTCGGTCCAGCCGTTCTCGCCGCTGGTGATGTCGTGGAAGGGCTGCGCCCCCCCCTTCTGCTGCGCGGCGCCGAGCGCGTATAGCGTCGCGTGGATATCCCCCTGCCTGCAGCCGAGCGTCCCCGCGAGGTGCGCGAAGATTCCCGCGGCGAGCGGCGAGGCGACGCTCGTCCCGCCGGTGACGTCGAGCCCGGAGACGCCGGTCCCTGCGTCCGGGCAGCCGTCCTGTCCTGCCCCGCAGTCGTAGTCCACTACGCCCGGAGCGCCGCTCGCGGCGATCAGCGCCAGATCGGGGACGTCGCGCCGGCCGTCACCCGCCTGCGGGCCGACCCCTTGTTGCCAGGCGGGCTTGGTGAAGAGGAGGCTCTGTCCACCCCCGCCGGCGACCCCCTGGGACCCTTCGTTGCAAACGTCCTCGGCCGCGTAGCCGACGAGGTCCCCCGTCGCGCTCCACGTCCCCGCCCCGACGAACTGCGTGCCGCCGACGCAGACGATCTCCGGTAGCGAGCACGGGAAGTCGACGGTGGCGTCCCCCCCCCCGAAGCCGTTGCCGGTGCCGCTCGTGCTGTCGTCGCAGTCGTCGGCGCCGGTGTCGCCCGAGGCCGCGAACCACGTCTGCCCTTCGGCGAGCCCCTGCTGGACGGCCTGCCGCATCAGGTAGGCGTCGCTCGAGGTGTCCGAGGCCGCCCCACCGTCGTAGTCGACCTCCTCGGACTCGCAGAGGCCGAGCGACGTGCTGACGACGACGGCGTCGCTGAGCGTGTTGGCGACGTACTGGGCCCCGGTCTGGAAGACGACGCTCGCGGGGGAGAGGACCAGGTCCAGGCTCTTCGCGTCCGGCGCGCCGACGCTCTGCATCTCGACGTCGAGCTCGTACTCCGAGTTCGAGCCCGCCAGGTCGAGATCGTCGGCGGTGTTCGGCAAGACGATCGGGTTGTACGCGGCCGTCGCGGTGGAGACCTGCGTGAGATAGGCCTGGATGGCGCTCGTCGAGGGGGGAATGAACGGCGGACCCGGGTTGGCGTTCTGGTTCGCCTGCGTCCCCTCCTGGGTCCCGAGCACCACCAGGGTGAGCCCGGCGGCGCCGGCGCCGGACCCCGGGATGTCGTAGAGCGTCCGAAGGTCCTTCGCGTCGAGGACCTGGGTGGGGCTGCCGTACCAGTTGATGTTCATTCGATGGCGGAGGCGCACCCGCGTGTCGAGGCCGCCGATCTTGAGGACCAGCGGCGCGATGTCGACCGGCAGCGTGAGCGCCTCGGCGTAGCTGCGGAACGACCTGCCGCGAAGGGTCGCCTCGCGAAGCTGGACGCCGACGAGCCCGCGGACCTGACGCACCGTCCCGGTCGCCTCGAGGAAGAGCCGGTTCGGGTACCGCGTGACCGCGAACCCGGAGGCGGTGAGCCACTCCGCGACGCGCCCGTACGTCGCCTCCGGGAGACCGAACCGCTCCCCGTACTCCGCCGGCGTGAGCCACGCGTGGTAGCGCGGGGAAGCGGGGTCCTGCTGCTCCCGCAGGAGCGTCGCGAGCCCCTCCTCGTCCTGCACCCGGAGGCTGATGGCCAGGTGGGCTCGCGCCTCGTCCCGGAGGGCATCACCGAGCACGACGCGACCGCGGGCCGGCAACATCCTGACGGACGGACCGGGCGGCGCCGCGACCGGGTCGGCAGCCGAGGAGGAGTCGGCGCCTGAAGCGCACGCCATCAGCGCCATCAGCGCGAGAGGCGCGAGGAGGACCAGCAGCGACGGACGGCAGCGCATGGCCACGGGCGTACTCACCGCGCCGACATGAAGCAAGGGGGACCCCATTCCGGAGCGCGACGGAAGCCGAGGCCCGCGGCCGCAGGGACCTCGGAGAGCCAACGGACGGTGGACGACCCGGATGCCGCGCGCCGACAGAGGGACCGCGCTCCGGCGACACGGGTTCTGCCGGCGCCAGCAGCCCGACCCACGGACTAGAGGGCCGAGGCGCCGTCTCGCGGGATGCGCCGGGTAGCGTCGCTCTTCGGGAACTCGAGGGCGAGTCGCTCGAAGTATGCCCGCGCCTTGGCCTGGTCCCCGAGCCGCCGGGCGCAGACGCCGAGCTTGAGCAGGACGTCGGGGACCCTGGTGCCGTGGGGGAAGTGCGCCAGCGCCCGCTCGAACGCCATCGCGGCCTCCAGCAGGTCCCCCTTCGCCAGGTAGCTCTCGCCGCTCCAGAACATCGCCCCCTCGGCGCCGGCCTCGTCCGGCCACCGCGCGAGGAAGGCGCCGAACGCCTCGAGCGCGTGGTCGTAGTCGCGGGCGTTCAGCAGCGCCAGGGCGCGGTCGTACTCCTGCTTGGCGGTCGGGTCCGTCGGCACGGCGGACTTCGCGGCCCCTTGTCCCGACGTGGGCGCCGGCGCGGAGAGAGCCCCCTCCCCTGGGAGCGTCACCTCGACGTGGTCGTCCGGCACATGCCCCCCGACGCGCGACTTGCCGGTCCCCACGATGCGGATGACGGGGCGCGCAGCCGCGCTGCCGGTGTCGACGACCGGGGCGATCGTCGCCGAAGCCTCCCCGCCCGTCGGCGCGATAGCCATGCCAGCGCCCTCCGGCGCGGGACCGGTGGGCTTCGCCTCGGCGGCCGGTGCCGCGTGCGTGGCGGGCGGGCTGACCTCCGCGAGGGGCCCGTGATCTGGGAACTCGTGGTCGAGGTCCGACTGCAGCCCCGCGAGCTTGCTCTCCCCGGTGGCCTGCACGCAGGCGGGAGCTGCGAGCGCCGTGAGCGCGACCGTCAGCAAGGGGGCAAGGGCTGTCATCCGACCTCGGCCGGCCGGCGCGCGTCCCGAACGATGCAGGTGGTTCATCCTCGACCCCGCTACCCGACCCGGGCCTCGGGGGGCAACTTCTCGGCCGGCGACGCGCCTCCCCTCAGACCGCGGCGGAGACCGACGCCATGTTGAAGTCGTGTGCCCGGAGGGCCGGCACGCGCCACACGGTGTCGCCAGGCACGCGCACGGTCTCCGCCGTCAGCGCGTCGCAGCTCGCGAGGACGCTGGCGGGTGACTCGTTGAACCGGAAGTTGTTCACCGGACCTACGACGCGCCCGCCCTCGATGAGAAAGACTCCGTCGCGCGTCAGGCCGGTGATCTGCATGGCCTTCGGGTCGAGCCAGCGCGTGTACCAGAACCGGGTGACGAGCAGCCCACGCTTCACGCCCGCCACCAGCTCCGCGGCGCTCGACGCGGCCCCTCCGCGGAGCAGGAACGTCCGGTGTTCGCCCGTCGGCTTTTGCCGCTGCTTCGCCGCCCAGTACCGGGAGTACGCCAGCGCCCCGACGACGCCGCGATCGACCCACGCCACGCGACGCAGCGCGACGCCGTTTCGGTCGAACGGCGCGCCGGCGGTCTCCAGGTTCGACGGGTCCGACTCGAGCGTGATCGCCTCGGGGAACAGCCGCTCCCCGAGCCTGGTCCCTCCGCCGGCCCTCGAGAAGAACGAGCGCCCTTCGTCGGCCCTGCGCGCGTCGAGCGCGCCGACGAACGACCCGAGGAGGTCGGCGACCGCGGCCGGCTCGAGGACGACGGTGTACCGCCCCGGGTCGAGGGGGCGCGGAGCGACGGAGCGGACGCATTTGTCCGACGCGACGCGCCCGACCTCAGCGGCGTCGAGCTCCCGGGCGCGCATGGACGATCGCGCGGCCCAGC
>Ga0316217_10005291_pt1 | contig 13465 bp, 9 predicted proteins | sample 1anoAmetaG_FD_203633 | JGI IMG/M metagenome (GOLD analysis project Ga0316217, IMG submission 203633) | Freshwater microbial communities from Trout Bog Lake, Wisconsin, USA - 1anoA | ecosystem: Environmental > Aquatic > Freshwater > Lake > Hypolimnion/Profundal zone | place: USA: Wisconsin...
ATATAAGAAATTTTATGGATTAGGGATTTAATTAGATAAATGTTGAGACGGTTATTAATTGTAATTCTAGCTTTCTCTCTAGCCTCCTCCCAAAATCACAGATTTGAACAAGCCGCTCTTGTTATCAGAACCGGAGATGCTCTAGCCTAAAAGTCAGCACCATTTTGTAAGATACTAACAATGCAGATCTAAAGCCAATAAGTTATGCAAGCATGAACCCTGCAGCGGACCAAGAGGTGATAAAGGTGATCAGAGTTGAGGGAAACAATGGCTGTTCGTAGTTCTAAAAGGTGCCAACAGACGAGTTATACCAAATCCTATACTTGATCGACGCAAGAGTGGGGAATTGTTCTCTGCACAAAAGAGCTAAGAATGCCAAAAAAAGTTCAGCCCATGGGTTGATCATAGTTCAAGCCTAATAAAGCAAAGATAAGTTTAGCTTGATGCAAAACCAGGATTACTTTCAAGTCTACATGCTGGTTGAAAAAGAGGACTCTACTTAGAAATCACTGCTCAGCTACGCTTCTCCCTTCATTGCAGAGATCACTAGCAGCAAACTTATTCTAGGCATTCATATGGCTGAAATATGGATTTCCAGTCTAAATTAAAGTATTCATCAAATAATGAAGAATCTTATTAGTTAGTAAGTTGGTGGGCACAAAGTTTGAAAGAAGTCCCGGCTATAGCTTCCAAAGCTAGCTGGTTGCCTAGATATTCCTATATCTCTTGCAAAGCCTCCAAAAATCCATGCGGAGGAGATACGGCATCTTGCGCTTGCGGAGGGCTCTTTTGCTCACCATAAAAACGTACATTGAGTCTAACCGAGATATAAAGACAAGCAAAATCCTGGTGAGAGAAGATATTCGGCAGCACATACTCTTCAGATAAAGTCGGGACAAATATTTGACTTACATGATCCAATTCAAAGAAAAATGTCTTCAGAACTATAAAGCTAGTGGCTATGTAGAAGATTGTGCCAATAGTTTGTTGACTGAGCTGGAGGTGGACCACATTGCTCTCAATCACAAAATAGACAGACTGCTGACTACCTGCTAGGGCGATGCGAACCCTGATGAAAGCTAGTTTAGGCTATTTAGGGAATTGCTTTTAGATGAGGGGAAATTCAGTCAAATCCAAAATTATCCCACTTACTCGTTAGACCATGAGCTGGTATACTAGCATTAACGTAGATGAATGTTAAAAGTCAGGTTGAGCTTAAAACTGAGTTGTGCCGTAAATTGGCGCTGGACAAGTAATTGGGGTGCATGCTGCACGAAATAAAAATAACAGAATACTAAAGTTCTCTGTTTTTGTGGATAGTATTGGTGCTGGTGCTGGTAGTGGTGGCTGTATTTGGGATCCTCAAATTCAGGAGTAAGTTGAGGCACGATATGAACAAATAGCTGAAAATGCAGGTTTCTACTGCAGTTTAGCATTACTTTTCGCTTTCGGAGGTCAAGTCTGAGAAATGATAATCTGGATGGTCTGGATGAGCTAATTTATTGAATTGCTAATCCTTTATGCAATAGATAAATGTTTATCAATCAAAACTCAAAGGGATCCTCGTTGTCGATGGTGTCAGGGATGGAGGCCCAGGGAGTGAGTACTGAGGGGAGATGGTGGAATTGTGTGCTGGGTGCTCCCTCTATTTCTCTCAGGTGTTCATAAACTTTTTTTCTCAGATTGTTAATGTCTTCTGGTGTGTTTTTGTCTTAGACTACTTTGACGGGAAAGTGGATTTTCTGGTCGAAGCTGTAGCGGCTGTAATATTGGTCGTATTTGGGTATAGCGTCGTCTATCTAGATGCCTAGTGCGACTCCTGTCTCATACGCCCAACATCGAGAAACGTTTTAGATGGTGTAGCCCCCTCCGCCCATCATGATTGTGGGTAGGCCAAATTAGAGCATATACTTGAGACACTGTCCATGTCCTTTGACGCTGAGGTTGAATTGCCCAAGTTTGTCGTAGCAAAGACTGTCTGCGCCGAGTTGAATCACTACTGCATGAGGTCGGTACTTTTCCATGACTCCCGACATGACATCTTTGAAGAGGTGGAAGTAGTTTTCGTCTGAAATGCCTGGCTTCAGAGGCACGTTGAGCGAATAGTATTTTCCATCATGGTCGCCAACTTATTGCAGCCCACCTGTCCCTGGGAAGAACTCTTAGCCGTACTGATGGAAAGAGACGCTCATGCATCTATTCGACAGGTAGAAGGCTTCCTCCACTCCGTCTCCATGGTGTACATCGATGTCAAGATACAAGACCCTTGGATAGACCTGTAGCAGCTCTACAATCGACAGTACTATATCATTCACATAGCAGAACCCACTCGCTTATGATTTTTTGGCGTGATGGAGGCCTCCAGTCCAGTTGATGGCGATATCTGTCTCTCCGTTGAGAAGTAGGCAAGCGGCATCTATGGACCCCCCTGACGAGATTTGGCAGAGGTTATAGAGGCCATTGAAGGCGGGGCAGTCAGTGGACTAACCAACTTTGAATTTTTGCCGCATCTAAAGGAAATTGAGTGCTTGAGCTTGGCCAGAGGGATATGCGAACCGGTCAATCCCCATTGCGTTTTGCTTGTTAAGCAGATCTTTGCTGACGTATTGCTAGAGGTAGCTGAGGTAGTCTTCTGAGTGGAATCTGGACATCTCATCCTTTGAGGCTTGACGGGCGTAGTAGACATTGAGATGGCGGTAGAGTCCTGTGTTGACAACAAGAGAGTGGGCCATGGCGATGCGCTCAGGCTTCATTGGGTGCTATTTGGAGTATACGAATTTGCCAAAGTTGGGATTGTAGAAATAAGATACTTTGCGCTTTCTTTCTATATCCATTGGGATAGGCAAAAATAATGGCAGATAACTACTTTTAAATGGATTGAGCCAATTTGTGTGAAATTTAAACCCGAAGCTTATAGACTTATTCATTATTTGAATAGACATCATGGCTCAATATTTACCATTGCTCATTAGCACTATACGTTTCCGCCTTATTTTTTAAGAGTATTTAGGTTATTGCAGTCCACATATACTGAAGAAAGTTATCTGATTTGTAAGGAGAATATTTTATAGGAAGTGTCTGCTTTGAGCTAGTTTCTCACAAGCTAATGATCATGATTTCAGTAAAATGCCGTTATTTCTCAGAATATTTCTAAATAGAGGGGATTTAAATTGATTAGAGTGCAGACCAATAATAGCCCTTTTAAGCTCACAAAATGTTGCAGATCGAACAAATTACCAGCATATTCATATCAAAAATTACTAAGAATACCCCTCTAAGTTAGACTAAGAAAGACAGAAATTTTTGATCCATATATCCAAACAGAAGGCAGAAACTCATTAAACCCAATAGTTGAGAGCTGAATCAAATTCAAGATTAGTCATAGCTTAATGTAATTTCTCAAGATCGATATCTGCGTTATTATAAGTATGGATATAAAATATATTCCGTGAAATGAATTCCTCGACCATTCAAGTCAAAAGAAAGAGAGTAAAACATCTCAAGCATGCAAAAAACCAAGAGGGAGAACACAAAACTAACGCACTTAAGACGGCAAATAGTCTTGGAGAGCATTGGGAATAAGCCCAAGCTAAGGAACACTAATTTCAGCTTATTAACTACAACAATTTCAACTTTGCTTTCTATGTTGAGGAGCAAATTGTGCAAATGGAGGAAAGCCCGGTCAAAAGTACGCTGCAAGAGCTCAAAAAGAAAAATTAAAAGTTTTTAGATGCTAGATTTCCTCCAAATCAGAACTCTTTGTGCGGTTAATGGAGGTATGTGACCTAATGGGAGGAAGTAAAATGGTAAAGAATATCTTACGCTTTGCCCAAGGCTAAGATCTTCAGAGCCCGGCCGAAGGCCAATGAAATAAAACAAGGAGCTCTCGGAGATTGCTATTTTCTGGCAGGGTTGGCAGCTATCTGCGAAAAGCCCGACCGCATCTACAACTTGTTTTTATAGAGATAGAACGAGCAAAAGCACTATCAAGTGAAAATTCTGTACAAAGGCAAATGGATGATGATTGACATGGACGAATACATACCTATTCTGCCTACAAAGAAATAACTTTATGATCCGGCCTTTTCCAAATCCATTGATAACTCTCTCTGGGTCATTCTACTTGAGAAGGCTTGGGCGAAACTTTACACGAGCTACAAAAGGATCGAGTCGGGATTCCCTCAATAGGCACTTCACGATCTTACAGGGGCTCCAATATACACTATAAATCTCTCAGCTGCAAGCAATAATCGATAAAACTAATGGAACTACCTACTAAAAGCTACATAGCTCTAATACGCAATGGTGTGCTCTTCCAAACCAGGCTCTGATACTTAAACAAGCTACTCAGGGATAGTACAAGGACATGCTTATACTCTGCTAGCTGCTACGGTTTTAGATTTCAAAGGCAAGAAGTACAGGCTGATAAAATTAAGAAATCCTTGGGGGGACGTGGAGTATAGGTAGAAGTGGTCGGACTATGATAATACCTGGGATGAAGTAAACCCAGTAGATAAGTAAAGGCTGGGTTACAAGAAAGATGTTGCAGATGGTATTTTTTTCATGGGCTTTGAGTAATTTTGCAAAGAGTTCAAATCTATAACAATAGGCGAAATCAATGACGACGCTTCATACGTCTATAAATCAGCTAAAGACCCAAAACTTGAGGGCTGCTACTTTCGAGTATAAATAGCAGTCAATGGGACCTACTCTCTGCTCGTCGATAAGACCCCTTAGCGCTCATTCTAGGACAAAAGACAAGATAGCTATAATTATCCGAGAGCTACTATTGATATCTGTGTGATCGAAAAGAATATGGCGCGTAGGTTGCAAAGATGTCAGAACAATTTGAGAACTACTTATTTGAAATGTAGGATGGACCCTGGGATCTACATCGTTAAAGTTTTGGTGGAATTCAATAAGAATTTCGAGACATAGTTCGATGTCAACTTAGCTATCTATGCCTAATATTCTTGCAGCATCTAGCTGGCTTCAAACAAATAAGCTTCAATAATGGAAGGCAGACCAGTGCGATGGAAAGGTGAATAAGAAAAAGTACCCAATATGTGGAATAGGCTGAGTGCCTGGGAATAGAAGATCCCATAAAAACAACCATTTGTGCTTGATTTCAACGGAAACTGGATGTTTTGAAGACAAAGAGACCAATTATTATCATTTATTTCTATTGTTGATGAACACTAATCAGCTAGAATTGAATATCTGGATTAATAATCAAATTAATACCCTGTAACTAGTAATCTAAAAAAAAAAGAGACCATACACTAATTGAACCAACCCTTCAAGCAATAATAATTCGATGAAGCTTGTGTGATTGTGAAATAATTTGGGATAAGTCGTCTAGTTCGTAAATCCTAACCAGATGGGAATGTATATCTTGTTCCTAATAAAATAGAAATCATTTCCTTGCTGATTGAAATTCTTCTAAGCCCTTGGTTAAAGAATCTCCCATCTTGTAGCTCAGGTGAGATCTATTTTCCACATTTTCACTGAGTTGGCTTCCTCTCATGCTTCTCAACTCGCTCCTCCTTCTCTCTCCTTTATCTTATAAGGATTGTAGATATTTCTGGTCTTTGTCGGTCAGCATTAATCCCTGCCTTGGGCTCTATAAAGGAGGCAAAATAGCTTTGTTAATTTTATTGTACTTGAAAAGTTGTTAGTTGCTTGATTGGATCGGTAGTCTATGGTTTGAGAGTGGCTGGCATAGTTTTTTTCATTTTTGGGGAGACTGTACCTGGCGTAAGAGTTGGCGAGGGAAGGGGGGATGTCAACTCTGGCAAACATATTGAGAGAGTCAAAGAGATTGTTGGAGTTGCTGGATAGAAGTGAGAGTACTAAGTGGGGTTGGATAGCCTGGGCCTTCGATACTAGTAGTGGTATAGCCGGGGGTCGAGGGTGTTCATTGAGATAAGGCTTATAATGTTTAATCTTAATAATCGAATGGTTGCTTGAAATAAATAAAATAATTCAGTGATCAACTCAAATCTTACGAAGTCGATGAAACCATGCGATTTTGACTTTTCTCTTACTACATAGCCCAACCAACTAAGAAACATTACAATCTGGTTATAATTATGTCATTTGATTTATTCTTCAGCGTATGCAACTGATAAAGAGGATGAGGTCTAGTTAAGTTGATAGTTATGTTAGTATGTGCTAAAAATTCAATATGCAAGGTTCAAAGGTTGTGCATCACATCAAAATGGCCAGTTTGAACTACTAGAAGTCTATTGCTCCGTTCTTGTCTTTATCGCATAGCACGAATATCTATTATAAGCTTTTGCCGTTTATGTTGTCAATAGCGTTATCGTTGAATAGGGTCTTCAATTCATTTTTATCAATCACTCCGTTCCCGTCTTTGTCCAGCAGCTTAAACATCTTTTTCAGGTTTTAAGGCTTGAAGAGCTAATCCTTCTCAAGAGAAGAGGCAAGAAACTCAGTGTAGTTAATTTTTCCATTCTTATCGACATCAATAGAATCCATGAGAAGTTTCAATTCTCTCATCTCAATCCAGCCGCTTTCGTCAGCCAAAGCTACTTTCAACTCGTCAATTGTGATAAAGCCATCATGGTTGATATCGATCTTTCTGAAGAGCTGCCCCAGTTTTTCGACTTACTTTTCTGACATCTGAGAAGCCACAAAAGTTGCAGTGAGTTTTTTGAGCTAGATTAGTTGATACTTACTTTTGAAAATTTGCTGTACTAATGCATTTTTCTAAAGCTGGCCTTGAGACTAGTAGTAGGCACCTCTATCTTCATCCAGGGGTGGTCAAAGATTCCTTTCAGTGTGATTCTTTTATCAGCTGGGGATAGAATTCTGGCGATTAGGTCTTTTGCCTATTTGCTTACTGAATCCAGCTCAGGAACTACATCAAAGAGAGCTTACTGTTCAGGTTATACTTCATCGCTTTAACTGATTGCAGAATCTGCTTGTCATTTTATCCATCGAAGGGAGGAGCAGCGCTCAGCAAGATGTATAGAATTACACCTAAACTCCAGATATCGCATCTTTAGTCGTAGTCGAAATTGAGAATTTCTGGAGCCAAGTAATAAGACTAGGTTATGCTAATTTTACTGTTCCAACTATCTTTTTATCACCTTTTTTCTTGAGCTCAGCATTCAAACTTTGCTCCCATCTCATGGCCAGCCCGAAATCAATCAGCTTCAAATTAAGTGAGTCTTTCTTCAAAAACAAGAAATTCTCAGGCTTCAAATCTCTATGGGCGATTTTGCTCAAATGCATATAGTTAATGGCTTCCAGCATTTGTTTAAAAATGATCCTAGCATCCTGCTCGTTGAGGCTGCCTGTTTGATCAAGTCGATCGAAGAGTTCTCCTCCTTCGCACAAACTAGATTGGACAAGACTTACTCTGAAACGATATAAACTGATTGGTTGAATTCATAGACCTAGTATATCTTTACAATGTTGGGGTTGTCCAAACTCACTGAAACTTAGATTTAGTTCATGAGCATGTTGGGATCTTTGATTTGAGCTTTTTGTATTTTTTTGATGGCCCTCCAAGGTCCTTCCGTTCCTCTGACTCTCCCCTTGTAGACCACTCCGAAGGCTCCTTTTCCAATTTCCTGAGTAAACAATAAGTTACTTTGGCGATGACCTCATAATGCTCATTGATATTCTATCTTTTGAAGGATACGAAAAGCTCCTTCCCGAATTTCAAGATATTTTACTCCATTAAATATTATGATTCCAATAATTCTTGAAATAACAGACAAACTTTGGTCATGAATAAGTTAGCTAATACATCATTAAAACAACTTTGGATATGTTTGACCTATTCTGCCATATAAGAAGAATTACAATTATGCAGTTGCAAATCATTTATTTTCGATTTGAATTTCAAAATTCCTTGTAAATAAGATTTTTACTAGGAAGAAGTAGAAGCATTGATTTCAGCTCTAAGAAGACTAGAAATCATATAGCGAAAACAGATGGATCGAGGCACCAAACGACATTCTACAAAATGATCTTTTTCAGTATGAATAGTCTAGCCATATTTGTGAGGGCTAACTAAATTCAAACTCTTATCTAAATGTATTCTCACTTACTTTATCTATGAGAGTGATTCTAAGCTTAGAATGGATATCCAAACTTATGTTTAAACCAGCACAACGGCAAAACTATACACATAAAGTAATGATATAGTAGCAAGAGTAATATTTATAATCAAGTAAATGGATTAGGAGTAGTATCAAGAAAACGAGTATGACTATTCATATGAGTATGATGATTTCGATAACTTGAACAGGCTGCAGTCTGTAAGATCCTCTTAAAACCCCTACAACGTCTATGAACTGACGCAGATCATCGATAAAATATACGAGGAGAGCCAAGAGAAAAGTGTTGTTACTTCGCTTCCAGATGCATGGAACCTTATGCTCTACTGTTTTTGCGACTTCTCCAATGATAAGCTCCTCAAAATGATTGACCAGGATCAAATCGGCAGAAACATCGTTCTCAGATACAAAGAAAACTATACACCCTAGAGCATTATGGGATAATGTCCGGTCTGCTTATCATAAACAATACTTCTTTCCAACCCTTGTGGACATCATTTTTGTTATGAATGCTGGAGGTATCATTTATAGTTTCATCACACTGACAGAAACCATTATGAGCTCTTTCCCAACTGCCAGTCAGACGGTTGCTATCACAAAACTAATTTTATGCTCATAGAAAAGATATGGGAGAGGTTTCCAGAAATGCGAACCAAATTCAATCAATTATTGTCCTTAAAGTATACACAAAAAAGTAATCGAGCTATTCTCTGCACAAACGAAAGCTGCAAAAAAGCTATTCTCATCAATTTCCAAACCTAAGCTGTAGTGCAGTGCAGGTGCGAGAACAGAATATGTAGATTTTGTAGATAAACTGACCACTTCCCTTTGGTTTGTGGTGACACGCGAGCATGGAAAAATATCTTCGAGCATAAATAAGAGCAGTGGCTCAACTAGATAGTTACCCAGAAGTGTCCAATGTGCAAAACTCCCATCAATAAAAATGGGGGCTGCATTCACATGACATGTACTTGCAAGTATCAGTTTTGCTGGATTTGTCTGAAAGTCTGGAAAGATCACTCTAGTAATAATGCTTGTTCCGAAATAACCAAAGAAGCTCATTAGGAGCGATTAAGGCAGTAACAATTGAAGAAGAAAAAAAACGAAGGAGATTATTCTGTAAGGTTTTAGTAATCGAAAAGTTAGATTTAGAGACATGAAAATATACTCAAAAGACTCAAAAATATAGATTTAAACGAGTTGGAGCAAAAAATAAAAAACTACTATAATTTATACAGTGAGGTAGCAAATGATCTCTTAAGATTAAAATAAATCAGGTCTTATCTAATTGAAGCAATCTCATTCGAACTTAACTCAGAAATATACGTATTCTTTTAGCTACCAAATCACAAAAAACTCAAGAAAAGCCTCAAACTTTTCAGTTAAAAGAATTCGGAACTTGATGATTACCTAACCAGCAAATTGGCTGTCTTATCATCGCCATTAGTTTAGTTGACTAAAGAGGGTACTTCAGCATCTCTTAAGGAAGTCTAGGGAATGATCACTGCAATAAAAATAGATTTTATTTAAAGCCGAGATTACTACGTTGAGATCTTTAAAACAGTCAAGAAAATGTCCGAAGTTCTGAAAAACTTCTCATTCATGTCATAGTGAATGATTGATATAAAAATAAACTATTACCTATTTACATAGTCTATGAAAACTTCATTTTAACCAATAGTCTAAAAGAATAGGAAAATTATAAAGTTCATTTAAGAATTCGATTGCTTATGGATTTTTTGTTGATTTTTGAACTTTTAGACTTATTTAGATGTTGTTTATCTTTCTTTCTTTACTTGATGAACTCAGTGCCTTGAACTAAAAAAATTATACGCAAATCATCATCATTCGTACACAATCACTTCTAGAGTCATTGCCTACTTTTTTGCTTTTTCTCCTTATATACCGTACGCTTGTTGCTCTATCGAGCCCGGGGAGCGTGGCGGTCCTTCGGCTGCCGTTCTTCTTCTCTGGTTTCCTTTACAGGGGTAACCTTCGGGTCGCCCAGCGCGGGGCGCTCCTATTCGCCGTGGAGGCTTGAGGTAGGGATAGCCTAAGAGAAGGCTGATTAAGAAAGGAGGGAGGAGATAGTTTGTTCTTCTCCGAAGAGGCCTTTGAGGGAGGTATATCTCTTAGCCTTTTTTGTTTTAAGCGACATAACAGCTTTGTTGTTTCTAGCCATCAGCCAGCAGATGATTTGACTTCTCTTTAGTTTAGGTTCCTTACCTTATAAGGTCCCAGGTTTGAGTCTAGCTAGGGACTCAATAGTACTAGAATCCAGCCCAATGTACGGGATGGAGACCACCTTTTTAGAGAATTTAAAAATGCTTTTAAGCAGAGAGGGAGAGAAGTCCTGACTTTCTACTACCTTCTGTGGAGGGATCTCAATGCTTAAGACCTTCTCTACTGATTTTCTGATTTTTTACCAGTTGTCAGACGCAATCAGGAAGCCGTCTGAATATTGATTGATGAATAATCCTTACTTGTCTCTTATGATCTTTTTTACCTATTCCAAGATACGGGCGGCTTGTTTCCATCTCCAGGCCCGGTTGAGTTTGGTCTCCACTATAGGGAGGTCCTGTTAGAGAGCGATCTTGCTTAATTTTGAGTTCTCCTTCTCCAGTTCTCCAAGGATTACCTAGTCGATTGGAAGGAAGTGCCAGTTTGAGGAGTTGTATGTCTCCCCTGGCTGGAGAGCTCTGCTAGCTATACGCAAATCTCGTCAATGGTATATGTAGTTAAATTAGTAGTTTTATTGCATTAGCAAAGTAGCGAATCATTTAAGCCCGAATATGATGTATCCAAGACAAGAAAGAAATACGACAGCGAAAACTCCCTGGATTAGTTGGCAGTATGATATAGGTAGATAAGGTACTTGGTCTGCTGGCCAATAGTGAAATTCCTATTTTCTCGGATTGGGCTTTCGGGGATTATTTGATATTATCTACTAAGAAACTAAGGTGCTCGTTTCTTCCTCTCTCTCCATGATACCTTTTACTATTTATAATACTGGAATTTAATTACGAAAGATCGTTTTTGATAACTGCTTGTTGATCTGATACAAAAGCACCTAATTTGTAAATTTAAATAAGGGCAAGCTACACAACATAAGCTTAAACGATTGATAGTAGCGCTCCTTAGAAGCAAGGTCCTTTACTATTTGTCTCGAATAAGACTATCGTTTTACTAACCTATTATATTTGAAATTTGAAATGAGGGTTTGCAAAAAATAAAAAAGCTACAGCCAAAACAAGTAGAACCAGGAAGATGACATTCTGTATAGTTTCTCAAAAAACATTAAGTCTCATCTTGAGAAGCCAGCTAAAAAGACCAGCAATTTCGTACAGAGAGTCAACGGATACATAGAAGCTATTCTGCCCCCTGAAAAGACCTACAAAGCGAGCAGCAGGCATAACAACTCTATACCTGTCTCCACCCATACAAAAAAATTCAGCAAGTAGACCCAAAAAACCAAAAGAAGCTTCAACGAGATCTAGCAAAAGATCAAGAAAGAAAAAGAGATGAACAAAAATCTGCAGAAGTGCATTATTTAAATCCAGAAGATTCTTTGGGAGAGAAATGAAAGGTTATAGGAGCTGGAGGGGCAACTCAGGGTTCATTCAAAGATAGAAAATATAGAGAACTATTCGGAGGAGGAGTCTGCCAGCAAGTATAGCTGCAATCGGATCAAGGAAGCACAAAAGTAACTCAAAAAACAGATACAGACTTTGGGAGTGCATTAAATCATATCCAATATGAACTCAGATCCCAATGAATAACAAAGCTCAGGTCTAAATACTTAGTCTTCGATAGAATGCGAAAAAGAGTTTGCTTACTTGAAAAAGCGTCGTCCAAGAACCTAATCTTAAAGTGAAGCACTTTCAAGTAAAAGATTAAAATGATATTTTTGACCTTTAGCTGTATCGCTATCCTCCAGTACCTTCTATGAAAGAAAGTATATTTATTTAGGTTTGAAAGGTCTGACCTTAAAATGAAACCGATGATTTATCTCCATTCGATAAACAGAAAACAAATATAATTAGAATAACAGTTTGGGCTGACTGATAAGATATCAAAGATTATGGAAGTTGATTTATAAATATTGATCATCTGAATAGATTCTGTGGATATTGCTAAATTTTCTGTATATTCCGTCCCTACATTATATTTCTCATGAAGTCTTCTGAAGTTTTCCCATCGTTGGGATCTACCAGGTAATTCGAGTTGCTACGAGATTGCAGCTTGGAGTAGTCATACTTCTTAATCTCTGACTATCTCCAAGGTGTATGCAGCTCCGAAGGCGACCTTGAAGGAGTTGAGGTATAGGAGATATTGTCATTTTTCCAGTACTAGGAACTTAGTTCCTGTATTGATTGTAAATTGCTGTTTGTGTGAGGGAAGTAGAGGTTATTTGGAACTCCTATCAGCGAATTTGGTTGGCCATCTTTAATTAAGGTTGCTGAGTCGAATCTGACTTGATTTTGAGGCTATTCCATTTCGCTTATTGATTGTTTTACGAGGCCTAGGGATTTGAGTGGTGGGTAATCGGCTCCTGTAGATTTTTCCTAGGGAGTGTACAACTGCATGATAATGCTTTCCGGAATGGGTCGCCTTCTCCTTTCGTTTTAAGTGTAAGGGAGCTTCTAATTAATTTGAGTCTGAGGGATTGGTCCTGCTCTAGTAATAGTAGGCGAATTCTGAACTAATTTCGGTACGCTATGACTAGTGACTTGGTTCGGATGATTGAAGTGAAGTGGGTGATGAGGTAAAGCTTGGAGAGGTGGCATGTGATAGTTATTGTGATTGGTTTGAGGCTGTATGTGTGTGGAAGGAATAGGAATGTATTGGAAGTGGATTGATGAGCCTAGGTTTGGCTGAGAGGGCGCCGGCATTAATCTCCTTCTTTATGTTGATCGTAGCTAGTTATAAGGCGGTGGCTGTTTTGGAGGGGCCATTGTATTTTGGATTTTGTTTTCCATAAAATACTGGGGATAGTTATGCGCTGGATTTGGGATGGTGATTGGGGTGATATGAGGCCTAAGATAGTTATTAGTTGGAGGGTTTTGTACTTTTTGCTGAGTTTGTGGGTTGATTTGGGGCTGACCAGTATAAAGATTTAGAGCTTCCTAGCTTGTCATAATTTTGGATGTTTTGAGTTTTTCATCATCAGCCATGCAACTAAAAAAAGCCAAGGAAGGACGTTTATTAACTTACTTTTATATGCCGCTTTCTTGCTTTTTCTGGCCAAAGCTGTTTATTATCTAACCAGATTCTACTTTCCTGAAAGTAGCCTGTGCGTTTGTTGATTATGGATGAGATATGTGCTTAGATTGCTGTAGATTATGATTCGACCGCAGAAGAGGATCCAAAAA
>Ga0316217_10005293_pt1 | contig 13465 bp, 8 predicted proteins | sample 1anoAmetaG_FD_203633 | JGI IMG/M metagenome (GOLD analysis project Ga0316217, IMG submission 203633) | Freshwater microbial communities from Trout Bog Lake, Wisconsin, USA - 1anoA | ecosystem: Environmental > Aquatic > Freshwater > Lake > Hypolimnion/Profundal zone | place: USA: Wisconsin...
CGCGCCGCCGCGAGGCAAGCCGCTTACTGGCGCAGCCGATAGAACTGATGGGTCCCCGGAATCACCGTCACGGGACTGGCCGTTCCGTTAGCTACATCCAGCCACGGTCCGGAGAGGGAGGCCGCTCCCTGCAATACGCCCGCGCCGTGCCAGGAGAGGATGACTTGGCGGCCGTTCAACGCGATGCTCAGCGCGCCGAGCGGTTGGTTCAGCACTTGAGACGGGACGCTATAAACGCCCCAGTTGTCGATCGCCCAGTACCAACTGGAAGTGCCGGCCTGCACAAAGCGGAAGACCACATTCGCCTGGTTATCCGCCAAAGGCACTCGGTAGAGCTCGATGCGCTTGGATTCGGTGCCGTCGTCGTTCAACCGGCCTTCGATGTACGGCGCGAGCGCCTGGGTGATGGGTGCCTTGATGAAGAACCCATAGTACCCGCCGACCAGCAGTCCGCTGTCCGGGTCGGTGTATTTGGCGACGTCCCCGTAGGGGGTCATCATTGTCCTCGTCACGTCGATGTTACCCAGGCCGTCGCGGAGAGTGTCCGCCGGGGCCTGGCTGTCGTTGTCGCCTTGAACCCAATAGAGGATTGGGTTGTAGTTCGTCCCATCCACAGTGTATTCGAGGGCGTTCAGGCTGTCCTGGTTCTGTTCGAACGAGCTGTCGAAGGCAATGACGATGCCCGTCTTGCCGGTGAGATTATAGGGTTTGGTGTACAGATACTGGATTTGCCCGGGCGGCCCATTCTGGCGGGCGTCCGACTCGGCGCGGACATAGTGGTTCACCAGCAGCGGGTTGCTAGCGGCATCGAAGTTGGTCCCATTAAGTGTCTGGGGCGTGTATCGGCTGAGGCCGAGATCCTTGCCGATGCCGAACGATACGTCCACTACCACCCAACCCAAATAGAAGTCGGAGTTCAGGTCGGCCGGATCGTTACCCGCATCCTGGTGGCCGGTGAAATTGACCTGCGTCCAGCCTTGGGGGACCGTTGGGTCCGGACCAGCGGCCGTCGATTCGAAATCCTCGAAATAGAGCGGCGCGGGGAGGACGTAGTTCCGCAGTAGATGGAAGTTCCAAGCGTTGGTGTGGAGGACGCCGGTCCCGGCCTCGGCATAAACCAGGCGGGAGGCGTGAGTCGTTCGGGGAAGCTGCAGCCCCGCAGGGGTATAGGTGAGGGTCGTCAGTCCGCCGGCCTTGGTGGCGTTGGTGGCGACGATGGCGCCATCTACCGTCCAAACCACCGAAGCGGCATTGACCTGGTTGGTCGAACCATCGCTCAGGACGACGGAGGCCGTGGTGAACCCGACGTCGGCGCTGTCGCTGAACGGCGAGACGAAGGCGCTGGGGCCGGCATATTTGACGAAGGTCCCGTAATCGGCCGTTCGCTTATAATAGGCCTTGACCGCCTTGGGCGCGCTGGCGTCGTTCACCAGCCATTTGTTGCCTTGCGCATCGACAGAATAGAACTCCAGGCTCGCGTCGTCGCCCGACGGATTGTCGGCGATCTTAGTGACGCGGTAGAAGACGAGCCGAACGGGGTAAAGGCCGGCGGTCTGGACGGCGACGCCGAATTTGGTCTCGCTCGTGGAGGAACGGTAATCAAAGAGCCCCAGGGTGATACCCAGGGCGTCGTGAGCATTGGGGGCCGTGGTCACGCGGAACCCGTCGGTGGCGTTCACCCCGAAGGTATAAAAGCCCGGTTGAAGATCCAAATAAGCCACAATCTCTCCGGCGATGTTGTCGCTGTTGCCGTTGACAATGCCCGGGAACGGGGCATCCGCGTAGCCGTTCGCGGTGGTGAAGTAGCCCAGGTCGGCGCTGCCGTCGCCCGGGAAGGAGAAATTGACATTGGTAACCACGTAGCTGCCGTCCGGCTGGGTTCCGGCGGTGGAAATGTCGGGGTAGGGGGTTCCAGCGGCCGGGTCGATCCGCAGACCGGCCAGTTGCGCCTCCGCGTTGGCGGTGTTGGCCGCGAGCGGGCCGTAGGTCGAGGAATCGAATTGGCTGACGCGGCACACCAAGCCTGGCTTGGTGGTATCCACCGCGGAGCGCGGCAGCGCGGCGCTGGGCGGCATGAGCGTATAAGCGGGCACGACGAAGGTGAAGAGCGGCGTGAGGGTGTGGGCGGGCGTCGCGTTGTCGGAGAACTGGACCGCGACCGCATTGCTGGAACCGGCATTGAAAAGCGTTGGGGAGGTGTAGGTAACCGTGGTGACGCCAGCGGTCTTGCTGGTGGTCACGGGAACCGCCGCGCCGTTCAACTTGACGGATAGAGAATTGGAGTTCAGGGTGGAAATGCCATCCTGGATTTTAAAGCTGAATCCCGCGGGATTGTCGTTGAAGCCAGTGGCGTAGGGCGGTTGGACCGAGGCGGTGGCGAAGGCGCGTAGCGCGCCGGGCGTGGACAGGTCGTTGATCAACACGTAGTTGGTGCTGGCGCTGTCGCTCACCACGCTGAAGAAGGCCACGCTGTTACCGCCGCCGGCCTGCCAGTACAGCAACCGGAAGGGGTAGAAACCGGGCTGGGACACGACGAATTGGAACAGCGTGTCCGCCGCGCCGCGGTCGCCGTCGAACTTGCCCAGGCTCAGCGCGGTCGAAAGATCCTTTGGGTTCAGGAGCGAGGCGGTCACGCCAAAGCCATCGTCGCTGTTGACCCCTAAGGTGTAGGTCCCGGCGGCGGGGAACAGAATGTAGGTCAGGACTTGTTCGGAAAAATTGGCGGTGCCATTGGCCCCAATCCCGGGAAACGCATCCGCCGTTTGGAAACCATCCACTGCGGTGCCCCAGTTTACCACCGTGCTGACGGTGTAGAATCCGTTGCTATCCGCGCCGGAGAGGTCGGCGAGGTTGGGGCCGTAGAGCCCCGCTTGCTGGTCTTCAGTCCAGGCGATCGTGCCGCCCTCGGTGGTCGCGGTTTGATACGGACGAGCGAGGAAGCCCGGATTATTCGTATTGACCGAGCCGGCGGGCATGGCGTACGAGGCGGGGATCACGCTCGAGAAGGCCGCGCCGGGATCCTGCTCCAGAGTCTGCCCGTTGACCACGCCTTTGGTATAGATTTCCACCACTTCGCTGGCTTGCAGCGCGCGCCGCCAGATGCCGACGTCATCCATCAGGCAATCCAGTCCGGCGCCATTGTTGGTGTTGTAGAGCCCGGTGCCATCCTGGCCCAGGTTGATCGCCCAATCCGGTCCGGGAACACCGCGGGGCGGATCCGACAACACGCTCGTATTCAGGCTGCCCACGGCGTTGCCGACGTCGGGCGCGATCGAGAGCGTGGAGAGCAATACCCCATCCACATAGATGCTGGCCAGGTTCGTGCGTACAAACGTCACGGCCAAGTGATGCCAGTTATGATCCTCCAGTTGCGGCCCGGCGTGGCCGGACTCGTCTTTTCTGGAGTTGGCGTCGTCCTTGAGATTGACGCGCGCGCCGTCGCTCTCATTCGAGATCACCCAGCCCAGGTTGCCGCCGCTGTCCCAGTTCTTGTTCGAGATAAACGGCTCGTCGGCGTTGGCAGAGAAGATCTTGAGCCACAGGGCAATGGTGAAGTCCGTCGTATCGCTGGTGGCGTCCCCGCCAAACTGCAACAGGGCGGGATAGCCGAGGGTGACGAAATCATTGGTCGTCCCGTCTTTGGTGACGAGGATGTGAACGGCCTGGCCGAGCAACCCCGGCGCGAAAGTCACCCCATTCGTGCCCACGGTGCCCAGCGAAACGTTCGTTCCGCTGATCCGGTTGGTCGTGGCGTCCAGCAGGTCGCCATCGAATTTGAGATGCGCGGTCAGGCCTTTGGTCACGGTCGTGGCCGAAAATCCCGCGCCCGGCTGGAGGCACCCTATAAGCGCCGCCAGCGCCAGCCAGGTGGTAGGTTTGATTCTTTGTTTCATGCGTAGTTCTTTCTTTATTTGTGTAGTTGTCACGAGTGTTGTTTCATGGAGACGGGATGTTGATCCGTCATTTACCGGGGTAGAGTAATCCCATCGCGCCGCGCGCCAAGCAACGCCCTGTGACATGTGTTAGACGAACCTCACGACTGGGTGACAACCTGGTGACGGTAATCCCGGAGCGGGGCGCAACGCTGACCATCGGGACGGTCTGAAACTCGCGGGGGTGGGGCGTGGTTGCGCGATTCCAGCTTGCTGGAGCGTCCCAGCGCGCGGGGTCATCGGCCGCCTGCCGGAAGCCGGGAGGATCGAGGAAGGAGACCGGCTAGGCGTTGACCGGGCCTATTCTAACATGATCCCGACGGCTGCGCGTATTTTTCGAGATTGAAACAGCGTGCGAATCGCCGAAGCCCAGCCGTTCGACTTGGCGCTCAAGGTCTTTCCAATTATCGCCCAAGCCAACGAACGAAATAACCATCCCGCCTTCCAGGAGCGGCCGGAGTTCCTCATCCTTCAATAGCCGGGTGTAAGGACGGCTTACGTTCATGCGGAAAAACTACCATCAGGCATCGAGCGGCGCAAGGCGGTCAAACCGAAGTGAATGAAACTCCAACAGCCGCCGGGCACGGGGGGCGCTGCGGACGCGGACGCCGGAGCAAGATCTGCAAGACACTTTGCAGCGGCGCCGTCACTTGGCGCCGATCCGGCGCATGTTCCCGGATCACCTCGATGAGAAGGGAGGGCATTTGACGACCTTTGGGGTCCGGGGTGATGAACTCGACCAGCTCACGATTCCGCATCGCATCGGAGACTCTAATGGCTTGGTATCGGGAAAATCGTTAATGTCCGAGCGGGATCTCCGCAGCCGGAGAGTAAGCCACCGGCTGCGGGCTGGTGTTGCCGGCCGAGCGCGCCTGGACCAGCAGATTCCCCGACCGCAGGCGCAGATCGACCTGCAAGGCGACGTGGTCCGAGCAGCGCTGGCGGGGGTCCGGATTCGTGAGGACGAGCTTCGGCGCGGCCTCGAGTCGGTCCATAGGCGCCCGGGGCCGGATGAACAAGTAGTCGATCGTTTGCGCTTGTTTCGGATCCGGCGAGAGGCCGTCGTAGGTGGGCGCAAAGGGCGCCCGCGCCAGTTCATGGGCGGTTGGTCCCAATTCCCGGGAGAGTCGTTGGAATTCCGGACTGTCGGGCGTTGAGTTGAAATCCCCGCCGACCAAATCCGCCACCTGCCCGTCCTCCGCCTCGCGGACCCAGGCGGTTAATTGCTCGATCTGCCGCATCCGGACGCGCGGAGCGTCGGACTGCAGGTGGACGTTCCAGACGTTCAAGCGTCGCCCGGAGGCGGTTCGGAGGGTTACCTTGAGCGCGCCTTTCCGGACCACGGAGTCCGGAAACGCCGCGTGGCTAAAGGGATGGAATTCGCCGCCCACGATGGGCAGCCGCGAAAGCACCATCAGGCCGTTGCGCCGAAAGAAATTGGGCGAACCCGCCTGCGCCACGAGCCACTCCGCATTCGTCGGCGCCACCGCCGCCGCCGGCTTGGTCCACACTTCCTGCAGTAGCACCAGGTCCGGATGCAGGCGCTCGATCCCGCTCGCAATCCTGGCGTAACGCGCCCGTGGCGCGTGGTTCATCCAGTGGGGCAGACCCCACACGTTATACGTCAGCAAGGTCAGCTTCAGTTCCTCCTCCGCCTGGGCCGCCGGCTCGTTGAACCCGGGCCGGCGCTCGATGGCGAGCGGACGGGTCCTCGTGGCCAACGAACCGCAACCCGCCACCCAGGCGCAAAGGACCGGGAGCAGGACGAAGCGCGCGCCGGCGTGGAGCCGATGCCGAAACTCGGATCGCCATCGGCGTCGGGCGCCGGGCGGCGCCACCGGTACAACAAAAAACCCAGCGTCGAAGCTGGGTTTCGCTGGAGGTGCGGCCGCCGTCGCGACGCGTCGCCCCGGCGCAAGGGCGGGAAGCCCCGGCCGGACTGATCCCCCGCCTCCCGGTTTGCGATCGTCATGAGTCTTAAGCAAAAGGGTGCTACGCATGGCCCAATTCTAACCGGCCGCGCCCAAAGCGCCCGTTAAGAACAAGTGAAGACCAGGTTACGCGGCGGCGTCGCCCGACCGCCGCGAACGAGCGGAGCCCTGCCCGTGCGGAGGTTTACTTTCCCGCGTCCAAGGCGAGGTTCAGTTCCAAGACATTCACCCCGGGTTCGCCGAGGATTCCGAGGTCGGCCCGATCGGTGTGTTCCGCGATCAAGGCGCGCGCCTTCTCCAGAGCGATCCCGCGAGCCTTGGCGACCCGACCGGCCTGAAGCTCGGCGTTTTCGAGGCTGATATGCGGGTCCAAGCCGCTGGCCGACGCGGTGACGGCGTCGGCGGGCACGGGGGCATTGGTCGCCAAGCCGTTGCTGGCGCGGTAGTCGGCGAGGTTTTGGGCAACGGAGTCGCGCAGTTTTTGCGAGGTCGGTCCCAGGTTGCTGCCGCCCGAACTGGTCGCGTCATAGCCGTTGCCGGCCGCCGATGGTCGCGAGTGGAAGTACTTGTCGGCGGAGAAAGGCTGTCCGATGAGGCGCGAGCCGAGCACCGTCCCTTGGTCATTGACGATCAAGCTGCCATCGGCCTTGCTCTTGAAGAACAACTGGCTGATGCCGAAGACCACGGCGGGATAGAGCGCGCAACAGGCGACGGCGAGAATCAGGGTCGCCAGGAAGGCGCGGCGGATTTCGGAGAGGAGGGATTTCATAAGTTTAAATGAGTCCAACGCGGGTGATGAGGAGATCGATGAGTTTGATGCCGAAAAATGGAATGATGACGCCGCCCAGGCCGTAGATCAGCAGGTTGCGTTGGAGAATGGCGAGGGCGCCGATGGGTTTGTAAGCGACGCCCCGCAAGGCCAGCGGGATCAAGGCGACAATGATCAGGGCGTTAAAGACGACGGCGCTGAGGATGGCGCTGGCGGGGCTGTGAAGCCCCATGATGTTGAGCGGTGCCACCGCCGGGAAGGTGGCCATCAGCATCGCCGGGAGGATGGCGAAATACTTGGCCACGTCGTTGGCGATGCTGAAGGTAGTGAGGGAGCCGCGCGTCATCAGCAATTGCTTTCCGATTTCGACGATCTCGATCAGCTTGGTGGGATTGCTGTCCAGGTCAACCATGTTGCCGGCCTCGCGGGCGGCTTGCGTGCCGGTATTCATGGCGACGCCGACGTCCGCCTGGGCCAGCGCCGGGGCGTCGTTAGTGCCGTCGCCGGTCATGGCGACGAGGTGCCCGGCGGCTTGTTCCTGGCGAATGCGTTTGAGCTTGGCTTCCGGCGTCGCTTGCGCCAGAAAGTCATCCACGCCCGCCTCGGCGGCGATGGCCGCGGCGGTGAGCGGGTTGTCGCCGGTAATCATTACGGTGCGAATCCCCATCAGGCGCAACTGGGCGAATCGCTCCTTGATGCCGCCCTTCACGATGTCTTTGAGTTGCACGACGCCCAGAACTTCGGCGCCCTCCGCCACTACGAGGGGAGTCCCGCCGCCGCGCGCGATTTCCTCGACGGCCAGGCTGACCTTTTCGGGAAACCTCCCGCCGCGGTCGGTGACATAGGCGCGCATGGCGTCCGCCGCGCCCTTCCGGATGCATCGGATCGGTTCCGCGCCGCGTAAGACGGGCGTCGAACCGGCTCGCGCCTTCGGGGCCGGGGCGGCGCCAGCCGCTCGGCCGGGCGAACCCGCGCTCACCAACTCGAACGCGGCCTCCGGCTCCGCCACGTCGCTGACAAAATCCACGCCGCTCATGCGGGTCTGCGCCGTGAAGGGGACGAAGCGGGCGTGCGGCTCGGCCATCTCCCGCGCGCGCAAGTTGAATCGTTGCTTAGCCAAAATCACGACCGAGCGGCCTTCGGGCGTTTCATCCGCGAGGGAAGCGAGTTGAGCGGCATCCGCCAGGCGCTCCGGCTTAACCCCTGGGGCGGGGATGAACTCGGTGGCCATCCGGTTCCCCAGCGTGATGGTGCCGGTCTTGTCCAAGAGCAGAACGTCCACGTCGCCGGCGGCTTCGACCGCGCGGCCGCTGGTCGCCATCACGTTGCGGCGGATCAACCGATCGATGCCGCTGATGCCGATGGCGCTGAGCAGGCCGCCGATGGTGGTAGGAATGAGGCAGACTAGCAGCGCCACGAGCACGGGGATGGAGAAAACGACGCCCGAATAAATGCCGAAGGGCTTGAGCGTGACGCAGACCAGGAGAAAGATAAAGGTCAGCGCGGCCAGCAGGATCGTGAGGGCGATTTCGTTCGGGGTCTTCTGGCGCCGGGCCCCCTCAACCATCGCGATCATGCGGTCCAGAAACGCCTGGCCTTTTTCCTGGGTGACTTTGACGACAATGCGATCGCTGATCACGCGCGTGCCGCCCGTGACCGCGCTGCGGTCGCCGCCGCTCTCGCGAATGACCGGGGCGGATTCGCCCGTGATCGCCGACTCATCCACGCTGGCGATGCCTTCGACCACCTCGCCGTCGGCCGGAATCAGGTCGCCGGCTTCGCAGACCACGCGGTCGCCTTTCTGCAATTCCGCGGCCCCCACGCGCTCCTCCCGCCCGTCGCGCAAGCGCCGGGCGATGGCGTCCTGGCGCGCTTTTCGCAGGCTGTCAGCCTGGGCTTTGCCCCGGCCCTCCGCCACCGCTTCAGCGAAATTGGCAAAGAGCACGGTGAACCAAAGCCAAACGGCAAGCTGGGCAATAAAGCTCCGCTCCGTGGTCGAGGTGAAGATGCCCGCGGTGGTGAGCACCGCGCCCACTTGGGTGACAAACATCACCGGATTCTTGATCATTAAACGCGGATCGAGCTTGGTAAACGAGTCCCCGATAGCGGGACCGACAATCTTCCAGTCAAAAAGCGATGGTGCTTGGTGTGTCATAATCGTTTCAGATATTAACCGGCTAATACAGTTTGCCTTGGGCGGTGAGGAAATGCTCCACGACCGGCCCCAGGGTTAACCCCGGCAGGAAGTTCAAGGCGCCGACCAACAAAACCGTTCCCACCAGCAGCGCGCCGAAGGTGAACCCGGCGACCGGGAAGGTTCCGTTGCTGGGTGGGGAGATCTTCTTTAGGCCCAACGAGCCCGCCATCGCCATGATGGGGATGATCATTAGGAACCGGCCGACCAGCATTGCCAGACCGATAGTCGTGTTGTACCACGGCGTGTTGGCGTTCAAGCCGGCGAACGCGCTGCCGTTATTGCCGTTGGCCGAACTGAACGCGTAGAGCATCTCGCTCAGGCCGTGCGGGCCGTTATTATTCAGTCCCGCCAGTCCCCATTTGCTGACCGAGGCCCAGGCCGAGAAGCCGAGGATCGAAACGGCCAGCACCAACAGGGCCAGCATGGCCATCTTGACCTCGTAAGATTGGATCTTCTTGCCGAGGTATTCGGGGGTCCGCCCGACCATGAGCCCGGCGATGAAGACCGCCAGTACGACAAAGACGAGCATCCCATAAAGCCCGGCCCCGACGCCGCCGATGATGATTTCGCCCAGTTGAATGTTGAACAGGGGAACGAATCCTCCCAACGCGGTCAGCGAGTCGTGCATGCAGTTTACGGCGCCGCAGGAGGCGCACGTGGTTACGACGGTGAAGAGCGCGGAATTAAAGATGCCGAACCGGACCTCCTTGCCTTCCATGTTGCCGCCGGCGGCGGCGACGCCGAGTTGTTGATGAATGGGATTGCCGGCCGCCTCCGAGTGCCAACACAGGAACACGCCGGCCAGGAACAGGACCATCATGGCGCCCCACACCGACCATCCGTGGGCCTGGTTCTTCACCATCCGGCCCAGGTAGTAAGTCAGGCCGCTGCCAATCAAGAAGATGGAGAGCATCTGGATGAAGTTCGAGAGCGGGGTGGGGTTCTCAAACGGATGCGCGGCGTTGGCGTTGGTATAGCCGCCGCCGTTGGTGCCGAGCATTTTGATCGCCACTTGCGAGGCCATGGGCCCTTGCGGGAGGAGTTGCTCGGTCACCGTTTGCTCCTCCATGACCGCCTTGCCATCGGGGCCTTTCACCGTCTCGCCTTTGTCATTCTTCTTCTCGACCTGCGTTTTCATTGGCTCCAGCAGCCTGGCCTTGGTGTACGGTTGGAAATTCTGGATCATGCCTTGGGACACCAGGAAGACGGCGAACACCAGGCATAGCGGCAGGAGCAGGTAATAAGTGACGCGCGTCAGGTCCACCCAGAAGTTGCCCAGGGTGCGGGTCGAGTGCCGCGCGATGCCGCGAACCAGCGCGGCCGCGATGGCGATGCCCGTGGCCGCCGAGGTGAAATTGTGAATCGTCAGCGCCACCATTTGCGAAAGGTAGGACATGGTCGTTTCGCCCGTATAACTCTGCCAGTTCGTGTTGGTGGTGAAGCTCGTCGCGGTGTTGAACGCGAGGTCAGGGGTCAGCGCCCCGAATCCTTGCGGGTTGAGGGGCAGCAGGTGCTGGAGTCGCAGGATCGCGTAGGTAAAGAGGCAGCTCGCCAGGCTGAAAAGCAGCAGCGCGAACGAGTATTCCTTCCAATCGTGCTCTTGGTCTGGCTTAACCCCCATCACCCGATAGGTTAGCCGCTCGAAGGGGCGAATCAACGGGTCCAGCCAGGTCCGGCCGTTGGCGTCGAGCACCTGCGTCAGGAAGAGCCCCATCGGCTTGGTGAGCGCGGTCAACGCCGTCACGAACAATGCGAGTTGCAGCCAATCGATTGCGCGCATAAATGATCCCTTAGAATTTCTCGGGCCGGAGCATGGCCGCGAGCAGGTAAATGAATAACAAAAGAGCGACGATCCCAGCGATAATGGTTTCCATAATTCATCCTTACATTTTCTCGCAGAGGCGGACGTAGAGCGCGCCCGCCGCGAAAAACACCACCACGAAGCCGACATAGATAAGGTCCATCATAAGTCTAAGTCTTTGCGCAAAGTTCCGCGCGTTTACGCAGAAACTCTGGCACGACTTCGCCGCGCCGGGTAATCAAAAGAAGCCCCGCTCCCGTCAAAAAACCGTAAAGGACGCTTACTTCAAATCCTCGCCCGCCAGACCGCCAATGGTCCAATCCAGGTTGTAAGGCTGGCCTTGGTTGGCGAGATAGCCTTGATGAAGCTCATTGGTCCTTACATAGGCCGCGTGACTGTCCACAAACAGCATAGTGACGCCGCCTTTGCCGTGGGCGATGCCGCCGCCGCCCGGATCGCCATTCGTACCCGGCTCGGCTTCGCATTCCATCAACGCCTTCTTGGCCGGGGATCGAACTTCGGTGGCCCGCCGGGGCTGCAACGTCTGCGCGGTCGGCGGGTCGCTCATGTAAAACTGGTACAGATAATAATAAGAGGTGGGAAAGGGCAGGTTGTTGGTGGTAATCCCGTAACTGGAGCCGTTCTGCCTGACCCACCAATAGTTCCAGGCGATGGCCTCTTTGTCTCCCGGGCATCGGTAAAACGCCCGGTTGTTCGTCCGGATGTAGGCGTCGGACAATTTGAACCAGTCCACGAACGGCATCTGCGGCCAGTCGCGGCCGGAATATTGAAAACGATCCTGGTTATCGCCGGCGTACATGGCGGTGGTCGCGCCCATCTGCCGCAGGTTCGAGATGCAACCGACCGTGTTGGCTTTCACTTTGGCGCGGCTCAGGGCGGGCAGCAGCATGGCCGCCAGGATGGCGATAATGGCAATTACCACCAAGAGCTCGATTAAGGTGAAAGCGAAAGCAACGTCACCCCGCCCTGGCCGCAAACCACTCGCCTCCCTTCGCGCCGGACTTGGAGTTGCGTCCAACGCCCGCGATGGGCGCTCGCTCTCTCGGGCGCCCGTCACCCCCAGGGGGCGAATTTCGCCGCAGTCGAGGGTCCGAAGGGCGGCTTGGGCGGCCGCATCGGCGCGGAGCGTCGCCGGAGAAGAGACAAGAGGGATTACTTCCCCAAGCGGCATTTCGCGCTTTGCGCCCCCGAACTCCAACGGCGCCGGCGGCTGCTCCCTCGCCTCCTTTGGAGGAGAGGGCGGGGGAGAGGAGATTCCCGGCCTCGAATCGATCCGGAGGTTCATGGGGAGGGAGGCGGTTGGGGTGCCCGGGTTCATGGGTTGCTCGGGAGCATTGACGGAGATGGCGGTTGGTTTATTGGCTATTCTTTTCCCTATTCTATACCACACACGATCGCTTCGCGAGACCGAAATCCGCGCGGAAGCGGCCCGTCTGGGGCGCATCCACCTCCCAACGCGGTCGGACGAGCGAAGGGCAGGGGGACTGTCCAGCCTTACCGGCGGGAGCAACGAGCGGAGTTCGCGAGCTGGATGCAGCCCGGTCTATCCGCCGGGGAAGGCGACGAGTTGCTCAAGGGGGCGGGATGCTATTGACGTTTGGTTGGTTTAGAAAGAGGATTAGCGGCGATCGTGTCATACGGCACCGAACTATCAAATATGAAACTGAAGCTCGCCGTGACTCCAAGGGCGCAAATGCCGGAGTATGAAGGTATTTCCGATTCGGGGATGAGGCCCGTCTTGACATTCGCGGACTCGATTCGGACCGGGTTTACTCTGATCGAATTGCTGGTTGTCATCGCCATCATCGCCATTCTGGCGGCGATGCTCTTGCCCGCCTTGAGCTCCGCCAAACGCAAGGCGGTCGATCTCAACTGCGTCAGCAACTCCAAACAGATGTTGCTGAGCATGAGCATGTACGTGGACGATGCGAAGGGCGCGATGATCAGCTACAACGACACGGGCGATTACTTGTGGATCGCGCGACTCCAGACCAATTACAACGGAGCGCAAGGCGTGCGGTGTTGTCCCGCCACGCGGGCGCCGCAATCGGTCAGCGCCTGGAAGGCGCCGCAGGATGAGGCTGCGGCGCTCGCTGGCGCGGCCGGCACCGCCGATTACCCGTGGCGTTGGGCGGGGAACACCACGTCGTTTATTGGCAGCTATGCCATCAATGCCTGGTGTTACGGGAATGCGGATCAGGTTTTCGGCATGCCGGCGCAGCAGGTTTATCATAAAGAAACCGATGTTCCCAAGCCCTCCCTAACGCCCTACTTCTGCGACTCGATTTGGGTGGATTCCTCCCCCGAGGAGACGGACACGCCCGCCAGAGATTTATATAGCGGGTCGGACGCTTCGGGCGGCATAGACCGGGTTACCATCGCCCGGCATGGCTTCAAAGCCGCGGGCGCCGCGCCGCGGAATGTTCCCGCGGGCGCGCCGTTACCGGGCAGCATCAACCTGGGCTTTGTTGATGGCCACGCCGGTCCCACCAAGCTGGAGCAACTCTGGAAACTCACCTGGCACAATGGCTGGGTGACGCCGGCCACGCGTCCCAAGTGAGGAATGCGGCATAAGACCAGGCAAGGGTCAATTCCACTAAAATACACTACGTATTCACTACCTGTAGGCGTCGGCAAACAGCGACTCCCTTGCGATTGAAACCAAACCGACCGCAGCTTCTCAAAAGGGCTCTTTTTCTTTCTCCACCAGGCGCCCTTATTTTCTTGAGGCAGAGGTGGGGGATGCTCACACTCGCTCCATCGCATGGTAATGGATTCAAAAAGAGAGATCGTGAAACTGAGACCATCCTCCCC
>Ga0316217_10005294_pt1 | contig 13465 bp, 11 predicted proteins | sample 1anoAmetaG_FD_203633 | JGI IMG/M metagenome (GOLD analysis project Ga0316217, IMG submission 203633) | Freshwater microbial communities from Trout Bog Lake, Wisconsin, USA - 1anoA | ecosystem: Environmental > Aquatic > Freshwater > Lake > Hypolimnion/Profundal zone | place: USA: Wisconsin...
AAGATCTGGGGCAGCATCCTTGAAGCATAGCGACCCGCTAATTCCCAAGCATCACAGCCTTCTTCCTTTGCCAATTCTTCGCATTCAGCCAAGGTCACGCCAATGCCATGTTCTGGATGGATCAGTAGGCCGTTCTCGGCCAGAAACCGGGCGAATAGCATGCGGTGCCAGTGTTCATAGGCGCCCTCCTGAACAAGCTTGGTGATAGCCTGGCCGCCATCAGCATGCAAGGCATCCCCAAGCTGACGACCATGAGCCCGCAGCTGCCTGCGAAGTTTCTGGCCTTTTCCATCCAGGTGGGCGGGTGCCTTGGCGGGTTCTACGCCAAGGGCCTGAATAGCGGCTCGAAGGGCCTCCTCTGCAAGATCACGGGCCTTCTTTACAGTGTTCTCAAGGGCCTTGCGAAGGTCGGTGCTCAGGGTCGTCATCGGGCTGCTCACACGATCACCGGATTTTTCTTCACCTGGGCCAGTAAGTTCTCGCGGACCTCGGTGAGCCACGCTTCAACCTCTGTTTCATTTTGCAGGGTGCGGTGGGGCAAATGGACCTGAATGGCAGTCGGTATAAGCATCTGGGCGGCCTTGCGCCGTGCTGCCGCATAGCGCTGGGGAAGGGCATCCTTCAGCGTCTCCAGGGTGCTCAAGGGCGTGATCTGCAGGGTGGCCAGCACTTCATCCACAGTTCCCAGCTTCAGGCTCGGAAGGCTGCCCAATTGGGAATCTACCTGAACGGATGCCCGCTGGGTCTCGTCGAGCTTGGTCCAGTTTTCGTCCATGGCCAGGGTCTCGAATGCGATTTGGTTGGTCTTGGCCAGGGCCTCGCCAAGCTGTTGAAGGCGCTCCCGCAGACGATCATTCGCCTCCTTGATCAGGGGAGCTACAGGATCGGGATCAGCAAGCAGGGTGCGCTGCTCAGCAATGGCCTTGGCCTGGGCGGCAAGACTGCCGCCATCCAGGTTTCCAAGTTCCTTCAGCAGGGACTGAAGGGTATTCCAGCCTGGCTGGCGCTTCTTCAGTTTCTCGGCTCGTTCCATCCAGGCCTTCACCTGGGATTGGATGGCGGGATCATTGGTGGCTAGGGCCACGATCTGATCATTGCCAGAAGCGTTCTCAAGGGTGTTGATCAGGGTTAGGCCCTCCAGTGCGGGGGCCGGTGGGTCACCGGCGGCGGACCGGGCAAGTTCGTGGAGCTTGGCCATGATGGCCGGCAGGACGACCAGTTCTTCGCCCGAAGCGCAAGGAACCAATAAGGTCTGGGCCAATTTGCGGACCACAATCTTCTGCCCGGTAGTTGGCACGGTCTTTTCTTGGTGGAAATCCACCACACCGATCTTGGAACGTTCCAGGTCGTTGACCTTAACCACCTTCGAATTGATGGACGCTCGCAGGTGGCCACTGGCCAATAGCACGAAAAGGGCGCCGTCCACGGTGTCGCCGGGCCAACCATAGGTGCCAGCTTCAAACTTTTCCCTAAGGTCCTTGCCCTTCTTCCCTGCACCCACGGCCTTCAGAATATCGGAGCAAACCGGGTGCTGGTTTGCATCGCCCTTGTAGCCCAGGCTAGCTAAGGCATCGGCGGCGCCCTCCTTAGCCTTTTTCAAAACTTCTGCCCATTTGGGGTCATCCCCCTTGGCGAAATCTTTGAAAAGCCGCGCCATGGCGGACTCCAAAGCTTTCTGGATGCGAGCCGAAAGGGCGCCGTCCTTGATTTCCTGGCCACCCCCCAGCAGGACCCGGGTGTTGTCCAGGATGTCCAGAAGCTTCAGTTCCACGCGGCCATTGGCCATTAGTAGGCGGGCTCTCATGGAACTTTCGGCTTCCTGGCCTTCGGAGGTTCCTTGTTGTCCTCGAGCATCTAGGGTGGCCTGGGCGGCCTTGGCATCAATCAAGGCCTGGGTGAGATCCTCGCCACCCCGATTGGGCAGGAATACATAAGTGATCGCCGAATCCGATCCTCCGGACAGGGCGTCCTTTTCAAAGACCGATTCTTTTTCCATCCAGCCGTCCCGCACCCAGATGATGAGGGAACTGCCGTCAGACACAGGCAGGGTGGGTAGCGTGTGAATGGTGATGGAACGCTTCACCTTGGAGTTACCCTGGACCAGGTTGAACTTCGCAACACCCCGGAAGGCATCTGACAGTCGGGCATCCCGTTCAGCCGCCAAAGCGGACAAGTCATTGGTAAGCCGGTTGCGCTGTTTCTGATACTCCGCATCCCAAGCAACGCCCTCGCGGGTCTGTACACGGTATTCCTTGTCAAGGCGCATCAGGATGCCTTCTTCGACCAGGGCCACCATCAGCGGGGGGATCACCTTTCGCAGCTCCGTGCTGCCGGCCTTAAGGTCTTGCACCAACAGATCGGCCAGGGTTTCTTCATTAGCCCTGATTCCCTTGTCCATGCCGGCCTCGCGAGGAAGCTTGCCGATCATGAAGACCAAGGCGCACAGTCGGGCCTTCAGGATGCCGTCAGGCCCCTTCTGGCGCAGGGCCTGGATGGATTCATGCAATCGCCGCGGCAAGGTGCGGGTCTGCAGCATATTGTCGGTGAGCTGGTCGAATAGGGCGTCAGCCGGCACGACATTTCCCAGAGGCGCCTCGGCCGTGTCCTTGACCGCCTGCAGCACAACGCGAAGCTGGCTGCGAAGCTGGGCGGTGGCGCCGGTCTGATCGATGGACTTCAAGACCTCTTCCCAGAAACGTCGGCGGACGGGGAGCAGGGGGTAGTCGGGCACCAGGAAGGCCTGGTCCTGAAGGGTGTGCAGGATCTTGGTCTTGTTCAGGTGTCTGGAAATCTCGCCATCGCACGAAGCCAACAGGGTTTCAAGCTGGGGAACCTGGTCCGGCCGCTTGGCCAGGACCACGGAACGGATCACGGTGTCCACATCGGTGTCGGACAGGGCGATTTGGATGCTGAAACGGTCCTGCAGCTTTTGGAGCATAAATGTATCGCGCAAGGCGGCTTGGCCCGTGGCGATGAACACCAGCTTGCCTTGAAACCGGGCGCTGCAGGATTCGGTGACTTCCTGCACCAGGATCGTACGATCGGGGTTGGTGCCGATCCACTGCTGGACTTCGTCCAGGGCCACCAGGGTGAGTGGGAACTTCCCATCCACGGTCAGGGCCTGGTTAATGGCATCATGCATCTGAGCGTCGGTGATTTCCTCTGCCACAGGGAACTGCGTTTCCATGCGGTCACCCACGGCCGCCGGGTCGTTCGCGGGGAATCCCGGAACGTGATCCAAGATGGCCTTGGCCAGGATGGGGGATACATACAGATCGTTCAGGACCCTGTTCCAGTCCTTGCCGGTTGCTTCAACGGCGCCCTTGACCGCTTCGAAAACGTTTTCGCTTTTCAGCCACATCACGAAACGGGCCTGGGGGTAATCCGGGGGCAACCCCTTCGAGCGGAAGACGATATCCAGCAGGGTCAGACGCACACTGGCACCAGCACCTGCGCCCAGCGTGCCCGAAGCGGCATGCAGGCCACCATAGGTCTTGGACCGGTTCGTCAACTCCAGAAGCAACGCCTTGATGTCATCGTTCAGGTGTGTGATCCCGCGGGCGGTGGCCCCATTCGGGAACTGGATATCCATCCACAATGCCCGGGCCATCTTGACCAGATGGGACTTGCCGCTGCCGAAGAAACCGCTGACCCAGACCGAAGGCTGCTTGGGCTTATCCAGGTTGGACAGGAAGGTCCGCAGGATGTGTTCGAGCCCCTTGGCGTACTCCCCCTCGCAGACAAAGATCTCCAGTTCCTGGCGCAGCACGAACAAATCGTCTGGCTTGTAGCTGTCCAGAACCTTGGCCACGCCGTCGTTCAGCAGTTCCTGTTCTAGAGGGTTCTTGGTGAACAGTTCCCGATTCTTCATGAGTCGAATCCTTCTTCACGATCAGTGATGGGGATGGCCAGGTAATTCCAGCCGTCCCGGGCATCCAGCAGACGGTAGTTGTTGTTGTCATGCACGCCTGGAAAGAAGACCAGAAGGCGGCCCGCCAGAGCTTCGGCCAGAGGATGGACGATTTCGGACACTTTGATCAGCCCAAAGAAGGAAGCCACCCCCTTCAGCGCCACGACAGCGTTTCCAGAATCGGGGAGGTCACTGATTTCCTTCCGCAGGGTCTCAATGGTGTCTTCCCGGAACTGGCGAAGCACGGCTGGACTGAGTTTCTGCGGATTCTTGAAGTAGGCTTCGGCGTGATCCTGGGAGGCCATCCATTGAGGGAAGGCGTCGGTGACATCGATCAGGTGCCACCCATGACCAGCCTGCTTGGTGCGCAGTTCGAATTCCCCTAACCGGTGCAGAACAGACCGCTCCTGGATCTTGTCGTATATAAGGAACCATACGCGTTCCGAGGGACTTCGTCCCTGTCCCCAGGGAAGGCCGACATGGTGTTCATAGTTCTTGATCAGGGCATCGAGCTGGCTCATAGGCAGAGTTCCCGTTCATCGGCGGTCAGCAGGGGGGCCGCCTGAAGGTCGATCACGGCACCGAGGTTGCGGTAAGTCAGCCAACCCCGCATGGAAGCAGTGTGGGCCAAGGCATACAGTTCGGAGCGGGATTTCCCGAACATGCCAACCCATGGCGTATCCAGCAACAATTCTCCCCGGGCGCCCTGGAAAGTTCCCAGTACGGCAGCGAAGGCCATATTGCCGGGGGTCACGCAAGGCTGGGTGCGGACCTTTTTGGATCTGCCGGCGGTGTAGCCTCCCTGGGTCCATGACGACCCGGCATTACGGGCCACTTTGTTTAGGATGGAGGGGTTTAGACGTATAGAGTGGGCCTGTTGAAGCGCAGCATCCAGATCTGGGGTTCCCAACGGCTGCCCAATCTTGGCATTGAGGATGGCCGGGGCCGTGGCCCGGAGCAGGGGATCCCGCGCCAAGGAACATTGGAGGGCCAACAGGGGCCGGGCCTGGGGGTCCTGTTCCCAAAGGTGCCGTAGGATCCGGAACAACGGCAGCGAGGGGTCGAGCCCGTAGAGTTCCGACAGGCGTTGGAAGCTCAGCTTCCGGTTGGATACGGACCGCTTGCCTAAAACGTTTTCTTCAATGACGGCAGCCCGGTACTGGTCCCTAGTCGCACTCGGGGAAAGCGCACCCAGCAAGAAATCCAACTCGGTCAGCATCATGGTCCGGCTGGTGTGGGTCCCCTTGTCACCAAAGCGAAAGCCCAGGCGCTCCATGGCCTTTGCCATGGCAGGATCGCGCTCCGCGCCAATAGTAGTGAAGGGAACCACGGTCAGCCTTTTGCCTTTGATAATGCTCTTGCCTTAAAGACGTGTAAATGGTTGGTTTTATCCTTCACCCCGGAGGGGACTGGATCCTGGCCCACGCCGTGGATTTAACTTAAATCCCCAGGATCGTCGCCCCGGCCACAATGGCTTCCATCTTCAACCTCTGGGGGGTGATCTCAAGGATGGGTAGCGTCAGGGAATGAAGATGTGGGCAAAGAGCGTGATCGTGTAGCCCAGGTAGTCGGAGCGAGTGGAAGCTCCAAGGATTTTACGGATCCGGCTGGTGTCATTTGGTCTGTTGGCCTCCATTCAACGCTGTCGTGGCGCCCTGACAAGGCCAGCCATTTACGTCTGTGCTGGCGAATCCGTTATTCCCGGGTGTCAAAACCACGGTTGACCATACAGGTGTCTGGTTCTCTTCCTCTTAGGGGGATGTCTGTGAATGACATTTTTCTGGTTTCGAATACTGGTCCTGCAGCAGGCGCTGTGAAGGAGCAAATCGATGACCAACTGGATACCAATCAGAAGACCTCTTGAAGTGCGGAATAAAGGGAGACCACCACTTGCCTTCCCTTAACCGATATTCCCCCGGCGGTGTCGGGGGAATATCGAGATTAATTAACACTGCATCTGGTTTCTGGCTCTAGGAGTAGGTCACGAATCAATTCATAAACTATGGCTGACAAGCCTGTGTGCTGATCCGCGAGATCCCAGACGCCAAGAACGTAATTGGCTAGATACCCAGCCCACTCAACTCTCGGCGGATCTTGAGACCGTCAACCAACCATCTTTAATCCCAAGGAGCGTTAAATGAATAAAGTCGCGAAAGCCCAACCCCGCCTCAACGGGCCCGACAAGCCCAATCCCGTCATTGCCTGCCCGGCATGTGGTGCGAGCATTCCGATCGCCGATGCCCTGGGTCAAGTTTTGGCCGAGCAAGCTGCCGAGGCAGCGCGGGCAAACCTCAATTGGAAGCAGCAGGAGACGAAGCTCAAGTCCGAGCTTGCCAAGGCGGTGCGGGCGCGGGAGACCGAACTGGCTGAGGCCCATAACCAGGAACTGATCAGCCTCCGCAAGGAGCAGGAGAAGGCGGTCCAAACCATCGCCTCTCGCAATAAAACATTGTTGGAGCGTGTCAAAGCACAGACCGATGCCCATATGTGCGACCTCCGGGATCAGGTGGGACGGGCGGAAGCTCTCGGGCAGAAGCTGTACCAGGAAGGACGCGCTCAGGGCCAGTCAGAGGCAAAGCGGGCCCAGCAGGCCCTTCTCGATGCCAGCACCGAGGCGGCTCGGCTGAAACAGGATTTGGCTGCCGCTCAAGCGCGCCTCAGCACCGTTCTGTTCGACCAGCAGGCGGCATTTGAAAAGGGCCGCACTGCTGCAGCTCAAACCTCCCAGAAGCAGCTTGCTGAAATGCAAAAAATGCTCGATGAGGTCCGGGCCCTGGGGTTGAAGCGCGAAAAGGAACTGGACGTCAAGTTGGCCCTGGCGATCCTGGAAGCCGAAGAGCGGGGCACCGCTTCCCGCGCCCGGGAGAAAAAGGTCGCCGTGGATCAGGCCCTCCAAATCGAGCGCGAGCGCCTGTTGGCGGAAGTATCCCGGGAACGGGCCGTGGAACGCCAACGCTTCGAGACCCAGGCGACCCGAATGAAGGCAGAGATTGACGCTCTGCATCAGCGGGCAGAGGTCGGCCTCTCCGAGGCTACAGGGCAGGCAGCCGAGGATGTGCTGGAACGCGAGCTTCGGGACGCATTCCAGGCTGACGGGGATATTCTTACCCGGGCTCGGAAGGGACAGAAAGCTGCCGACCTCACCCTGGCTGTGACCAGGGCCGGGTCTAGCAAGCTCCTGATCGAATCCAAGTGGACCCAGACCTGGGACCATGGGTGGATCCCCAAAGCCAGGGAAGATCGGGCGACGGCTGGGGCTGAAGCCGTAATCATCGTCAGTCGGGCTCTCCCGAGCGGTGTGGAACACCTCCGTCAGATCGAGGATGTTTGGATTGCCTCGCCTAAAACGGCGTTGGTCCTGATCACAGCCCTTCGGCAAGGTCTTGTGGCGGTGGAACGGGCCAAGCGGGCGTCGACCATGGATGAAGCCCGTGTGCGCGAACTGAAGACTTACCTGAGCGGACCTCAGTTCCGGGAGCAGGTTGAAGCCATGGTCACCATGGCTCAGCAGCTCCTGGATGGCCAGACCCGCGAACGCACCCAGCATGAGCGGGCCTGGAAGGAGGCCAGGGCCGCCTTCGACCGCATTCTTGGCTCCGCCCTCGGCATCTGGACTGACCTTGAAATTGCCAGTGGGCAGAGCCTCCAGGCGAGCGAAGTGCTCCAGCCGTATCTGAAGGTTCCGAACGGGAACCTGAAACCCAGGAAAAGGCAGCAAGCCGCTTGATTCAAAATCCCCCGGCCCTGCCGGGGGCTTTCAGTTCCGTACCCCTTAATGGGGCCTGTTCGCGACAACCAAACTTGGGAAGGGAACCCGACGATACGGTTGACGCCTTATTGAATTCCTAGACGCGATGACGCAATTGTTGGAGAACCCAATGTCGGCCAAATACACGCCTTCCGAAAACCCCAAACCTCCTGTTTCTGATGAAAGCCTCAGGCAGGTTCATGCTGCTCTCCGAGAGGCCGGTGCCAAGGGGATTACCCGGCGACGTCTGGTTACAAAACTTGAAATCTCACCCAGGACCCTGGATCGGGCCTTGGAGGCCATGGTGATTGATGGTGCAAGGATCGAGCGCATCAGTGCTGAGATTCCTGGCCTCCGGACCATTTGCTTGGTCCTGGCCAAGGATCCTGCCTGGGCGGACGGTTACAGCCACCATGCCCGTCTGGCGCTCCAATTGGCCGAGTTGGCGTTGCAGCAGTGCGGTTCAGAGTTTTGGGCCCAACACCTGCCAATATTTGAGCAGCTCCTGGCGCCACACTTGACCCGGAAGGATCGGCTTCTCTTTGATCTGCTCAAGGATCAGATCAATTTCCGAGGCTCAGTGGGCAACCCACGGGAGCGTGATCCCAATGTATTTCTGGCCTTGCTGGATGCCCTGGCCACCAAGCCAGTGCCACCCCAATTGGAGATACTCTACAGCCGCGCCCGGGATGAACAAGGCGCCTGGACTACTGTGGTTCCGTATTCCATCACACATGATGCGCTCGCTGGAAGCGCCTATTTGCTGGCCTGGGACACGAGGAGTCTGTCGGCCGGCCATTTCCGGATCGGCCGGATCAAAGCCGTCAAAACGAACGGCCGACATGGCGTGCTGGGCAGTGAGCCGAAAAGCTCCTTGGAACGTGCCCGACAGTTCCAGGTGGGGGGATGGTTTGCCGACAAGGATCCCTTCGAAATCGAGGTCGAGATTCATGGCAAGAACTGGGTGAAAGCATTCCTGGATACCCCTCCGGCCTTGCCAGAAGTCAAGGTGGTGGAAGTGGACGATGGGACGGGCCTTCGGGTAAGGATTCAATTCAAGGCCACAGAATTGGAGGGGCCTTCCCGGTGGATTATGCAGATCGGCTCGAAGGCAAAAGTGCTATCCCCGGATCATTTGAGGGAACACTTGGAGGCCAATTTGCGAGCTTCCGTCGCGCATTACGCCTAAGGATTGCGGCGAAGCTTGACCTTGCCTGAATGGGGCCCACGCCAGCGTGGGGTACACCCGCCCATCAAAAACAGGCCCAGTTCGGGGCTGGCAAGAAAATGCCCCCACTCTTGCCACATGGCCGAAGGGTGAGGGCGTGCCCATCCAGGCGTAAATGGCTTGAAGTGTCCCTTGCTTCGTAGCGCTTGGCAACCAGGGATAGAGCCTCTCGGGAAATTGCAATAAATGCGTCAGTCATTGGCGCATTCACCGGCCCAGCCTGTAGATTACCTCTGTCCCAGAGGCCCAATCCCCGAGAAGGCTCCGTGAAACTCAACGGCAAACGCCGCAGAAATATTCCCTGTGGATTGGTCTTCATGGATCCGGAAGGGAGGACGTGGCTTCACCTCATGGTTCGGCTCCACCTCATCAGCAGGATCGGCGTTATGGACCAAGTCCGGGGCGGGGAGCATCTGGGCTGCGAGGAACTGAATATCCGGCGTGCAGTCGTGAAGCCCAGGGTGCACATCTTTGGCCACATCCATGACGGCTATGGCGTAGCCTTCGCAGGCTCCAGGGTCCTTGTGAACGCCAGCATCTGCGATGAAGACTACCGCGCCATCAACCGCCCCATCGTGGTCGACATCTCCCCTGAGAAGGTCGAGGTCCTTGGGATGGGACCCCGGCCCCGCAAGGAACGCCTGGCGGCCCTGACGGCCATTCTTGACGCCGCGGAGCATGCCCCCGAGGAGATCCAGGGCCTCCAAGTCCAGGCTGTCCTCCAAGGGTTGGCGAAACTCCGGGGCATCCCCCCGGAAGACTTGTGCCATGACTATGTGAAGCGCGGCCTGCGTTCAGATCTGGTCCGGTTCACACGTTCCGAGGGGAAACCCAGTAGGCGTCCACTGCCCGTGAAGATCCTTGACGGCTATGAAGATGAAGACCAAACCCCGACTTTGGAGAAACTCCCTTGAGACGCGTCCAGCGCTGGAGGTATTACTGCGACTATTGCGGCAAATCGGGAGGATCTGGCGGCCACATGCAGAAACACGAATCCGGGTGCACGGCCAACCCGAACCGCGTCTGTGGATACTGCGGACGGACCAGGCCGGTAGAGGAACTCGTCCGGCTCCTGAGTTCCGGGGGCGACCACTGGAAAGCATGTATGGCCGTCTTGCGCGAAGAGACCCGAGGCTGCCCCGGCTGCATCCTTGCCACCATCCGACAGGGAAAGTTCCACCACCTCAAGGATGGGGAGACCTGGGATGCGGAGAGCCTCCAAGGGGCCAAATGGGCAACAGAGGCAGGGGAACAACAGCCCTTCGGCTTCGACTTCCGGGCCGAGAAAGCCAACTGGTGGCGGGCCCACCCGCGAAAGCGGCGACGGCCCCCCACGCTCCCGGTTCTGGGGGACGACCCTACCATCGTCAACCTATTGCTGACAATGGTTGTGCAGGCGGAATTGGACGACATTCCGATTTGCTTCGAATCCCTGCAAATCGATGCCAAGGCGCTTGAGCCATGAATCCCATCTCCGACCCGCAACTCATACGGATCATTCAGCAAGGTCTGCACCTATGCCCAAGGACGTGGACGTAGGAGACGCCACCATGGAGCGCGTCAGCCATGTCCTGGGTGTCTATAAGGAGCTGGAAACGACCTTCCCCGGGGATCATGGCGCATGGTTGCGGCGGTGCAACACCAGCCCCCTATTCGGAGGGATCACTCCCCTCGAGCTGATGATTTCCGACCCCGGAGGGCTTGTCAGTGTCCGCCGGCACTTGGAGTGCGCTTACGGGGGATGGGCATGATCAAGACAATGCGGAAGAAGGTCCCCCAAGAAGTCCCTGTCGGCTGGGTATGTGACGCCTGAGGGACGTATGAGGAAAGCCAAGAAGAGGCCCAGGAGTGGCTGTCGTGGCGGCACAGGGGCGGGTATAACTCGGTGTTCGGGGACGGGGAGGAACTAAGCCTAGACTTGTGCCAAGCGTGCACAAAAGCCTTGCTTGGCCACGCCATCAAAACCCAAGGCAATGCCTACTTCCCGAAGGCCCGACGTCGTAAGTCCCTGCCGCCTCCCACAATACCTCTCGCTCCCGAGGGTAGGAAAGCCTTGACTGAAGTTTTGGCAAGAGAGGCTGGTCCATGCGGGCCCGAACCAAAGGACCAGCACCGTGTTGGAGGCGGCGAGGGACGAGCCGGAGTCTTTGATGGAAGGTGAGGATCTTGTCCGCTCTGCGTTCGGCGTGTGTTTCCGGCAGGGCTGCCTGATTTCGAAATTGCCGTCCGATAGTCTCAAAGGCGTTGAGGAGCACGCCCAGTGGGAAGACCGAAGCACGCAGCCCTGCCGAGCCAGATCGGTGACCTCCTGGCCAGGATCCAGGCGTGGCGTTCTTCCCGAAAAAGCGGCGCTCCGATGCCTGAGGACCTTTGGCAGGCGGCCGGGGAATGGGCATCCAAGCTGGGCATCAACCCCGTCTGCAAGGCTCTAGGCTTGAGCTATTCGGACCTGAAAAAACGCAGCCAGACGAAACAAGGCCTCCAGGTCTACCAGCGGCCTGATCCTGTGCCGCCGAGTTTCGCAGAACTGGACGGCGCCTTCTTTGCGGGCGGACTGAGCCAGGCCGGGCCCACCGTGGAAGTCACCAACCCCGACGGTGGGCGGCTGGTGATGCGTCTTGCGCCGGGTAGCGTGGTGGATGCCTTGGGCCTGCTGGAATCCTTCCTCGGGCGGCGCGCATGATTCAAATCACGGCGCAGATGAAGGTCCTTGTGGCACTTGAGCCGATCGATTTTCGGCGCGGGATCGATGGCCTCGCCCAGGCTTGCCGGCAGCAGCTACAGGCCGATCCTTTCTCGGGGGCCCTGTTCGTGTTCAGGAGCCGGGCCGGCACCTCCGTGAAGGTCCTTGCCTATTCGGGGGATGGTTTCTGGATGTGCCAGAAGCGGCTGTCCAAAGGCCGGTTCAGGTGGTGGCCTTCAAGTCCGGATGCTACGGTGGCCTCCTCCCGGTTGCTGGCCCACGAACTGCAGGTTCTGCTGTGCGGCGGGGATCCCAGTGGCACGAAGGTCCCACCCGCCTGGCGTCCGGTGGGACCGCCAGTCTGAAGGGCGGCATCCCGGGGAGCATCAATAGCAATAAGTGTGTAGATTCGCTGGTTTTTCGCTTGTACGACAAGGCGTTTTCGGTCACATTCTGAAAGATGGGACGAACCAAGCACCGCCAGAAACCGACCGCGCCTCGACTGCGCCCGGACCTCCAGCGTCGGGAGTTGGACGTGGCGACCCTGCAGGGCCACCTGGACCGGGTTCGGGAGACCCTGGGGGAAGAGGGGTTCCGAGATCTGAAACAGGCGGTGGACACCCTGGGCTTCCTGAGCCAGGAAGTTGAGCGGGGGAAGACCTCGCTGGCCAAGCTGCAACTCATTCTGTACGGGCCCAAGACGGAAAGCACCGCCGCAGTCACAGGGGGGAAGGCGGCCGCCCGGCGTAAGCCAAAGGGCCCGGCGGATAAGGCCCCCGGCCATGGCCGCAACGGGGCCGCCGCCTTCACGGGCGCCGAAAGGGTGAAGGTGCCCCTGGCAGGCTTCCACAGCGGGGATCCCTGTCCCACCCCGGACTGCAACGGCAAGGTCTATCCCCTGGCGGAACCGGCCACCCTGATCCGGATGAAGGGGGTGGCCCCCTTTCAGGCCAACATCTACGCGTTGGAGCGCTGGCGCTGCAGCGATGGCTGCGAACTGGTATTCACCGCGCCGGCGCCGGCGGGTGTGGGCGCATCGAGGTATGATGCCAGTGTCGCCGCGCTGATCGCCGAGATGCGCTACGGCACCGGGTTGCCCCATAACCGGATCGAGCGGCTGCAGCAGATTTTCGGGATACCCCTGCCGGTTTCGACCCAATGGGAATTGGTGCTCTGGGCTGCGAACCTGCTCCAGCCGACCTACGCCGAATTGATCCGTCAGGCCGCGCAGGGTGAACTCCTGCACAACGACGACACGCCCATGCGGATCCTGCATAAGGTGGCCCCGGTGGGCAAGGAGGACCGCAAGGCCATCCAGACCACAGCCCTGCTTTCCCAGCGGGGGGCCACCGTTCGGCAAGGCGGTGAAGGCTCTTGGTCTTACCGCCGATCAAGCTGCCCAGTTCCATGACCAGGCACAAGTCCTCTTGATCTACCACTTGGCAGGAACGGCATTCCCAGGCGGGGGCGGAGCCGTTGGTTGGATGATGCGGCCAAACACAGCCCCAGTTTTCGGGGGAAGGCGCCCCCTTGATCTGATGCTCGAGGGCCAGATGCAGCCAGTGATCGACTACCTCCAGGCTGCCGTCTGGCTATGGTGATCAAATTCTTGTGCGTACCGTCAGGGGGTTGAAGGACGGCGCGTCAGGGCCAGTCGGGGGGAAGTGGTCGCCAGCCTTTCGCTGCATTCCCAGCGTGGAATGCCAACAAGCTTCTGAGCGGGATGTCGACGTGCACCACGTCATCGATGCCGCGCTCGATGAGACGGCAGAGGTCGCGCTCCCAGCGCTCTGAGCGCGGTGCCCACGCGCGGCAATCTGAATGCTGCCCGTTGTTTGCAATGGCTATGATCGAGTGCAACTGGAAGCCCACTGATTGGATTAGGTGATCGTAGGA
>Ga0316217_10005295_pt1 | contig 13462 bp, 11 predicted proteins | sample 1anoAmetaG_FD_203633 | JGI IMG/M metagenome (GOLD analysis project Ga0316217, IMG submission 203633) | Freshwater microbial communities from Trout Bog Lake, Wisconsin, USA - 1anoA | ecosystem: Environmental > Aquatic > Freshwater > Lake > Hypolimnion/Profundal zone | place: USA: Wisconsin...
TGGGATTGAAAACGCTGGCTGGATAGCGCCGGCGGTATTCGTCGGGTATCTGGTGCGGCGCGTGCGGGCAGTTGAAGGGCAGATAGACAAAAAAGGGCTGGCTCCGGTTGTTTTCGATGAACTCCATGGCGGCGTCGGTGAGCACGTCGCTCACATAGCCCTTGGTTTTGATCCACGTGTCGTTGTGCCGGAGCGTGGCGTTGAAATAAGCGCCGCGTTCGTCCACCGGATCGGGCGGATCGCCCGGTTGCGCCAGTCCGCCGCCGTTGAGAACGAGCGATTCCTGAAAGCCTTTGTCCATGGCGCGCATCGGATAATTGTCGCCCAGGTGCCACTTCCCGAAAATTCCGGTGCGGTAACCCGCGCCCGCCAGCATTTCCGCCAAGGTCGTCTCGTCGGGGTGCATCATCGAGCGGCCCAGATAGGTGTCGGTCACGCCGGTGCGGAAGTTATATCGGCCGGTCATCACGCCGGCGCGCGTGGGCGAACAGACCGGCATGACGTGGAAGTTGGCCAGCGACACGCTCTGCGCGGCCAGATGGTCAATATTGGGCGTGCGCACCACCGGGTTGCCGGTGACGCCGAGTTCGCCGAAGCCCTGATCGTCGGTAAGGATGATGATCACGTTTGTTTTCGGCGCGGCCAGGCACGCCAGCGGTGCGGAGAGGGTCAGGAGAAAAAAAATAAACAAAACGGTCGGGCATGCTCCGCGCGGCGGTTCCTTCGGCCGCGAGCGCGAGCCACTTTCAGGTCTCCCGGCCGCCACCGCCGCATGCGACATTCTCCCGGAGTGCGGACGTGAGGTGCAACGAGGCTGATAATTGAGGACGCTCATGGATGCTTCAGAATAGTTGAACTGCATCTCCCGTCAAGGCTCGCCGCCTTACCCGTTTTCGGGTATTTACGGGAGATGTTTGCCGCTGTAAATTGTATCGTTCAAGTCACTGATCCGAGCCGCCAGCGGCAAAAAAGTTACAAACTTACCACGGCTGGCGGATGCGAAAGAAGCGGATGCCGCCAGCGACGGGGAGATTGACGACTGAATTGACCGGCCCAGCCACCGGGAGGTTGGTAACCGCCAGCCATTGAGCACCGGAACCCAGTGTCGCAGATTGTTCCACTACGACATCTGGCGACATTGAAGACCAGGCCAGGCGCAAGGCAGAATTTTGCGGCGCGGCCAATGCCAGGGCAACGGGTGCAGTGATAAGAATGCTACCGGTGTTGGTAGCGCTGGCGCTGCCAACCGTCGCCACCACCTGCCACGAAAAAGTTCCAAAGGTGGCAAAAATATGTTGGGCAAACTGGTTGGTGCTGGGGGTGGAACCATCGCCAAAATTCCACTTGAAGGTCACTGTGTTGAAAGTATTTGTCACTGTCGGTACCACGGCGAAGGCGACCGGCCAGCCGGCTGGGGCGCTCGCCGGGGCGTGCGAAACAAGGTTCAAGGAATACGGTCCTTGCACCACGCTGACCGTGCCGGTGGCGAGGGTCGAGTTTTTTGAGGTGTCCCAGGCGGCATAGGTGAACGTGTCGCTGCCGACAAAGCCCGCATTGGGAAAATACGTCAGCACGTTGTTGCTCACGCCGAGCGATCCGTTGGCTGGCTGCGAAATAATCCGCAGCGTCGCGGTTGTCGGCGTGACGGTGACCGGCAGGCTTAACGCCACATTATTTGGCGTGCTGCCGGAAACAGTGCTCACGGCCGGTGGCGTGCTGCTGTTGCTGGAATCGTTTCCGGGTCCGCTGTGGCAGGTGTAGCAGCCAATCATGGCACCACGGAAAAAAGTTTTGGTGCCGAAGGCGCTTAACGTGCGCTCAGCCTGCATCCGCGAAAGCACCGTGCCGCGATAATCCGTTCCGTGACACGCTTGACATTGCGCGGAGCCGTTCCGGTCGGTGAAATCCGGATGCGCGGACACCCAGGCCGCTCCTACCGGGTGCATTCCATGTGGCCCGCCGACATAATTAGTTGGCGTGGTCGTGTGGCAGGCGGTGCATTCCACCATTACTCCGGCGTGGCCCTGCAACTGAATATCGCGCACATTATCGTTTGGATGAATGCTGGGGAATTCCGCGTGCGTCGAACCGTGGCAAGCTTCGCATTGCAGCCCGCCATGCCCGCCAGAAAAACGAAACAATGAAAGCCCGCCCGCAGGCGTGTTCGACTTCGTGGAAAATGTCTGGTTGACCGGCACACGCACCGTGAAATTCGTGTCGGTGAAGACGGAGGGGTAACGAATCTGGCCGTTGTTGCTCGTCGCCGTGCCGGTGTGACAGCTTGCGCAATTCGGTTCCATAAACCAGCCCACGCGATTTGGCGAACCGACCGTGCTCAAATTGCCGTGACAGCTCTGGCACTGCATTTCCATTGAACCATCCGCCGCAATCGCCCCGCCCATCGCGCCGCGCAGACATTTTGTGGTGGAGCCGGGATGACAGCGATAGCACGCCGAACGATTGGCTGAACTGTCCAGCGTCAGGCTGGAAATCGGGTCAATGACATGCGCGTGAAATCCATGAATGGAAGTCGTAAGCGGTGGAATAGTGCCGTAGCTCGGCGCACCGAGCGCCTCGCTCGCGTGACAAGCCGCGCACAGCGCCGGGTGGTTGTCCGCCACCACGCCGCGATAAAGCCCTTGCGGATTGAAACCGCGCGCCGCGAGCGCCGCCGCATAAAGCACGGCATTAGACGCGAAGTTTCTTTCATCGTGTAACCGCAAAATGTTCAGCCGGAAATCACGCTCTTGAATGCCGCTCCAGACCCAGCCCGCAGCCGGCTTGGCGGCGGCCTGCGTACCGGAAGCATGACACGCGCGGCAGTCCATTTCGTCGGACACCGGCAGCACAATGTCATTTGTGGCGATGGCCGTCGCACCGCTTTTGGCGATCAGCCGCATCATCGGATACGGATTGTTATTGTGCGCGTCGTCGTAAGGCGAGAGAGGTATGCCTTCCGCCCGCCACCAGTTGACCGGCGTGAGCACGCCGGCGGCGGGTGCGTTTGTCTGTTCAAATAGCATGGCTTGCGGCGTGTTGTTGGTGCCGGGCATGTTCCAGCCGGCGAGGCCCTGATCTGTTGTCACCGCGCCGTAAATCTGCGAAACGTAGGCGTAATAATTACCTTTGCCGGCGGACGTGGAGTTGAACGAGCCGCTGGGATCGGCGACGGCTTGATAGGTGACCGTGTAACCGCTGCCGTTGGTGACGAGCTTGCCGCCGACGATCAGTTGCGCCTCGATGGTGTTGTAAGGCGGCAAGATGCTGAACACCGAGTAATCGCTGTCCAGGCAGTGCATTCCCAGGTTGTTCCAGCCAAGAATCTGATTGTTCACCGCGAATACGGGGAGCGAGCCGGCGAGCAGCATCGCCAAAAGAATCCTGTTGTTCATAAGCACATCATTTTGTTGCCAAGTTCTCTTCCGCAGCCTAACACCGTTTGATTAAGGCTCGATGAATACTTTATGAATATGTATTCATATTACCGTATTGTCAAAAATATCTTGCCAAAATAACTTGCCAAGCGGTTCAAAACTCGGTTGTTTGTGTCCGACAGTCTTGACCGCGCCATGCCTAAACCGAAAAACAAAGTTTTGTCCGCCGACCAGCTCGCCGCCGTGTCCCGGCTATTTGCCGTGCTGTCCGAAGGCAGCCGCCTGGCTCTGTTGCAGGTGCTGCACGCCGGGCCGCTGACCGTCAGCGAACTGGTAACCGCCAGCGGGCTGAAACAGGCCAACGTCTCGAAACAACTGGCGATTCTGCACGACCATCGGCTCGTGAAACGCGAACGTGAAGGCACTTCCATCCGCTACGAGATCGCCGATCCGATGGTTTTTTCCCTGTGCAACCTGGTTTGTGGCAAGATGGCCAAGGATGCCCAGTGCGCCGTCGCGGTGTTTCATCCCGAAATTTGATCCGGCATGTCGTCATGCCGGTTTGTCTTTTGCGTGGCCGGCGCTGGGTGGGTAAATTCCCGAAATGAAATTCTTCCCGCCGGGTGTCAGCAGTCAGCCCCGCCGAACCCTGGACAATGGGTGGACAGCGCCGCAACCGTGCACCGGCCTGCCGGCAAACAAAGGCTCGGTTTGCGCGAAACTCCGGTGGTCATCGTTTTCCCTTCCGGTTTGAAACAAATAATGGCGGGGAGCGACCCAATGATCAAACATCCTGAAAGGACGGGGGAAAGTAATTGCCCGCCCTTTCCATCGTCCTTCCAGGACGATTTGTTTTCATCCCCATCACCAGACACTGGCGTGTCTGGCTTATATCCGAGGTCGCTTCGCGACGGACGTTGTTCAGCAGTTCGTTGTCCCGTAGTCCCGCTTGCCCAGCCTCCAAGTTGGCATTTAGGATCATTGAAGACTACTTTTCCGGCTGGAATTGTAGCAGCGGCAGGTGCTTGACAGTCCCCCGGGGCGGAGCTATATGCATTTCGTTGTATGGCGAAAAGTAGAAATAGGCGATGTTGGTGTTATCATGGTTTCTGCCCGAAGGTGGTTTTTCTTTCAAAATCCGCGCAGGTCGAATCCGCGGTGACGAATTTATCGTGCCGCCGGCACAAGCCGGTTTGGCCACGCACGGATCCGTAAGCTGAACTCAGGATATTCATACCAGGGATGGCGGCTTCCAGATCCTCAGGGCGCAGCACGGAATAACGGCAGTCCTGGCATTTCGCTTGGTTCATGCTCTGGTGGAAATTTACAGCCCGCTCCAGCGCGCTGCGAAGACATGGGCCGAAAGCAGGTAGCCAAGAACGACGTTCACCAGAACCCCGATCGTAAAAGCGGTGAATGCCTTCCAACCCACCGGCTTGAGTTCACGGAAGCGCGTCGTGAGCCCAATGCTCAAGTAACAGAAAATGAAGGCCCAAGTCCGAAACGAAACCATTGGCATGATCAGGTTGGGTTTCACCGTCTGGTTGAAGTCCGCCGTGGTGTAGCCGCTGGTCACCAGGCTCATGAGCATGGAGGCGAGGAAAAATCCGATCACAAATTTGGGGAAGCGCCGCCATATTTCACCGGCATCGGGCCGCAACCCGGTGGCCTTCTTCTCCCAAATGATGGTGGCGATCAACGCCCACACGATGGACCAGATGCCAATCCAGAGGTCGCGTCCGATCACCTTCATGAGCGTAAACGCCTTGATTGCCGCGTCTTCATTCCCAGCCATCTTGCCGGAGGCGCTGGCCGCGGCAATACCCGCCGCATCCGCGAATTCGGAAGAGCCGATCCACGCGCCCGACACGCCGGCGGTGAGACCGAGGGCTTGGGAAATGAAGGGCAGCACCAAAATCATTGCGAGCGCCCACCCCACCACCAAAGTGACCGAGGTATAGAGATGTTCCTTTTTGGCATTCACGGAGGCGGCTATCGCCATGGATGCGGACACACCGCAGACCGAGCCCCCAACCCCGATGACCGCTGCCAGGCGCTTGTCCAGGCCGAACAATCGCGTTGCGGAGAAATAGATCACGACGCAGGTAATGACCGAAATGATCGTGGCTTGCACAATCGCGACTGGCCCGGCGGTCAGCACGAGGGTGAGGGGAAAAGTCGCGCCCAGGAGAACAATGCCCACCTTGATGAAGTATTCCACGCGCAAGGCGCTGTCCATCCACGCAGGCAGCTTAATGGTATTGGCCAGCAGGAGACCGACCACGAGCGCGACCAAAGGCGCTTCCAGATTGAATTTCGCGGCGTTTGCCCAGCCGGCCACCGAAAACATCACGAGGGACAGGAGGTATAAGAAGGCGAATGAAGGTATGAAATTGGACAACTTGATACCCATGATCCGCGAGCTGGCTCCAAACAGCACCAGCCAGCAAGTGAATTGCAGGAGGTACATGGTCGCGTTGGACGAAAAATGATGCAGCAACTGGTCAAGCGAAGTCCATTTGAGGCCGCCGGGATTGATGGCCAGCGATTTGAGAAACGTGCTGCCTTGGTGGAACAAGAGCATGGCAATTGCCATCAGGCCGAGGCCGATCCAGATCGCCCACCAATCTTCTTTCAGATATAGGGCTCGCCAGCCCGAGGGGACGAGTTGGCCTTCTGCGCCGGTTTCATTGGCTTTCGTTTGCGCTGTTTTCTCCTTCATGAAGAATTTATTTTGCTTGGTTTACAATCCTTTCCGCACGGCCATAGGAACCCAGATTGAAGGCGTTCGGGTAGCCCAGGCCTTTCAATTTGCTTTTTGCCAGACCGCTGCGCATGCCGCTGGCGCAGTGGAGCAGCAGCACCTGGCGCTTGTCGGTTACGCGCTGCGGCACGGCGGTTTCGATTTCGTCCAGCGGGATGTTGATGGCCCGGGCCAGATGGCCGGAGTTGAATTCGCCGTGGCTGCGCACGTCAATCACCAGTGCTCCTTGCTGCAAATAGTCCAAAGCCGCTTGGGCGGAGATTTGGCCCGATTTTTTCAGCATAAATACCGCCGCCGCTGCCGCGGCCAGGATCAGAATTATAGTCCAGTTCATTGATTAGGGTGTTTTTCCCGCCATCGCTGGCGCAAAACATCGTGCAGGCGCTCCCGGAATTGGACCGGCAGTTCGTAGGGCTGCCCGGCCTTGTACAGGGTGATGGTTTTGCGAATGTTGTCCACCACCACCTGACAGGGATTGCATCCGGCCATGTGCTTTTCAAACTCGTCGCAAACGGCCGGATCCACCGTGCCGTCCACGTATTCGTTCAGCATGGCTAAGAGTTCTTCGCATTTCATGGTGCTTCGTTCCTTGGGATTGGAGCCGCGAGGCGCATAGAAGTTACAGGGTTGTTCGACAAAAGTTCATGGGGTGCTTTCAAGCCCCATTCCCGCGTTCGGAGCGCGGCTCGGCGAGCCGCAGCAACCAGCAACCTCCAATGCGCTTCCGATTTATTGCCAGCGCGTCCCGTCGGCGAACTTGCCGCGGGCCGCAGACCCGCGCTCCGAACGCGATTTGAAGCCACTCCTCAGTGCGCATGGTCGGGGGTGCGAATCAGCCGGGTGGCCGGGTCGCCCAAGGCTTGGGTCAGATGTTCCCGCAATTGCAAGCGGGCGCGGAGCAAGCGCACCTTCACGTTGGCTTCGCTCAATTGCAGGGCTTCAGCGGTTTCTTTCACAGAAAAGCCTTCCACATCCCGGAGCAGAAACACGAGCCGGTGCCGTTCGTCCAACTTCTCCAGGGCCTCATCCAATAGGCGCCGGATTTCCCGTTGATGAACCAGTTGTTCCGGCGACTGCCGCCAGTCGGCGATGTATTCGGGGTGGGGGACGGACTCAAAGCCGTCCTGTTCTTCCGTCGCTGCCTCGAGCGAAACGGTTTCCAGTCCCTGGCGTTTGCGGATGATTTTGAGTGCCGCGTGGGTGGCGATGCGCAAGAGCCAGGTGGAGAAGCTGGCTTCCTGCCGAAACCCGTGAAGGTGTTCCAGGGCACTCAAGAAGGTCTGTTGTGTCACATCCTCGGCGTCCTGCTCCTGGCGGAGCATCCGCAACGCGAGCGAATACACTCGCTGCTCATGGCGACCAGTCAACGTTTCGAACGCGGCCAGATCGCCAGATTGGGCGCGCCCGACCAATTCGACATCCGTCAAATCAGGAGAAGACAGGTTGCTCATGCAGATCGGCGACATGATTGGGCTGGGGCGGCGTCCATTCAAGCTTTTTGGCGTGCTTTTAAGGGTGGGGAAGGGGTGTGAGCACGAAACCCAAAGTTCAAGATCCGAAAAGACAGCACCAACAATATTGCCTTCCAAAGTTTCATGGCGCCAAGTCGTGCCAACGGCGGCGATCAAGACCTGAGCCGCGCTGGATTTCTGAGGTGAACCGCGAATGCGGACGGCCAGGCGCAAACCGCGGGTGCTCGGGGGGGAAGCCTAGGCGGCGTGGCTCTTGGGTCAATCATTTGGCGTTCTCCTCTCGAATGACTCCGCACTTCCAGCAGGAACTGAACTGTGCCTCCGACGTCTCGCCGCAACCCGGACAAGTCCACGGACCCAAATCCACTGGCGGGGACGCGCGCCAGGCATCCCGCAGGGCGACAGCCTTGTCAAAATCCTCGTCATAGATCACCCAAAGCTCTGGATAAAATGGTCCGGTCGGATAGTTAGCATTCGTGGCGTCATTCCGAACCTCGACTTTGATATTCGCGTTCTCGAAACACTCGCTAGAACGGTGGCCAAGACTTGAGCCGAGACAAGCTTGAAACCCAGACGGTTCCAAAAGTGGCTAAACCTGCCGCTATTGCTCCCGTTAGCCCATAAACAAAGAATGGAATCAAGTCGCCAAAGATCTCAGTGCTGCATTTCTCTGCCGGAGTGACCTTAAACCACAAGTAGATGGACATTATGCAGTATTTTCATCTTCTTATCATGGTGTCTTAAGTCGGTAGAATCCGTTGTTACCAGAGGTTGGAAGGGTTACTTGATTCTGAAATCTTTTCAAGTCGAAAACGGGTGAATTCGTCACATCCGCCCACGAAGTCAAATCTGCGCTTTGTTGCAACACGAAGTTCGTCGAGGGGATGAGCCAAGAAAGCTGAAGACCATTACCCGGTACGATGTTCAATGTTGGCGAGGCGGTCGCCTGTGAAACCCAAACGCTGCCAATGCCAATGCCGGTCCTATTAGTTCCTGCGGAAATGGCGACCAGTTTGGTGCCGTCCGCAGAACAGGTCACGCCATTCCAAATTAGATTAGGAATGTTGTTTGAAACCCATGTGCTACCTAAATTTGTCGAGGTATAGATTGGCCCAGTCGGAATACCGCTGCTATACCAAGCTGCAGCGATAAATGTTTTCCCATCTGCTGACATCGCGATGTTTTGCCATGATAAAAGCGGCACGTTGTTTGAAAACCATGTTGCACCAGAATTCGTGGAGATAAAAATGTGTCCAAAAGGACCACCGTTGCCATCGACTGCAGCCAATATGTTGCCATCCACTGATGAAGCGACAGACCACCACATTCTGCTTGAAACGGAGTTGTTTGTTGTCCAACTGGCCCCAGAATTTGTTGAAGTACAAAGATAACCGACGGAATTGCCAGGAGCCGCTAGCCACTTAGTTCCATCTGCCGAACAGGCTATCGCCCATGCTCTATTTGGTGTAGCATTGGAAAACCATGTGGTTCCCGAATCGGTTGTCGCATAAAGTTGACCGGAAGAAGTAACGCCAACTAACTTGGATCCGTCAGCAGAAGAAACCACCGAACGCCATTGCATGGCGGGAACATTATTTGATGTCCAATTTATTCCTCCGTCCATTGAGGTGTAGATTCCACCACTTCTACTGCTGGCGCCAACCACCGCCACCAGTTTAGCTCCATCAGCCGACGATGCGATGCTTGCCCAATAATTTGTTGGTGAGCCTGTTTGCGCCCAAGTGGAGCCTCCATTGGTCGAAGCATAAATTGGGCTGGGATTGCCACTAAATGGCGAACCACCACCAGCACAAACAAAGAACTTTGATCCATCGGCGGAACAAGCAATGGACGACCACAAGTTATTTGTCGCGGTTGTCTGCGTCCAAGTTTGGGCGACCGCTGAATTGGCGGCGATAAGCATTCCGATGAATATAGTTCTGTGTAGTGTTTTCACAATAGCAATGCTGCCACTAAAATAATAAGGAGCAAACGTGTCATAGTGCTCATGATGGCTAACGTTAATATACTGACCCCCGGTTCGTATATTGACAACGTCCTATCCAGCCATTGCAAAATTAGCAAGTGGTTCATATTCAACAGCTTGGCACTTGGTTCGAGTGCCGCTGGTTGGCATATTGGACGAGCTTAATCCTCGGTCCAAAATTGTGCAAGCCCCTTTATTTTTCCTTTTTTCCATGCCATTGTCCAAGGTGTGGTTACAGATGCCCCGCAGCCAGTGCCGCAACCCGGAGGGTTGCCAGAGGGTAGCCCGACGCGGTTTCGGTGGTCGTTCCTCCCCCGCTGCCCCCGAACAACGCACTGGCTACCATCTGCCAACTCGGCCGGGTTGGGGAAGACCATGCCCGGGCCCTTTGCCCGCCGTGGCGGGGGCCATGACAGCCAAACATTTTCTTGCGGTGAGTACCACCAAGCCATATTTTGATTCTTTCTCACGGTCATTGCAAATGATGAAAACCATCTATTATTTCCTCGCCCTGTTCGGGGTGTTTGCCCTGAGCGCCGCCGCCGCGCCGGCCGCGCCCAAGCCGAACATCATTGTCATCCTCGTGGATGACATGGGTTTTGCCGACCTTGGCTGCTACGGCAGTGAAATTCCCACGCCCAACTTGGACAGGCTCGCCGCCGGCGGATTGCGGTTCACGCATTTTCACAATGATTCGCGGTGCAGTCCCTCCCGCGCCACCGTTCTCACCGGGCTATATTCACAAGAGGCGGGGATTGGGGTGTTGACCGGCCAGCGCAAAGGACCGGACGGCCAGCCGCTGCCGGGGTATCTGGGCCATCTCAATGACCATTGTGTGACCCTGGCGGAGGTCTTGCACGGGGCCGGTTATTTTACGGCCATGACTGGCAAATGGCATGTGGGGCAGGAACACGGGGTTGTCCCTTGGAACCGCGGCTTTGATCGCAGTCTCAACTCGCCGGCAGGTGGATTTTATTTTCCGGCGGATCAAAACACCCATTTGTTTCTAAACGGTCATGACGTTGGCCGGGGTGGACAGGAAGGCGTGCCGGCGGACTGGTATTCCACCGACCTGTGGACGACATACGGCCTGAAGTTTATTCAAGAGGCGCAGGAAGCGAAGAAGCCGTTTTTCCTGTATCTCGCCTACAACGCGCCGCACTTTCCGCTGGAGGCGCCGGCCGAAGACATCGCCAAGTTCCGTGGCAAATACCTGGCCGGCTGGGACAAGCTGCGCGATGAACGCTATGCCCGGCAAATCAAGCAGGGGGTGATTGACGCGGCATGGCCGCTTTCTCCGCGGCCACCCGAGGTCAAACCGTGGGACGGCTTGAGCCCGGAGCAAAAAGATCGGTTCGACCACATCATGGCCATTTACGCCGCCTGCGTGTATCACATGGACAAAGAGGTGGGCGTGCTGGTGGCCGGCCTGGTCCAGCGCGGGTTGCTGGACAACACGCTCATCCTGTTCATGAGCGATAATGGCGGCAACTATGAGAGCGGTCCGAATGGCCGGCTGGAAGGCGCTAATCCCGGCGGCCCCGATTCCACCGTTTTTTGCGGTCAATCGTGGGCGACGCTGGAAAACACCCCTTTCCGCCGCTACAAACACTTTGAGCACGAAGGCGGCATCTCCAGCCCCTTCATCGTGCATTGGCCGGCTGGCATCCCGGCAAAAAATGAGTTGCGCGATCAGCAGGCGCATCTCATTGACATTATGACCACCTGCGTGGAGGTCAGCGGCGCGCAGTATCCCAGCCAGTTTAACGGCCATGATATTCACCCCATGGACGGACGCAGCTTGGTGCCGGCGTTTGCCAACCAGCCCATTCAGCGCGACGCGATTTATTGGGAGCATGAGGGCAACGCCGCCGTCTTGCAGGGCGACTGGAAACTCGTGCGCTTTCGCTGGAACGGCGTCTGGGAACTTTACAATATCAAGGCCGATCGGACCGAGCAGCATGACCTGTCCGCTGCGCAGCCGGAGAAGGTGAAGCAATTGAGCGCGATGTGGAATGACTGGGCGAAAAAGGATGATGTGCTTCCCGAACCGCATCTCAAATTTCCCCTGCTCACCCCCAATGATGGCTATGGCGGCACCCCGCCGTTGCGCGGTCCCGCGGTGGACGCGGGGGACTCCACCCCGGAAGACTAGTTATGCGTTGACAATTGCCACATTGGCGCTCGTATGGAAGAAGCCGGCATTTTTCCTCGCGCCTCACCGAGACGACCCAGAAGGCGGCGGAGCACCATCTTCTCCTCGATCTTCACGATGGTTACCGAACCACTGGTCTCGCCCGCACGTATCCCAACCTGCTGACCGTCGAAGGCATTCGTGGCAATGAACATTTTCCGACTGCGGAACATAATTGCACGGTTTCCTTAACGCGTCCCACGGCTATGCGGATGACAATTCTGTCCCGACCCGGACGCCTGTTGCCGTGGACGCGCGCCCGGTGAATTCTCTGACCACCTTTGACGTGTCCTTGCCGGCGGCCGATGGCCAAGCAGTTTGGATGACACCCGAGCACGCCGAGGTCAACCATTGAGCGGATAGCAATACAACATCAGGAGAAATTGAACATGCCCAGACAAGCCCTTAAACTATTATTTGGCTGGTTTCTATTTGGTGCAAGCGCCGCTTACGCCTGTGCCGCCGAACGGCAATGGTCGGTTGCCGGTTCATTATTTCGTCCGCGAGGGGCCAGCGGTAATCGATGGTGATCTTTTGTCTTGTAGCTTGGCCGGCACCGGGTACCATCCCGAGTGTTGTGACGGAGCGTAGCTCAGCCTGGTAGAGCACTTGCTTTGGGATTAACAATGGGTCGCTAAAATCAAGTGACATCAACTTTCATTTGGATTTCATTTCCGCCTTTATTTGCAATGGTTTCATACGGTTTTTATGTTCCTGATTGAATCTCTCTGAAAAGGACCGAAAGTAGCACAAAAACTAGCACAACTTTTTCGCCCGAAAAGCAACTGCTCCAAACACCGGGTCAAAAAAACACATAAAACCATTGCAAATAAAGGAGATAGCACAAACTAGCACAACCCCGTTTTCCTGGAAAAGCAAGTGCTCAGGGAATTTGCCCGCAGCGATGGCAATGCCCTATGCGTGTTTTAATGTAGTTGACATGACGTGTTACGGCACGTAACATAAAGCATAATGTTAAACAGCAACACGGAAAACGAGCTTCCGCCCCTGACGGCGGTATCAAACTTCGCGCGCCAGATCGGGCGCACGACCGTAACGGTTTGGCGATGGCAGAAACTCGGATGGCTTGACCCATTCGTGAACATCGCCGGCAAACCATATTTGACTCGCGCGGCCATTCAGCGATTCACGACGCGGGCAACCGCGGGCGAGTTCGCCAAGGCCGCGCATGTCCCGCGACGATCCAAAGAGGAGGTCGCATGAACTCCGCCGCCGGAATTTGGTTGGCGGTTTTAGTGACGAAGCGACTGTCCACGCTTTATGAACTGGCCAGTTGCTTGCGCTTGCGGACAATCTCCTCGGTCTTGGCGTTCAGGTGGGCAAGTTCTTCGTCGGTCATGGGAGCAAGGTCTTCGTCGGTGGGGTGGCCGTAACGGTCCATGAAGTCTTGGCGAGCCAGTTCCAGCAGTGCGCCCTCCACTTCTGCCAAGACCAACTCGCGCTCAGCATCGTCGGCACATTCTTTGTCGAGGAATTCTTGGAGTGCCGGGGGCAGGCCGTTTTCCCGGTTGCGAAGGCGATGGAGCGCGGCTTCGGCGGGGAAGAGTTTGTCGAAGGGTTCGGTCATACTTTTTATTGAACAGATTCGTCCAGCGGTGAAAGGTTGGCAAGTGGATTACGATTGCTCGGCGGCGAATTGGAGGTCGGCAT
>Ga0316217_10005296_pt1 | contig 13461 bp, 8 predicted proteins | sample 1anoAmetaG_FD_203633 | JGI IMG/M metagenome (GOLD analysis project Ga0316217, IMG submission 203633) | Freshwater microbial communities from Trout Bog Lake, Wisconsin, USA - 1anoA | ecosystem: Environmental > Aquatic > Freshwater > Lake > Hypolimnion/Profundal zone | place: USA: Wisconsin...
CATGACAGAGAGTGACATTAGGTCGTTGAAGACAACCACGGTTCTGCCCCCTGGACGGCAAGCTACACTTAAAGTGAACGGATTTCCAGAGGATGGTTGTCCTCGGTTGGGCGTCAGTCTTGGTGGCTGGCCAATCGGCAAGCTTCCTCCCAGGATTGGAACAAACAACAATATCGTGAATCTAGTAACGGGGGGGGACAATGCGTAGCATTCCTTCAAATTTAACGAGCGCGGTTGTGTATTATCAAGTAATACCGGGAGATGGGGACATTTTTCGGGTGATGGGGCACGCCATTGGCCATACTCATTTTTTCAAGGATAAATTATATGGGGAAGAGGATTGGAAATGGGATATAACCTTTGAGGCGTGTTCCGCTTCAGAAGGAATGATGTTTCTGGAAAAAGTCGCGAAGCGACTTTGGATTTTAGTCGCACAGCGACCAACCGATGCCAGTTGCTTCGCGACATGGGGACGTGCCAACGGGTTTCCACATTGGCTTCCGGCTTCGCCAAGGCCGCGGCGGGAGGCGTCGCAAGGCTTGGATTTTATGGCTGGCTGCTTAAAAAGAACTGACAGCCAAGGTTGCTGTCTTTATCTTCTGTCTTGTGTTAACGCGTCTGCTATGCCCGCTTGGCCTTTTGGCTGGGCTCATGATTTTGACCATGGATTCAACTGCCCAGAATGCAATGCCGGCAACGGGGGATATGCTCGTTTCCAACCTCGATTTGTCCGTTGCGCCGGGCAGGGACTTTTTCACTTACGCGAATGGCGGCTGGCTGGCGCGGCATCCGATTCCCGTGGAGGAGGCAGGGTGGGGGATCGGCGAGTTGGTGGAGGAGGAGCTTTATCTGAAGTTGCGCAAGCTCAACGAAGCGGCGGCGGCCGCACCGGCTTCGGCCGGGAGCGACTCGCAAAAGATCGGCGATTTTTGGACCACGGCGATGGATGAGGCGCGGGCGAATGCCTTGGGCTTGGCGCCGGTGCGGGAGCAACTGGAGTTGATTGAGGCCATTCAAACGGTGCCGGATGTCGTCCGGGTAAGTTTTGCCTTGCGGCCCGTGGGCGTGGACACCTTCTTTGATTTGATGGTGGGTCAGGACGAGCGGCAGAGCGATTTGATGGCAGTCCACATTGAACAGGGCGGGTTGGGCCTGCCCGAGCGGGATTATTATTTCAATCCGGAAAAGGGAACCGCGCACGCGCGGCAGGAGTACGTGGCGCACTTGGGTCGGATGCTGAAACTGATGGGCCGCCCGGAAGCGGAAGCGCTTTCGACCGCGGGACAGGTGATGAAGTTTGAAACCGCGTTGGCCAAGGCCTCCCGGAAATTGGAAGACCTGCGGGATCCGGAAGAGAATTATCATAAAATGTCGCCGGTCACCTTGGCGCGCAAACACACGCCGCTGATCGTCTGGACGAACCAACTGGCCAGCCTGACGCTGCGCCCGGACCTGGTGATCGTGGGCCAGCCGGAATTTTTCACGTCCCTGAACCGTTTGCTAAAGCAGACGCCGGTGCCGGTGTTGAAGGATTATATGCGGCTGCATTTGGTTTCCGCTTATGCGGAGTACCTGGGTAAAGCGTGGGACGACGAGGATTTTTCGTTCAGCGGGAAGGTGCTGGGCGGGCAATTGGAGGAGCGGCCCCGCTGGAAGCGGGTGTTGGATTCGCAGGAACATGCCATGGGCATGGTGCTGGGCCGGCTTTTTGTGCGGGATTATTTTCCCGAGCGGGTCAAGGAACGTTACACCAACCTGGTAGGGACGATTCTAACTGCCTACCGGGAGCGGATTGACCGGCTGGATTGGATGAGCGAGCCGACCAAGGATAAGGCCCGGGAGAAGCTGGCGAAGGTCAAGGCGAAGGTTGGTTACCCCGACCATTGGAAGGATTATTCCACGCTCGTGGTGGACACAAATTCCTACGCCGAGAACATGATGAATGCGGCGCGCTGGCATTTTCAGGACATGATTTCCAAGTTCGGAAAGCCGGTGGACCGCACGGAATGGGATATGACGCCGCAGACATACAATGCTTATTACGATGACGCGAACAATGAGATTGTGCTGCCGGCGGCCATTTTCACGGTGCCAGGGATGAAGGACGAGGATCTGGATGATGCGCTGGTGTACGGTTATGCCGCCGCCTCGACCATTGGTCACGAGATCACGCATGGATTTGACGACGAGGGCCGGCGGTTTGACGCGGCGGGCAACTTGAAGGACTGGTGGACGGCCAAGGACGCGGCGCGTTTCCAGCGGCGTGCGGCCATGTTGGCCAAGCAATTCAATGGTTACGAACCGGTGCCGGGTTTGCACATCAACGGCCAGGCCTGTTTGGGCGAAAACCTGGCGGATTATGGCGGCGTGTTGCTGGGGCTGGATGCCTTCAAGAAAACAGCGCAATACCGGGAAGGGGTAAAGGTGGCCGGGCTGACCCCGTTGCAGCGGTATTTTCTGGGCTACGCGTTGAGCTGGGCGAGGCATGACCGGGAGGAGCATCTGCGCAAGGAACTGCTAAGCGATGTGCATGCGCCGCCCCAATGGCGGGTGAACGGACCGCTGGCGAATGTGCCGGAATTTTACGAGGCCTTCGGCGTGCAGCCGGGCCAGCCCATGTGGCGTCCACCGGAATTGCGGGTCAAGGTTTGGTGAACCGCGATGTTGTGTTGACGCGCTGCAATTCTTGGTTGAACCTGACGCGATGAAACTGCTCCTTCCTGCCCGGCGCATTCCTTGAACGGAAAGGGAATCATTTAATTTTATGCCAACAAGCTCCACCCCGAACGCTGCACATAGCCAGCCGCAGCCGGTCCCCCAAACCAAATCCTCCGACCGGGCCATGCTGGCCGCCATTGCCCGCCACGCCATGATCGCGCGAGGCTTGGAACCGGGTTTCCCGGCGCCGGCACAACAAGAGTTGGCGGCCATTCGCGGACCCGCCCAACCGACGGGCAACTTGCGCGACCTGCGCGGCCTGCTCTGGGCCTCCATTGACAATGACGACTCGCGTGACTTGGATCAACTCACCGTTGCTGAATCGCTCGCGGGCGGGCAAGTCAGAATCTTGGTGGCAGTTGCCGATGTGGATGCCTTGGTAGCCAAAGGCTCGGCGCTCGACGGCCATGCCGCTCACAATACCACTTCGGTTTACACCCCGGCCGCCATCTTCCCCATGTTGCCGGAGGCGCTCTCCACCAATCTGACTTCGCTGAATGAGGATCAGGACCGTATTGCCATCGTGGCCGACATGGTTTTCCAGGCAGACGGTTCGCTCGCAACCTCGGAGCTCTATCGGGCGCAAGTGCGCAATCGTGCCAAGCTGGCTTACAATAGTGTCGCCGCGTGGCTGACTGGCAGCGGCCCCGCCCCCCGGCGCGTGGCGGAAGTTCCCGGGCTCGACGAGAACCTCCGATTGCAGGATCGCGTCGCGCAACAGCTCACCGGAAAGCGCCATGAACACGGCGCGCTCAGCTTGGCGACCCTCGAAGCCCAGACGGTTTTCGCCGGCGATGCCCTGTCCACCCTGGAACTGACGCAAAAGAACCGGGCGACGCAGTTGATCGAGGAATTCATGGTGGCGGCTAATGCCGCCACCGCAATCTGCCTCGACGCAAAGAATTTTCCCTCCCTTCGTCGCGTCCTGCGCGATCCCGAACGCTGGGGGCGCATCGTGCAACTTGCGGCTGGACTCGGCTGCCAACTTCCCACCGCACCGGATGCCGTTGCTCTCGAAGGTTTTCTGACCCGCCAGCGCGCCGCCGCACCGGATAAATTCCCCGACCTTTCGCTGTCTGTTATCAAACTCATTGGCCGCGGCGAATACGCGCTGGATCTCCCTGGCGGCGAAGCGCCCGGACATTTCGCGCTGGCGGTGAGAGATTACACCCATTCCACCGCGCCGAACCGCCGCTTCCCCGACCTTATCACGCAGCGGCTATTGAAAGCGGCGCTGGCGGGCGTGCCGGCACCCTACACCATTGCCGAGTTGACGGAACTCGCCCGGCACTGCACCGAGCAGGAGGATGCCGCCACTAAAGTCGAGCGTCAGGTTCATAAATCCGCCGCCGCGCTGCTGCTGTCCAGCCGCATTGGGATGCAATTTGACGCCATCGTCACCGGCGCGGCGGACAAAGGCACCTGGGTCCGGATCTATCAGCCGCCGACCGAAGGTCGGCTTACGCTCGGCTTCAAGGGACTGAAGGTGGGCGACCACGTGCGCGTCAAGCTCCTCCACACCGACGTCCAGCGCGGTTTCATTGATTTCGCGCGCGCCTGAAGACTCCTGATTCCATGAAAAGAGCGTCAGCCATCACCTGCTTATTCCTGGACATCGGTGGGGTTTTGCTCAGCGACGGATGGGATCATCATGCCCGCCGGCGGGCGGCCAAGCATTTCAAGCTGAACTGGGCGGAACTGGAACAGCGGCACAGTCTGAACTTCAATCTGTTTGAGGAGGATAAGCTCACGCTGGACGAGTATTTGGATTGGTTGCTCTTTTACCAAAAACGGCCGTTCACACGCGCTGAGTTTCGGCGCTTCATGTTCGCCCAATCCAAAGCCTGCCCTGAAATGATTGAGTTGGTCCGCCAGCTCAAGGCCAAGTATGGCTTGAAGATCATCGTGGTCAGCAACGAGGCACGGGAATTGAATGTGCATCGAATTCACGCGTTCAAGCTGGACGAGTTTGTGGATGCGTTTGTTTCCTCCTGCTTCGTTCACCTGCACAAGCCCGATGCGGCGATCTTCCGGCTGGCGCTGGACCTGGCCCAGACGCCCGCCCGGCAGATCGTCTATATCGAAAACACCCCGATGTTTGTTCAGATTGCTGAAGGCATGGGAATTCGCGGTATTCTGCACACAGACTACCACTCCACCCGTGCGAAATTGAGTTCCTTCGGTTTGCAGCTCGGCGGATGAGTCATACATGAAAACCGATAACTCACCCATTCTTGTTATCAACGGTGGTTCGTCGAGCATCAAGTTCGCGCTCTATCAAGTCGAAGAACCGTTGCAGCGCGGGCTAAAAGGAAAAGTCGATCGCATCGGCTTGAGCGGGACGAACCTGACCTTTCACGATGCGGATGGAAAGCCACAGGCTGTCTGCAAACTGGACGCTGCCGATCACAAATCAGCGGTGAATTTCCTGATTGATTGGCTCGAAGCACACAAGCATTTTGCCGCGGTTCGGGCGGTGGGACACCGCGTGGTTCACGGGATGAAGCACATTCAGCCGGAAGTGGTCACGCCGGATTTGCTGGATGAACTCCATCGCATCCGTCCCTATGACCCGGAGCATCTGCCGCGCGAGATTGAACTGATCGAGGCATTTCGTCAGCGGCATCCAAAATTAACGCAGCTAGCCTGCTTCGACACCGCGTTTCATCAAACCATGCCGCGCGTGGCCAAGCTACTGCCGATTCCGCGACGTTTCGACGCCAAAGGAGTCCAGCGCTACGGTTTCCACGGCTTGTCTTACGCTTATCTGATGGAAGAACTCGCGCGGCTCGGTGACCCAGCGGCAGCGACTGGACGCGTCATTCTGGCGCATCTTGGCAATGGCGCCAGTCTGGCCGCGGTGCGCGATGGCAAAAGCATGGATACCAGCATGGGTTTTACGCCCACGGCGGGATTGGTGATGAGCACGCGCTCGGGGGATTTGGACCCCGGCTTGGCGCCTTATCTCGCACGAACGGAGCAGATGACCACCAAACAGTTTTACGAGATGGTCAATCACGAGTCTGGGCTGCTGGGCGTTTCTGAAACCAGCCCGGATATGCGCGACTTGTGTGCGAGCGAGGCCGCCGATGTGCGGGCGGCGGAAGCCGTGGCGTTGTTTTGTTATCAGGCAAAGAAGTGGATCGGTTCCTTCGCTGCCGCGCTCGGCGGATTGGACACGCTGGTCTTCGCCGGCGGCATTGGTGAGAATGCCCCGCTCGTCCGCGCCCGTATTTGTGAGGGACTTGGTTTTCTCGGTGTGGAGCTGAATGAGACGCGCAATGCGAAATCTGCCGGGGTGATTTCTAAAGATGCCAGCCGGGTTGCGGTTCGCGTCATTCGCACGGATGAGGAACTGATGATCGCCCGTTCGGTGGTCCGCATGCTGGAATGACGATCGGTCCCTAATTATTCTTGTCTTGGCCACCGGCTATGGGGTATTCACCCCATTGATTGTCGTGTCCGAAATCGGCACTTTTCAAAACGGTTGATGCCGGTAAATGAATGAACGAAAAGATTGCGCCATGGAAACCAAAACGCTCACACCAGAATTGCTCGAACGCCTCGACGCCTATTGGCGCGCCGCCAATTATCTGTCAGTCGGCCAGATTTATCTCTATGACAATCCGCTGCTGAAGCGGCCGCTCACGCTCGCGGATGTCAAGCACATGCTGCTGGGACATTGGGGCACCACGCCCGGGCAGAATTTCATTTACGCACACCTGAACCGGGTGATCAAAAAATACGACCTCGACATGATTTATGTCTCCGGTCCCGGACACGGCGGCCCGGCGGTCGTGGGCAACACCTACCTCGAAGGCACCTACAGCGAGGTTTATCCCGATATCAGCCAGGATGAGGCCGGCCTGCGGAAGCTCTTCATTCAATTCTCATTTCCCGGCGGCATTCCCAGCCACGCCTCGCCAGAATGTCCCGGCTCAATTCACGAGGGCGGTGAATTGGGCTATTCGCTCAGCCATTCCTTTGGCGCGGTGTTTGACAATCCCGAGCTGGTCGTCGCCTGTGTGGTTGGGGATGGCGAGGCGGAAACCGGACCGCTGGCTACGGCGTGGCATTCCAACAAATTTCTCAATGCTGCCACCGATGGCGCGGTCTTGCCGATTCTGCACCTCAACGGTTTCAAGATTTCCAATCCCACGTTGCTGGCGCGCATCACCCGGGAGGAATTGGAACAGTTGTTCCGCGGCTACGGCTGGACGCCGTATTTCGTGGAAGGTCACGAGCCGGCACTCATGCACGAGGCGATGGCGACAACCCTCGATTTGGCCGTGGAGCAGATCAAGCAAATCCAGCAGGACGCCCGTGTCCACGGAAACCTCACCCGCCCGCGCTGGCCGATGATCGTGCTCAATTCGCCCAAGGGCTGGACCGGACCCAAGGTGGTGGATGGGCTGCAAGTGGAAGGCACCTTCCGGTCGCATCAGGTGCCGCTTTCCGACCCGGCCTCGCATCCCGAACACCTCAAATTGTTGGAAGACTGGCTGCGGAGCTATCGCCCTGCGGAACTGTTCGATGAGCAAGGCCGCTTAAGGCCGGAGCTGGCCGAGCTGGCGCCTCAAGGCGAACGACGCATGGGCGCAAACCCCCACGCCAACGGCGGCAGGTTGCTCCGCGACCTGCGCCTGCCAGACTTTCGCGATTACGCAGCCGTCGTGCCCGCGCCTGGTGTGCGCGGTATTGGCGACACACACGTGCTCGGTCCGTTTCTGCGCGACGTGGCCAAGCTGAATCAAACGCAACGAAACTTCCGCGTCTTTGGCCCGGATGAAACGCTCTCCAACGGGCTGGAGGCCATGTTTGAAGTGACCAAACGCCAATGGGAGGCCGCCACCATCCCAAATGATGAATTTCTCGCGCCGGCCGGACGCGTGCTGGAGATGTTGAGCGAACATCAATGTGAAGGCTGGCTGGAAGGCTATCTGCTCACCGGTCGGCATGGCTTGTTCAACTGCTACGAGGCGTTCATTCATATCGTGGATTCCATGTTCAACCAGCACGCCAAGTGGTTGAAGATCACCGCGCATTTGCCCTGGCGGCGGAAAATCGCCTCGCTGAACTATTTGCTGGCCTCGCATGTCTGGCGGCAGGACCATAACGGTTTCACCCATCAAGACCCCGGATTCATTGACCACGTCGTGAACAAGAAGGCCGAAGTCGTGCGGGTTTATCTGCCGCCGGATGCGAACTGTCTGCTGTCGGTCATGGACCATTGCCTGCGCAGCCGCCATTACGTCAATGTTGTGATCGCGGGCAAACATCCGGCCCCACAATGGCTGACGATGGATGCCGCCGTGAAGCACTGCACGGAAGGCATCGGCATCTGGCAGTGGGCGAGCAATGACCAGCAGGCCGCGCCCGACGTCGTCATGGCCTGCTGCGGCGATGTGCCCACGCTGGAAACCCTCGCCGCCGTCTCGATTTTGCGCGAACAGCTGCCCGCACTAAAGATCCGCGTGGTCAACGTGGTTGACCTCATGCGGCTGCAGCCGCAATCCGAGCACCCGCACGGGCTAAGCGACCGGGATTTCGATGAGCTTTTTACCAAGGACAAGCCGGTCATCTTCGCTTTCCATGCTTATCCCTGGTTGATCCACCGGCTGACCTACCGCCGCACCAATCACGATAACATTCACGTCCGCGGCTACAAGGAAGAGGGGACCATCACCACGCCGTTCGACATGACCGTCCTGAACGAATTGGACCGCTTCCATCTTGTGATGGACACCATTGACCGCGTGCCGCAGACAGGCGCCCCGGGTCTGTACCTGAAACAACAGCTCAAGGACAAGCTGATCGAGCACAAGCAATACATTGACAAACACGGCCAAGATATGCCGGAGATCCGCGATTGGAAATGGAGCAATACTAAATAATTTCCCCCGCCCAACCTGGTGGATGAGTTGCCGCCGCCATTAGCGCGGTATTTCAAAGTTGCCGGTGAGTTCAGCCAGCGGGCTGGGCAATGCCCGCTCTTGCCACCATGGACGGGCAATGAATTGCCCGCGCGCAAAAGTTTCATTCCTGGATTGACAGCGAAGGAAAAGAGCAGTAACAACCATCGCCAGAGCCATTAGCCTGCGGAACCACGGAGTCAATTATGAATGACGAAATTAAATCTGCGGAAGAAACTCTTGCGCGCTTGCGCAGCACTTGCAAGTCGCTCCAGGAACAAATTGCTTCGGTGCTCATCGGCCAGGACGAGGTGGTCCGGTTGCTGCTCACAGGTCTGCTCTCGGGAGGCCACACGCTCATGGTGGGGGTGCCCGGTTTGGCCAAGACGATGATGGTGAAGGCGCTCGGGGATCTGCTTGGCTGGGATTTCCGGCGCATCCAGTTCACCCCCGACCTCATGCCTGCCGACATCACCGGCACCGAAATTTTGCAGGCCGATGAGGGCGGTCAGCGTCGCGCCTTGGTGTTTCATCGCGGGCCGGTGTTTGCCAATCTGCTGCTCGCCGATGAAATCAACCGCACGCCGCCGAAAACCCAGGCTGCGCTGCTCGAAGCTATGCAGGAGCTGGCCGTTACGGTCAACGGCAAGACGTATCATCTGCCACCGCCGTTCATCGTGGTGGCCACGCAAAATCCCATTGAGCAGGAGGGCACTTATCCGTTGCCGGAAGCGCAACTGGACCGGTTTATGTTGAGCATCCACCTGGATTACCCTGCGCAGGACGACGAAATTAAAATCGCCGAGCGTTCGCTTCGCGCCAAGTGGGATGGTTTCAAGTCGCTGGTCCCGAAGGAGGAGTTCTGCCGATTCACCGAGTTGGTGGACAAGATGCCCGTCTCCCGTCACGTCTTGGCCTACGCCGTCGCGCTGACCCGGGGCAGTCGGCCGAAAGATGCGACCGCGGATGATTACATCCGCCGCTATGTGGCTTGGGGAGCGGGCCCACGCGCGACCCAGCATCTGGTCACCGCCGCCAAAGCCAGCGCCCTGCTGGAAGGTCGGCCGGCCCCTGAAGCGGGCGATATGCGCCGCATGGCCATCCCGGTTTTGCGCCACCGCATCATTCCCAATTACAACGCGCTCGGCGAAGCTATCGAATCCGGCGCCATCGTGAAGCATCTGCTCGAAACCATCCGCGAACCGGTGGCGGGCTGAGGCACCACCACGCAGTTGAAACGAAATTTCACTTCCGATGGGCTCAGTTCGACACAGATACGGATTTATGGATTTCGGGTTTGTCCCACTTTGACCGCTTGTGGCCACCTTGCAACATCCTTACCTCGACCTCGCCGCGATGGAAGCGTTGCGCAGCGTGCGGTTGCACCCGCGCGGCGCGGCGGAAGGCACGTTCGCCGGCCCCCACAAATCGCACTTCCGCGGCACCGCGGTGGAATTCGCGGATTACCGCGAGTACTCGCCCGGGGATGACATCCGGCAGGTGGATTGGAAAGTTTTTGCGCGGACGGACCGCCATTATCTCCGGCTGTACGACGCCGAACGAAATCTCCTGACGTATCTGGTGGTGGATAAAAGCGGCTCGATGGAATACTCGGGCGCGGTGACGCGCACGCCGGCCAAGCTCGAATACGCGGCGCGTCTGGCCGCTGCGCTCGGCTACCTGGTCGTGCGCGAGGGGGATGAACTTGGGCTCTCGCTGGTGGACACGCACCTGCACCAGCATCTGCCGGCGGCGGCCTCCTGGCCGCAACTGAACCGCGTGCTTGACGCGCTGGGCCATGCGCAAGCCGAAGGCAAGACCGATCTTGGCGCGTGCCTCGAACAAGTTTTCGCCCAAACCAAACGCCGCGGCGTCCTCGCCGTGATGAGCGATTTTCTGGACGCGGACGAGCGCTTCTGGAAAGCGGTGGATTTGTTCCGCCGCTCGCGTTTCGACGTGATGCTGTTTCACGTTGTGCACCCGGAGGAAATTGAGCTTCCCGCCGTCGCGTCCGCGCGGTTTGTGGAGACCGAGGGCGGCGGGCAATTCAACGCCGAACCGGACGCGGTCCGCGCGATCTACCGCCGGCGCTTCGACGCCTTTCTTTCCGAAATCAAAGCCAACTGCCAGGCGCGCGGTTGCGATTGGTATCTGGCGAAAACCTCCGCCGACCCCTATGGCTTTCTGCGGAACTGCTTTCTCGCCCGGGAGCATGGAAAATGAACTGGCTGGCGTTCACCAATCCGTGGCTGCTGGCCGGTCTGGCGGCCGTGGGATTGCCGCTGCTCGTTCATTGGCTCACCCGCGCGCGACCGCGGCGCATTGCCTTCCCGCCGTTCAAATTTCTCCTGGAAGCCTGCGCCGGCCAACAGGCGGTTAACCGGCTCCGCACGATCATTCTGCTCCTGATCCGCTGCCTGCTGGCGGGTGCGCTGGCGCTGCTGTTTGCGCGGCCGTTTCTGAAAGCTCCCGGCGCGCCGGTGAGCAACGAACCCGCCCGGCGCGTGGTGATCGTCCTCGATGGCTCGCTCTCCATGCGCGCCGTGCAGCAAGGCGTGCCGCTCTTCGCCCGCGCGCAGGCCGAAGCGGCGGAAGTGCTGCGGGCGCTGCCGTCCGGCAGCGAGGCGGCGGTCATCCTGGAAGGCGCCACGCCGCGTTCGCTGCTGCCGGCGCGGTCGGAAAATATACCGGCGCTCCACGACCTGTTGATCAAGAGCCAGCCGACCTTTGAAAATGGCGACCCCGCCGCCGCGCTCACCCTCGCCCAGAAACTGCTCAATGGCGCCGGCACGATTTATGTCTTAAGCGATTTTCAAAAATCCAATTGGGAAGGCGTCCGCGAGTTGCCCGCGGGCATCGCCTGCCGCCTGCGCCCCATGACCACGGGCGCGGTGGATAATACCGCCATCACCTCCGCGCGCCTGGTTCCCGCCGCACCGGTCATTGGCGAAGCGGCGGAAGTCATCTGCACGGTGTTCAACTGCTCGCCTGGCCCGCGCGAGGATACCGTCCGGCTCGAGCTCGGCGAGTTCACTCGCGAAGCGCGCGTGATGCTGCCGCCGTTTGGCACGGCGGAGGCCGCGTTCGACGTTACCTTTTCCCGCGCCGGCCCGGCGGCTGGAAAAGTTTCGCTGGCGCCGGATAATTTGCCGGAAGACAACGCCCGTTACCTGGCCGCCAACGTGGGCAAGGCGCTCGAGGTCGTGCTGGTCACGGATGCGGAGGAAGCGGACTGGCACAGTGCCGCTTTCTACGTCGGCCGCGCGCTCGTGCCGTCGCCGCAGGCCGCGCCCGGAATCAATCTCGTGCGCCGTCGCGCCCAGGATCTGGATCGCGGCTTGCTGGAGACGGCGGATGTATTTGTCGTCGCCGCTCCGGCCACGCTTTCGGGCGAGGCGCTGGAAATCATCACCGGCCGCGTCCGCGAGGGGGCGCGGCTCATTTCCTTCCTTGATGGCCCGACGGCTCCGGCGCTGATGTTTCCCGCGCTGAATCCGCCGTTTGCATTGCAGGGCGCCGTGGCCTCGCCGGGTGGCGACGCCGTGACCCTGGGGGCGCGGAAAGTTCTTGGCGAACTGGACGCCGCCGATTTTTCCGAACCGCGTTTCCGTCGCCACTTTCAAAACCGTCCCCCGGACAGCCGCGCCGGCGAAACGTTGCTTGCATACGCGGACGGTTCGGCGGCGCTGACCATCAGCCGGGCGGGACGCGGCGCAATGGTGCTGGTGAACCTGCCGTTGACGCCCGACGGTGGCGATTTCGCTGGCAGTCCAATTTTCCCTCCGCTGCTGCACGAACTGCTCCGCGCGTTGCGGCAGGATTCCGCCGCGAAAGTCATCGCGCCTGGCGAGCCATGGACGCTCGACGTGCCCACCGCCGGCGAAGGTGCGTTGACCGTCACCGATCCCGCCGGCAAAAAAATCGAGGCGCAGGTTCTCAGCCGCGGACGCAGTACGCGGCTCGCGCTGCCGCCGGCGAAAATTCCCGGCGTTTATTCCGTCAAACAAGCGGATTTCGTGGTGGCCTGTGCCGCGGTGAATGTGGACCCGCGGGAAAGCGATACGCGCCCGCTGGCGCTGGACAATCTCAAGCCGGGCACCAATTCCGCCGTGACCATCCAGCACGGCGACGAGGAAGTCGCCGCCGGCGAAACCGCCCATGATCTTTGGCCCCGGCTTGCCGCCGTCGTCGCGATCTTGCTGGGAATCGAGATGCTGCTGCTGGCGCTATGGCGGAGTCCGAGTACCGCGCCCGCCGTGAAACTGGAGGGCGCCAGATGAACTGGATCTTCCTTCCGCCTTGGAGCACGCGCGCCATCGCCGCCATCGCTTTGACCTTGCTGGTGCTGGCGGCGCTCCGCTGGCGGCGCGAACGGCGCGGTGGCGCTGCGCTCTCGTTGCGCGCGTTGATCGTCGGTGCGCTGGTCCTAGTGATGCTCAATCCGCAGTTGGTCCTCTCGCGCCAGCGCACGGAAAAGCCGAAACTTGTTGTGCTGCTCGACGCCTCCGCCAGCATGGCCACCCGCGATGTCGCCGGGCAAACGCGTTTCGCGGCCGCGACCAAAGTTCTCGGCAGCGCCGCGACCCTCAGCAGATTGAACAAAGAATTCATCCTCGATTTTCGTGAGTTCGACCGCGCTGCGCGGCCGTCCGAGCTGGCCCGGATGGCCGCCCGCCCGCCAACTGGCGACGCCACCGAAATCGGCAAGTCGCTGATGAGTGTGGTTTCCGAATTGGGCGACACCAAAGCGCAGGCCGGTGTGCTGCTTGTCTCGGACGGGCGCGCCACCGCGCCGGACACGCTCGACGCGGCGCAACTGGCCCTGGCACGT
>Ga0316217_10005297_pt1 | contig 13459 bp, 10 predicted proteins | sample 1anoAmetaG_FD_203633 | JGI IMG/M metagenome (GOLD analysis project Ga0316217, IMG submission 203633) | Freshwater microbial communities from Trout Bog Lake, Wisconsin, USA - 1anoA | ecosystem: Environmental > Aquatic > Freshwater > Lake > Hypolimnion/Profundal zone | place: USA: Wisconsin...
TCACCCGGGTGCGGATCGCCGCCCCCGGTCCCGCCACCCCGTTCGCCCCGCCCGCGGTGGCGCCGGAGGCGCTGGAGGGGCGCTGGATCGCCGCCCTGGAGGAGCTCAACACCTGCAGCCAGCGCGGCCTGGCGGAGAAGTTCGACTGCACGATCGGCGCCGGCACGGTCCTCGCCCCCTTCGGCGGCCGGCTGCGGCGGACCCCGGCCGAGGCCATGGTCGCCAAGTTCCCGGTCCAGGGCGGCGAGACCCTGGCCGCCAGCGCCATGAGCCACGGCTTCCTGCCCGCCCTGAGCCGCTGGAGCCCCTTCCACGGCGCGGTCTGGGCCCACGTGCAGGCCGCGGCCCGGCTGGCGGCGGTGGGCGGCGACCACCGGCGGCTGCGGTTCACGCTCCAGGAATACTTCGGCAAGCCCATGGACGATCCCCGGCGCTGGGGCCAGCCCTTCGCCGCCCTGCTGGGCGCCTTCCACGCCGAACTGGCCATGGGCACCCCGGCCATCGGCGGCAAGGATTCCATGTCCGGGACCTTCAACGACCTCGACGTGCCGCCGACCCTGGTGGCGTTCGCGGTGGACGTGGTCCGGGCCGACCAGGTGGCCAGCCCCGAATTCAAGGGGGCCGGGCACCCGGTCGTCCTGGTGGAGCTGGCGCGCACCGCCGAGGCCCTGCCGGACTGGCCGGCCCTGGACCGGACCTTCGCCCGGGTGGGCCAGCTGGTGCGCGCGGGCCGGGTCCTGGCGGCCCGCACCGTGGGCCTGGACGGCCTCGCCCCGGCCCTGTCGATCATGGCCTTCGGCAACGCCGTGGGCCTGGACCTGGGCGCCCGGGAGGCCGGCGACTGGTTCGCGCCCCGCCCGGGGGCGTTCGTCCTGGAGCTGGCGGCCGATCCCGGCGGCCTGCTGGAGGGCCTGGACTGGAGCCTCCTGGGCGCCACCGCCGGCCACGCCGAGATCCGCCTGCCGGGCCTGGCGCTGCCCCTGGAGCGGGCCCTGGCGGCCTGGGAGGCCCCCCTGGAAGCGGTCTTCCCCACCCGCCTGGACGGCGCCGTCCAGGCCCTGCCGGCGTTCGCGCCCCGGCCGGCCGGAGCGCGCCGGGCCCCCGCCGTCAGGGCGGCCCGGCCCCGGGTGGTGCTCACCGTCTTCCCCGGCACCAACTGCGAATACGATACCGCCCAGGTGTTCGAACGGGCCGGTGCCGACACCGAGACCGTGGTCTTCCGCAACCTGGATCCCCAGGCGGTGGAGGAGTCGCTCGAGGCCATGGCCCGGGCCATCGGCCGGGCACAGATCCTGGTCATCCCCGGCGGCTTCTCCGCCGGCGACGAGCCCGAAGGCAGCGGCAAGTTCATCGCCGCCGCCTACCGCAACCCCCGGGTCAAGGACGCGGTGCACGACCTCCTGCGCCGCCGCGACGGCCTGGCCCTGGGCATCTGCAACGGCTTCCAGGCCCTGATCAAGCTCGGCCTGGTGCCCTACGGCGAGATCCGCGACCTGGGGCCGGCCAGCCCCACCCTCACCTTCAACAACCTGCGCTACGCCAGCCGGTTCGCCTGGACCCGGGTGGTGGCCAACGCCAGCCCCTGGCTGGCCCGGGTCCAGCCCGGGGCCGTGCACACGGTGGCCATCGCCCACGGCGAAGGCCGGATCGTCGGGCCCGAGGCGGTCCTGGCCGGGCTCCTGGAAGGGGGCCAGGTGGCCACCCAGTACGTGGACGCCGCCGGCCAGCCCACCCTGGACCTGGAGTTCAACCCCAACGGCAGCGCCTTGGCGATCGAGGGGCTCACCAGCCCGGACGGCCGGGTCCTGGGCAAGATGGCCCACCCCGAGCGCTATACCCCCCACGTCTGGCACAATGTGCCCGGCGACAAGGACATGGAGATCTTCCGGGCCGGGGTCGAATTCTTCCGCTGAGCGGCCCGGCAGCCCATCCCCGGCGAATTTCACCAAAAATCATCGCGGCCCTTGTATCCTGGGGAATTCTCCCTGAGCCCGCCATGCCGTCCGACCCCGATGTTGGTTCCAAGCGCCTGGTTCCGCTCGACGCGGAACTGGTGGGCAGTTCGCGGTTCGCCCGCCGGCTGCTGGCGACCCTGCCCGGCCTGGTCTACCTCTGCGATCTGCGGGACGGGCGCAACGCCTACCTCGGCCGGGACCTGGCGGAGTGGCTCGGCCACAAGCCGGGTTCCGGGGCGCCGGACCTGGCCATCCACCCCGACGACGCCGAGGCGGTTCGGACCCACCATGCCCGGCTGGCCGGGGCGGCCGACGAGGCCCTGTGCGTCCTGGAATTCCGCGTCCGCCATGCGGACGGAGGCTGGCACTGGCTGCGCAGCCGTGAGGTGGTGTTCCTCCGGGACGCCCAGGGCGTACCGGTCCAGACCCTGGGCACCTTCGAGGACTTCACCAGCGAGCGCGATGCCCGGGAGAAGCTGCAGGCCTCCGAGGAACTGTTCTCGCGGGCCTTCCACCTGAGTCCGGACTCCATCAACATCAACCGGCTGGAGGACGGGGTCTACCTGGACATCAACGAGGGGTTCACCCAGATCACCGGCTACACCCGCGAGGACGTCGTCGGCCGGCCCTCCACCTCGGCCGACCTGGCGGTGTGGGTGGACGACGCGGACCGGGCCCGGCTGGTGGCGGGGCTCAAGGCCAACGGGGAAGTGACCGGGCTGGAGGCGAAGTTCCGGCGCAAGGACGGCAGCGTCCTGGACGGACTGATGTCCGCCCGGATCATGGAGATCCACGGCGAGAAGGTGCTCCTGTCGATCTCCCGGGACATCACCGAGCGCAAGCGGGCCGAGGAGGCCCTGCGGGCCAGCGAGGCGACCTTCCGCCTGCTGGTGGAGCAGAGCCACGACATCATCTTCACGGTGACCTCCGACGGGCGGTTCGCCTATCTCTCCCCGGCCTGGACCCGGGTGCTGGGCCACCCGATCGCAGCCGCCCTCGGCCGGCCGTTCCAGCCCTACGTCCACCCCGAGGACGTGGCCCGCTGCGAGGAGGCGGTGCGCAGCATCGTCGAGGGCGAGCTGCCGGCGCTGGAAGTGACCTACCGGGCCCGGCACCTGGACGGGACCTGGCGCTGGATCACCGCCACCCTGGGCCCGGTGGCGGACGGGGAAGGCCGGAGCGCGGGGGTCCAGGGCAGCGGCCGCGACCTCACCCGGCAGACCCAGCTGGAAGCCGAGCTCCACCAGGCCCAGAAGCTGGAGAGCCTGGGCAGCCTGGCGGGCGGGATCGCCCACGACATGAACAACGTCCTGGCCGCCATCCAGGCGGTGACCGAGACCCTCAAGTTCGCCCACGCCGGCCAGGGCCCCCTGGTCAAGGCCCTGGAGACCATCGAGAAGGCCTCCACCCGGGGCCGCGACCTGGTGCGCAGCCTGACCAACTTCGCCCGCAAGGACCTGCGCGAGCCGGAGCTGCTGGACCTGAACGCGCTGGTCCGGGAGGAGGTGGAACTGCTGCGCCGGACCACCCTGCAGAAGGTGGAGCTGGCCGTGGAGCTGGAGCCGGACCTGCCGGCGGTGGTCGGCGAGCGGGGCTCCCTGGGCAGCGCCCTCATGAACCTGTGCGTGAACGCCCTGGACGCCATGCCCCGGGGCGGGACGCTCGCCATCCGCACCCGGCGCCGGCCGGGGGCCAGGGTGGAGCTGACGGTGGCGGACACCGGCCAGGGCATGTCCGCCGCGGTGCTGGCCCGGGCCATGGAGCCCTACTACACCACCAAGCCCCAGGGCAAGGGCACCGGCCTCGGGCTGGCCATGGTCTACGCCACCGCCAAGGCCCACGGCGGGTCGGTGGCGCTGGCCAGCGAGGAGGGCAGGGGCACCTCGGTCGTGCTCACGCTGCCGGCTTCCGGGAAGGCCGGCGCGGCCGCGGCCGGGGCCGAGGCCGCGGCTCCCAGCGCCGGGCCCATGAGCATCCTCCTGGTGGACGACGACGAGCTGATCCGGGCCTCGGTGCCGCCCATGGTGGAGTTCTTCGGCCACCGGGTGGTGAGCGCCGCCGGCGGGCGCGAGGCGCTGCAGTATCTCAAGGAGGGCCAGGGGTTCGACCTGGTCATCCTGGACCTGAACATGCCGGGCATGGACGGCCTCGAGACCCTCCGGCACCTGCGCCGGCTGCGCCCGGACCTGCCGGTGCTGCTCGCCACCGGCCGCCTGGACGACGCCACCGTAAGCGCGCTGCGCAAGGACGGCAAGGCGCTGGGCATCTTCAAGCCGTTCTCGATGGCCGAACTCGATCTGAAGTTCAAGGTGCTGGAAACCCTCCGCCACGCGGGGGCGGCCGGGCACTGACTAGGCTTCGGGGGTTTCCTCGCCGGCCGCGGGAGCTTCCGTCCCGGCGCCGTCCTCGGCGGGGAGGTTCGGATCCAGGTCCTTCTGGAGCTTGCGGGTCCGCTTCTCTTCCTGCTTGCGCTGCCGGTCCAGGTCCTTGAGCCGTTTCTCGCGCTGGTAGTTCACTCGGGCCATGGGGACTCCTGAAATTGAAGAGGCCCGCCGCCTGGGACAGGGGCGGGCCCTTACGGATGCTGCGGGAAGACTAGAGCTTGGTGACGAGGGTCGCCTGGGGACCCTTCTGGCCCTGGCCGCTCTCGAAGCTCACGCGCTGGTTCTCGTCCAGGGTCTTGAAGCCCGATCCCTGGATGGCGGAGTGATGGACGAACAGGTCGGCACCGCCCCCGTCAGGGGTGATGAAGCCGTAACCCTTTTCAGCGTTGAACCACTTGACGGTGCCTTGAGCCATTGGAAATCCTTGGTTTGTCTCGCTTGGACGTGCTGTTGGCGAAGCGAGACAAGGGCCGGCACAGCACGGGAACATCACGAAATGTGGGTTCTGGATACCATCATGCCGCAATTCGGTCCGGAAGGGATAGTCAAACGAACCGGATCCGCACTTCCTTGAGGAATTTTTCGGTCAGGACCTTTTTCAGGCCGCGCAGGATGTTCCGGCGGATGTCCAGGTCCTCCGGCAGGCTCGGGTCCTGGAGCGCCTCGTTGATCTTGGTGCCGGCGACGATGTGGATGATGTCGCTGTCCAGGAAGATCCCCGCCAGCTGGGTGGCGGCGTTGGGCTTGAGCAGGTCGGGGGCCTCCTCCTCCTCCAGCAGGCGCACCGTCCGGGCCAGGGTGATGGCGCCCTCGGTCACCAGGTCGAAGCCCTCCATGCGCGAGATCGGCGGCACGTCGGGGTCCAGGTCGCGCAGGTCCATGGTCAGGGGCCGGCCCAGCTCACGGCTGAGGATGGCCGCGGTGGTGCCGCCGCAGGCCACCTTCCGGCCCGGAAAGGCCCGGGCCGCCTCGGCGATCTCCGGGTCCCGGGCGCGCGAGACCGGGGCGCCGGTGAGCACCAGCACCTCCCGCGGCTCCCGGTAGTACATGACCCCGCAGGTGATGTCGTCCTTGGGCCGGCCGCCGTCCAGGGCCTGGGCCCGGAGCACCAGGGTCCGGGCCAGCTGCCGGGCCGAGAGCAGCGGCCGTTCCCGGATCACCTTGGACAGGTACTGGGTCACCGCCGCCTGGCCCCAGCCCAGGGGCGTGCCCGGATTGCCGACGCCGGCCTGGGACACCCCGTCGGAGAAGAACACGATGCGGTCCCCCGGGCGGGCCTCGAAGCGGGTATGGCGCAGCACCACCTCCCGGCCCGCGGCGTCGGGCAGCGGCAGCACCTCCACCGCCACCGGGACCGGATCCGGGCCGCGCATGAGGATGAACGGCGGGTTGTCGTACTCCAGGATCCGGGTGGCGCCCCAGGGGTCCAGCTCGACGATGGTGAAGGTGGAGTAGGCGATCTGGCGCTCCTTGCAGACCGGCAGGGTGGCCATGATGATGCTGGCCGCCTTGCGCATGTCCACGTCCGAGGCCATGTAGCGCAGCGCCATGGTGGAGGTGAGGGTGGCCAGCACCGAGGCCTTGATGCCGCTGCCCAGGCCGTCGGCCAGCACCGCCAGGACCTGGCTGCCGCCGTCGACCTTCTGGGAGAGGAACACGTCGCCGCAGGCGGCCTGGGTGTGCTTGCGCTCCTGGTAGTGGTCCACCTCCATGAACAGGCGCGGGCTGGTCAAGGCAGGTCCCCTTCCTTGCGGCGCACCGGCGGCAGCTGGAAGGACTGGATGATCGAGCCCAGGATCATCTCGGTCTCCGCCGCGTTCTCGCCCAGGAGGTAGGCGATCTGCTGGACGGTGGTGACGTTCTTGCGGATCACGTCCTGGGCCTGCTGGATGATCTGCTCGCGCACCACGGCCGGCTCGGTGATGTCCTGCAGGATGCCGCCGACCATGTGCCCGGACTCGATCGGGAACACCATGAGCCGGAGCACCCGCTCGCCCAGCCGCAGGTCCTTGCGGATCGGTTCGCCCTTCTCCTCCAGGGCCTTGCTGAACAGCTTGCTGAACGGGGCGACCTTGGCCAGCGAGGCGCCCTCCATGCCGGGGCGGGCGTCGTAGACCATCAGGGTCTCGGGGCCCATCATCTCGGCGAACAGGCGGTTGCACTCGACGATGGCCAGGTTCTCGTCGGCGATCACCACCCCGCTGGGCATGGCCCGGATCAGGGCGTTGGCCTTGTTCATGGCCAGCTTGCGCATGTGCGAGACGCACATGCCGGGCTCGGCCCGGCCGTCCAGCAGGGCCTGGGCCAGCGACCGGCAGTCGTCGTAGCCGCAGCCGCCGCAGTTGAGCTCGTCCTCGGCCGTGGTCTTGCCCAGGGTGCGCAGGGCCCGCTTGATCTCCGCCAGGTCGTGGACGCAGGCGTAGACCGGCTCCGGGTGCTGGGGCATGGCCGGATCGATGGTCGGCGGCCGCGGCGCCTCCGCCTGGTCGGAGAAGTAGTCCATCACCCTCAGCCACTTGCGGGCGGTGCCGCATTCGCGGGAGGCCTGCGGCCCGTTGACGCAGCCGCCCTCGCAGGCCAGCAGCTCCAGGAACAGGCCCTGGTCGCCGGTCTCCAGCCCCTTGAGCGCGGTCTGCAGGTGGGGGATCCCGGAGAAGGCCATGAAGTTGACCGACGGCAGGCCGGCGCCCTGGATGCCGCGGACCATCCCGCCGTCCATGGGGTAGAGCGCGCCCTCCCGGGCCGGCTCCGGGATGAAGGCGTCCTGGGGGCCGCGGGGCTGGGCGGTGGGGTCGATGCCCTTCTGCTCGAACCAGCGGTGCAGGTCGGCGAAGGTCAGGGCCACGTCCAGCAGCTGGGGGTGCTGGTCGGCCTCCAGCTTCTTGGAGATGCAGGGGCCGATGAAGACGATGCCCACCTCGTCCCCGTACTCCTGGTGCAGCAGCTTGCAGTGCGCCAGCAGGGGCGAGAGGAACCGGGTGACCGCGGGCAGGTGCTCCGGGTGGTACTTCCGGACCAGCTCCACCACCGTCGGGCAGGCCGAGGAGATGGCCAGGCCGGAAGGGTCCCGGGCCAGGGCGGCGGCGCAGGCGCCGCTGATCTGCTGGGCCCCCAGGGCGGTCTCGGACACGCCCCAGAAGCCGATGGCCCGGAGCGCGTGGATCAGCCCCGCGGGCGCGACCCCGGGGAACTCCGAGATGAACGACGGCGCCAGCGAGGCCACCACCCGGGGCCGGCGCTTGAGCAGCAGCTGGGCCCGGAACAGGTCGTCCCGGACCTTCTTGGCGCCCACCGGGCAGACGTTGACGCAGGTCCCGCAGTAGATGCAGCGCTCCGGGATGACCGCCGCGCTCTCGTTCTGGACCTTGATCGCCTTCACCGGGCACTGCCGGACGCACTTGTAGCAGTCCTGGCACTTGGTCTTCTCGGTGAAGATGGGCATCTGGCTGTTCACGGCGTGTCCTTTATCGAGGCGTGTCCTTTGTCGAGAAAGGGGGGAACCGCCGGGTCGCGGCGGTCCCCCCCCCTTGCCTCACGCGCCGGGCGGGCGGACCCCGCCCTCCACGTACGCGGCGAGCCGCTCATCCAGTATCGCCAGGATCTCCTTCGGTTCCAGGGAACAGAAGCATTCCCCCTGGATCGTGACGTTGGGCCCCGTGCGGCACCGGTCCTGGCAGAGGGTGCCGGTGACCCGGACCCGCTGCTCCAGACTGTGTTCCTTGAGGTAGCGCTGGATCAGGTCCAGCGTCCGGGTGTTGCCCCTGGAGAAGCAGGCGCTGCCCATGCAGACGACCAGGTCAATGGCAGGCATGGCAGGCCCCGCCCACCGGAGCGGGCTCCAGCTCGCCGTTCCGCGCCTTGTCCAGCAGGTCCTTGACGGTCTCCAGGCTGGCCCGGTTGAGGACGTGGCCGGCCACCCGCACGGTGGGGCCGCGGTCGCAGGCCTCCATGCAGAAGGTGGCCTGGATCTCCACCTGGTCGCCCAGCTCCTGCTCGTCCACGTGGTGCATGAGCGACTTCAGCAGCTTCTGGGAGCCGCGCAGGTGGCAGGAGGTGCCCACGCAGACGCTGACCGGGATCCGCGGGGCGCCGGCCTGGGCCTGGCCCGGGAGCTCGCTGAGGGCGATGCCGTCGCTGGTGATGCGCCGGCGCATGCTGTAGCGGGTGTGCAGCAGCCGGTGCGCGCTGTGCGAGCCGGGCTCGCCCAGCAGGTCCTTGTAGCTCTGGGTGACCAGGGAGTTCTCCTTGGACACCCGCAGGTCCATGGCGGCATCGATCCGGCGCAGCTGGTTGGTCCGGCGCTGGCGCACCGAGGCGTCCATGGCGACCGGCTGGCCGGCGCCGCCGGAGCAGCCGCCGGGGCAGGCCATCACTTCCACGAAGTCGTAGTGCTCGCGGCCGGCCTTGACGTCCTCCACCAGGGCGCGGGCGTTGGCCAGGCCGTGGACGATGGCGATCCGCACCTCGCCGCCGGGCAGGTCCAGGGTGGCCGAGCGGCGGCCCCGGGGACTGCGCACCTCCTCCAGCACCGGGCCTTCGCCCAGCACCCCGGCCACGTGGCGGATGACCGCCTCGGTGACGCCGCCGGAGTTGCCGAAGATGATGCCGGCGCCGGTCTTGAGGCCGAACGGCATGTCCATGCCCTCGGGCTCCAGCTCGCCCAGGACGATGCCGGCGTCCTGGATCATCCGGGCCAGCTCCTGGGTGGTGATGACGTAGTCGACGTCCGGGTTGCCTTCCACCGCGAACTCGGGCCGCCTGGCCTCGGTCTTCTTGGCGGTGCAGGGCATCACCGAGACGATCACCAGGTCCTCGCGCTTGATGCCGAGCTCGGCCGGCAGGGTCGCCTTGGCCAGGGAGCCGAACATCTGCTGGGGGCTGCGGCAGGTGGAGAGGTTGGGCAGCTCGCCGGCGAACTCCTGCTCGGCGAACTGGACCCAGGCCGGGCAGCAGGAGGTGAACAGCGGCAGCACCCCGCCCTGCTCGCGCCGGGTCAGGAATTCCGTGGCCTCCTCCAGGATGGTGAGGTCGGCGGCGAAGGCGGTGTCGAACACCTTGGCGAAGCCCAGGCGCCGGAGCGCGGCCACGGTGCGGCCCATCATGTGGGTGTCCTCGGCCAGGCCGAACACCTCGCCCAGGGCCACCCGCACCGCGGGGGCCACCTGGACCACCACGGTCTTGGCGGGATCGCGCAGGGCCAGGTGGACCGGGTCGATGTCCTGCTTGACCGTGATCGCGCCGGTGGGGCAGACCGCGGCGCACTGGCCGCACTGCACGCACTCGACGTCCGCCATGGGCTTGTTGAAGGCCGGGGCGACGGTGACGTTGGAGCCCCGGTGGGTGAAGTCCAGCACGCCGATGCCCTGGACTTCCTGGCACATGCGCACGCAGTCGCCGCACAGCACGCACTTGTTGGGGTCGCGGGCCAGGCCGTGGCTGGAGGTGTCCAGGGGCTTGTCCTCGCGGGGGGCGTGGAAGCGCACCCGCTCGACTCCCAGGCGCTGGGCCAGGGACTGCAGCTTGCAGGAGCCGCTCTTGTTGCAGGTCGGGCAGTCGTGGTTGCCGCTGGCCAGCAGCAGCTCCAGGTTGACCTTGCGCAGCTCGCGGATCGGTCCGGTCTGGGTGCGCACCCGCATGCCGGCCTCGGGCAGGGTGGAGCAGGCGGCGACCATGCCGCGGCCCTCCACGTCCACGATGCACAGCCGGCAGGCGCCGTAGATGCTCAGCTCGCTGTGGTAGCAGAAGGTGGGCAGCTCGATGTGGGCCTTGCGGATCACCTCCAGCAGGTTGCGCTCCCCCTGGAAGCCGATCTTGAATCCGTCGATGGTGAGGGTCTGGGCGGCGCTCATGTCAGGCTCCGGTGATCGCGTTGAATTTGCAGGCGTCCACGCAGGCACCGCAGCGGATGCACTTGCCCGGATCGATGCTGTGGGCGGACTTGCGCTCGCCGACGATGGCGCCGACCGGGCACTTGCGGGCGCACAGGGTGCAGCCCTTGCAGAGGGCGGCCTCGATGGCCGGGGTCATCAGCTGCTTGCACTGGCGGCTGGGGCAGACCTTGCGGTGCACGTGGGCCTCGTACTCGGCCCGGAAGTGGGTCAGGGTGGAAAGCACCGGGTTCGGGGCGGTCTTGCCCAGGCCGCAGAGCGCGCCGATCTTCACGTTGCGGGCGAGCATCTCCAGCAGCGGCAGGGTCTCGTCGGTGGCCCGGCCCTCGGTGATGTCGTCCAGCAGGGCCAGCATCTGCCGCGTGCCTTCCCGGCAGGGCACGCACTTGCCGCAGCTCTCGTTCTGGGTGAACTGCATGAAGAACTTGGCCACCTGCACCATGCAGGTGTCCTGGTTCATCACCACCAGGCCGCCGGAGCCGACCATGGCGCCGATCCGGGTGAGGTTGTCGAAGTCCATCGGCAGGTCCAGGTGGTCCCTGGTCAGGCAGCCGCCGGAGGGGCCGCCGATCTGCACCGCCTTGAAGCCGTCGGGGTCCACCGCCCCGCCCTTGCCGGTGACACCGCCGCCCACCGCGAACACGATGTGGCGCAGGGTGGTGCCGAACGGCACCTCGATCAGGCCGGTGTTGCTGACGTGGCCGGTGAGGGCGAAGGTCTTGGTGCCGGGGCTGGCCTGGGTGCCGCAGGCGCGGTAGGCCTCGGCCCCCTGGCCCAGGATCCGGGGAATGCTGGCCAGGGTCTCGACGTTGTTGATGACCGTGGGCTTGCCGTAGAGGCCGCTCTGGGCCGGGAAGGGCGGCTTGGGCATGGGCATGCCGCGCTGGCCCTCGATGGAGGCCATGAGCGCGGTCTCCTCGCCGCAGACGAAGGCGCCGGCGCCTTCCATCACCTGGACCCGGAAGCCCAGGCCGGTGCCGAACAGGTCGTCGCCCAGCAGGCCGAGCTTCTCGGCGTCGGCCACGGCCCTGCGGACCCGGGCCACCGCCAGCGGGTACTCGGCGCGGACGTAGACGTAGCCCTCGTCGGCGCCGATGGCCCGGGCCGCGATCATCATGCCCTCGAGCACGGCGTGGGGGTTGCCTTCCATGACCGCGCGGTCCATGAACGCGCCGGGGTCGCCCTCGTCGCCGTTGCAGACGATGTACTTCTTGGGGCCGGGCTGGATCCGGGCCAGCTCCCACTTGCGGCCGGTGGGGAAGCCGCCGCCGCCGCGCCCGCGCAGGCCGGAGTCGAGGACGGCCTTGCAGACCGCCTCGGGCTCCATGGCCTTGTAGGCCTTGGCCGCGGCCTGGTAGCCGTCGCCGGCCAGGTATTCGCGGATGTCCTCGGGGTCCAGCACGCCGCAGTCCTTGAGCACCGTCCGGCTCTGCAGGGCGTAGAAGGGGATGTCCTTGTGGCCCTGGCAGACGTGGCCGTCGGTGGGGTCGACGTAGAGGAGGCGTTCCACCGCCTTGCCGTCCATCAGGGTCTCGCGGACGATCTCGGCCACGTCGGAGGGCCGCACCTTGCAGTAGAGGAAGCCGTCGGGCTCGATGCTGAGCAGCGGGCCCATCTGGCAGAAGCCCTGGCAGCCGCTCTTGGTCAGCAGGCCGTCCTTGTCCAGCTTCTCCTCGTAGTCCAGCTCGATCTCCAGGGAGATGCCCTGCTCCTTGGCCTCCTTGTGCAGCGCGTCCATCACCTTCATGGCGCCGTTGGCCATGCAGCCGGTGCCGCCGCAGATGACCACCCGGCGCTCGCAGCGCGCGGCGGCCTCGGCGTACGCCTGGCCCAGATCCTTGAGTTCCGCTTCCATCAGCGCGCTCACATGCCCTCCTTGCGGCGGATGCCGTCCACGATCTCGCAGGCGGCCTCGGCCCCTACCTGTCCATGCACATCGTCGTTGACCACCATGGCCGGCGCGAGACCGCAGGCGCCCAGGCAGGAAACGGTTTCCAGGGTGAACATCATGTCGGGGGTGGTCTTGCGGGCCCCGCCCAGGTTGAGCTTGGCGGTCAGCGCGTCCACCAGGTCCTGGCTGCCCTTGACGTGGCAGGCGGTGCCGTCGCAGACCCGGACCACGTACTTGCCCTTGGGCTCCAGCGCGAAGTGGCTGTAGAAGGTGGCCACGCCGTAGACCTTGGCCGGGGGGATGGCGAGGGAGGTGGCCACCAGGGTCATCACCGCCTCGGGCAGGTAGCGGTACTCCTCCTGCACCGCCTGCAGGATCGGCACCAGCCGTGAGGGATCGCGGTGGTACTGGTCCAGGATCTGCAGGACCTTCTCGAAACTTCGCCCGGCTTCCGGGGCCATGACTGCTGTTGCGTCCAAGGGGGACTCCTTTCGTTTCAGGCAGACGTTGCCCGCCGGCACCGGGCCGGGTTCGGGTCATTAGAAGCTGGGTCGGCCTGGAAGGCCGGGGCGCTAGCCCACCGAAGCCGGTTCAGGGCATTCGGCGAACTTGCGGAGAAGGAGGGAGAGGCTGGTGAACAGTTCGAGATTCTCGACCACCACGTCGTCCGGGAGGTCCAGGGTGAGCGGGGCGAAATTCCAGATGGCGCGGATGCCGCAGGCCACCATGAGGTCGGCGGTGGCCTGGGCGGCCTCGGCCGGCACCGTGAGGATGCCGATGCCGATGTGCATGCGGACGGTGAGGCTGGCCAGCTTGTCCATGCCCAGGATCGGGATGTCGTTGACCTTGGTGCCGGCCTTGCGCGGGTCGTGGTCGAAGGCGGCGACGATGCGGGCGCCGGCCTGCTCGAAGCCGGGGTATTTCAGCAGGGCGGTGCCCAGGCTGCCGGCCCCCACCAGGAAGGCTTCCGAGTGGTTGTCCCAGTGCAGGAAGCTTTCGATCGCGAGCATCAGCTCGGCCACCCGGTGCCCGGTCTTGGGCCGGCCCTGGCTGCCGGTGATGGCCAGGTCCTTGCGCACCTGGGTGTGGTGCACGCCCATCACCTCGGCGATGTGCGCCGCCGAGACCTGCTCCTGGCCCGCGTCCCGCAGCTGGGCGAGGTACTGGTAGTACCGCGGCAGCCGTCGCAGGGTGGGGATGGGGACCATGGAAGGTGGCAAGGTCGCTCCTGGGGATCTTTCAGGATTTTTGAGTCGATACAAAAATCATGATTAAGGTAACCCGCCGTTCGCCCCCCTGTCAACGAAAGTTCTGAAATCTTCATGGAAACTTTGAGGGGTT
>Ga0316217_10005298_pt1 | contig 13459 bp, 6 predicted proteins | sample 1anoAmetaG_FD_203633 | JGI IMG/M metagenome (GOLD analysis project Ga0316217, IMG submission 203633) | Freshwater microbial communities from Trout Bog Lake, Wisconsin, USA - 1anoA | ecosystem: Environmental > Aquatic > Freshwater > Lake > Hypolimnion/Profundal zone | place: USA: Wisconsin...
CCTGATGAAAACTTTACGAGCTTCAAATCTGCTTGGAAAGATGAAGAATAGTCAGTTATTAAGCCCTATAACCTCTAAAACAAAATGCCCATCAAAAATGCAAACTAACTCAATATTTTCAAGTAAAAAGAAAAAAGAAATAGTAAGGGCAAATTTGCACCTTTTGCTGAAATTTAGCAACAACATTACAGTGATGATGAACCTGTGATACAACTGATTTAGCCTGCTTAGGAAAAAAATAGACAACTTTTTGTTGGTGCCAAAAAACATGAAGAAATCAACAAAATTCCAGTCTAAAGCAGGATGATTTTCGACTAAAGCAACATTATTACAGGTGAGAGCAAAATGAGGTAAACCAAAAGTAGGAGAAGGAACATTTTTTAAAAAAACTCTCAATTTTAGAATACTTCAAAAGTATCACAATCTATAGCAGATTCATCAGTCTCTGGCTTGGGCTAATCTTCTCAAAGAAGTAAAAGCAAAAGGAGAGAAATCTTCAATAACAGCCGATAGAAATTAAAAGAGGCATAATAAAAGAAACCTGTGTTTGAGAATGATTCTAGAATGATATCAATAGGTCCAAATGGATTTTAATCTAAAGATTTAGGCAGTACCTACAGAAAGCCGTCCCCCAAAAAGGCTAGTGACTTTATTCCTCTCTAAAGAAAAGTACTTGCCAATGATAATGATGACTTTGGACTAGAATAGTCAAAGTCCGATTTGAATTTATCCGCTAGCAACCATGCTGGAAAATCAGAAGCATATGATAGAGATTCTTTGATTCTGCACCTGTAGCCTGAGAGGAAGAAAGGAGTTTCAATCGTGGGCGCTAAAAATATGAAAAATACTGGCAATTACTCAGCTGAAAATATGCTACAAACTCCTAACAACAATCTACCTTCTAATAAAGTGAAGGAAGGAAGCAAAGAAATGCTAAAAGTCAATAATAATTTAGTTTCTAAGTAGCTTCAAGATGTAAAAAAGCTTTTGAATGCAAACTAAGAATATTTAGCCAATATTCAGCATATAGGGCTCTCAGACTACTATGAACCTGCAATAAATAAAAAGTAAGGAAAAAATGCTTTGAATATAGATTTTGATCAAAACGAAAAACCTTGGCATTAAGTTGTTAATGAATTCGATAATTTTGAACCCTTAAATATCAAAAAAGTTTAAAGAAACTAGAAAAAAATTAATAAGGTCTAAGAAAACAGAAAAACATCTGAAGTCGATAAACAAGCACTCATAGAAGAAGCACGTGAAAAAGCAAGATAAAAATAACTAGAACTATAGAGAGAAAGGGAAAAAGAAAGGCAAAGACAGCGAGAAAAATAGGCAGCAAGACAAAGATAAATAGAAAGAGATCAATAAGCAGAAAAATAAAGGTAAAAATAGAGAGAAAGATAAAACTAAAGGCTTAGAAGATAAGCTGAATTAAAAAGGAAAAGAGAAGCTTAATAAAGAGAAAGAAAAGTATTATAAAACAAAAGAATAGAATAGTAAAGATAATAGCAGAAGCAAAAGCTATAAATCCAGGAGAAGCTAAAAAGAAGATAATAAGAATTGAAAAGGCGCTAGATTGTCAAAATGCAATAATAGGAAGAATAGAGGCAAAGAAAAAACCATAAGCTAAACAGTATGCCATCTTAAATGTCCAGATAAGAATTCTCTTAAAATACCAGCTAACAAAGTAATAAGTCAAATAAAAAACAGAAACATAAAAAGGAAAGTTCTCTTACACGAGAGAAAAACCATAAGGTCTATGTGAGAAACCAAAGTCCTAGAGGTGAATAATCATTTTATCAATCCTCAATATAGCAGAATTAGAGTTCTAAACTGGAGTAGAAAAAATAGTAGTTTAAATAGGAGAAGAAGCCAAAATTGCTTTCATTTTAAGAGGACGACTTTGATAGTAAACCAAAATCAAGGACAGATATTAATTTTTATGATAATGCGCCTTCTCAGAAAAGCTTTAAACCACCTTCGTCTAAACCCCCTCTTTCAAGACGAACCAATGGCTCTGGAGGTTCTTTAAGTAAATAAAAGAAGCCCAAAGAGAAAACAATTGCTATTAATGTTAAATAACAAGCAATCAAACCCTCTAAACCTAAAGTTGTGCAATAATCTAAGAAAATGAGTCTGATGGAGCGTGCTTTATTGAAGCATAATTAGTAATCCTCTAATGGATCTTATAGCCAGGATAGTTATAGGAATAGAGAAGACATCGATTCATAATACTCTAAAAACTCGAATAGTTCCAAGAATTCAAAGGGCTCACTCAAAAAATAATCAACACTTAAAATAAGCAAAGAAAACATGATTCATTCTAAATACGGTAAAGCCCCGTATCGTAGAGAAAGCTCGAATAGTAGTTCACACTAAGAAGAGTTGCAAAATATTGAGAGAGAAAGAATGAAGAGTAAAGAATCTTAACAATTACAAAGACTAAAAGTCAAAGAGGTAAATCAGATGAAGCAGCAAATAATCAATGATAGAGTAATAGTAAGTAAAAACTGCACTTTTATTGATTAGAGAGGCAAGTTAGTAACCCAAGACTTAGTGATAAAAGGTAAAGAAGTTTATGGGATACCGCAAGCTCAAAAAAATATGGACCAAGTTGTGCTCGATAGAATGAAAAGGAGTAGAGAAGATCGAAGAAGTCGATCAAAGTCAAGAGATAAGAATAAAAAAAATTCTCGTAGATCTCGCGAAGGAAGCTAGAATGAGTCTAGTAATGAAAATTCTTCTTACGCTTCATCTAGCTTCTACTAAAATAGTTCTAAGGCAACTCTTCAGAGGAATTAATCAAATCCAGGAATTTATACAAACTATGGGGGGTATGGAGAAACAAACACACTTAAATAGTTTATCAAGCCTGTAGAACAAATTCCTAATATGTATGACCAAAGAAGTAGAAAAGTCTAAGCAAAGCAATAGGAGCCAAACCAGCCTAAAACTTTGAACGAAATGTTTTCTCGAAAAAACAATCCGGCGACGGTTAACAATAATAGCTCAATGCAAAACAGTAGAAGCAGAAAATCTCTTGGCAGAACTGAGAAGACCTTTAATAAAAAGTGATAATATTGAATGAAATTGATGTTGAATTCATTAGCTCTATAGATTCGTAAATCTTTTGTTTGCCAAAGAAGCTTAATTTAAGAATCATAAAGCTTTAAGCCATAAATAATCATGCTACAAGAACTATGACTACTACAACAATTATGGCCACAACGATTGCGATGATTCCAATCATGACCTTTTTGTTTTTCCACCACATTCTGTTTTTAACTTTTTTAGAAGTATCCCGTAAGTCATAGGATTGATCTGCCAAAGTTTAACTTTTTTTCACTAGAATCTATATTCTCTCTCCTCTTTCGATAACTTTGTCCATATTCCTTAATGCTTGTTCTTCCAGTTCACTGAGCTCTTTCTTTAGGCTTGACAACTTATCGACTTAAGTTTTGTTGTTATATTTGCCCATCCATTCTTGTAACATGGGCTTGAAGTCTTTCAGAGAATGAGCAACTGCGCTTCCTCTTTTGCCAGCATCGTACCTGCTGAAAAATGAGTCTTGAATTTTCTTCAGGAAGTTGACAGCAATGCGCATTTAGTACTGAATGTTACTTAATTTACGTTGGATTCCACCATTGCAAGGAAAATGAATCTGTCCTTAACAAAGGTATAAAAGCAGTAGTTAGCAGTTGCAAACTGTCCGAAAGTTTTTGATAGATTCGTCTTGGCGAGAACCTATATGTAAAGCAGATTACATCGACGGCAACTTGGCTGAAGTTCCCGTTGAATGAACTATAATCGACTAGCACCACTTGCTCTCTAGCCACTAATGAGTAAATCATAGACATCCTGGATTTTTTACGATAATATATCTATAAATTTTTACAAACTCAAATTATTTTTGATCAATAAATCTCCCAATCATACAAGAACCAAGCTTTAAAAAAAAATGAGTAAATTCGAATCGCTTGTGTTGCAGCAAGTGGGGATGCGCTTCTAAGAAAGCCTTTCTTTTCTTATCTAACTCAGTGATCTCTTTCATTAGGTTGGAAAGCTTATTGGCTTCGGTAGGTTGATTATATTTTGTAGTCAATTATTGCACAATGGGCTTAAAATCCTAAAGGGAAAAGCTAGTTGCTCCTTAACTGAATTTTAAACAATTATAATGTAAAAATTTGCATTTGAACCTGAATTGCGAATGAATTATTAAAGTAATAAATTTCTAACTATTTCTAAGTATTTTCCTTTTTCCAAAAAATAAGAGAGCTCAAAATCAATTCTGTTACTGAACGCCAAGGTCTTCTTAATAGGGAACCTAGTCCAAAGTGATAGCAAACATATGGGCTGATGGAGATTCTTCTTGTGGCTCCTGTGGATTCTAATCAAAAAAGTGGCCAACTGTATTGAATACTTCTAAGCTAAGATTGTTTCTATGGCAAAGCTGACAGGCATACAAATTTAGCTCGAAATGGCTGACTTCCTTTTTCTTCAAATATCTTTGAATCAGTGGGTTTGTTAGATCTATGCTGATTACAGGATGAGGCTAGGGAATAAATTAGTTCAGGTTGACAAACTCTTTCAATTGCATACTTTAGTACAGGAAGATGATAGAATTGATTGCTTTTACGCATTAGTTGCTGATACCCCCAGGTTTTTCTTCTAGCATTGCAGATTAAACGATTATGCGATTTAAACATACAATTATTTAATCGTAAACAAGCAATTTTTCACTGTTTCTGATGATAAGCTCCATTCTTATCCTTTCAGCTTCACGACTTCTCTTTATCTCGCTCTTAATAATCATCATTTTGATGAGTTCTTGCTAGTGCTTAATGGTCTATTGTTGCAGTTTGACTTGAGCTTGCTTAATGCACAAAGTCAATCGCTTTGCTTTTGTTTTGATTGCGTGCTGCGAAAGTTTAGAAGAGTTGCTAGGATAGAAGTATTGAGTTAAGCTGTAAACTAACCCCATTGATATTTTCTACTTATATATTATCATACTCTTGTATGTTTACCCTCAGTATAGCTCAGTGAATTATCCAAAAAGATTAATGATTGTGAAAAAATATATTGAGGATCTTCAATCTTCAACAATCTTCTTCCAAAGATGTCTAGTTTGTTCTACTGCTCTTCATGTTAAACCAAAGAATCATGATATAAGGAGAATATGTCTTTGCGTTTTTCTAAAAAGGTTTGAATAGGGAAAATAAAAAACAGGTTTAAGTCATTTCGAAAGATATTTCTTTATAGATTTTGGGAGTGGATAATGATATGTAGACATAATGAATTCCATGCAATCAAACGGCTTGGGATGACTCTCCGCTGCTTTGCTTGGCACCTGAGACGGGACCGCTGATGTTAGGTAAAACACCTCCTTCAGCAATTGTGGCGTTGTGCAACAATTTGTTCAATTCTTAGTCGTTTCTGATGGCCAAAAGAATGTGTCTGGGGACGATTCTGGTCTTTTTGTTGTCCTTGGCGGCGTTTCCTGCCAATTCCAAAACCTCAGCAGCCAAATATTCAAGGACTGCAGCGAGATAGACGGGGGCACCAGCACCAACTCTTTCAGTGTAATGAGCGTGTCTGAGAAGTCTGCCGACTCTTCCGACGGGGAACTGAAGGCCTGCTCTTGATGACTTTGAGACAGCCTTGGATGATGTAGTTTTAGCTTTTCCGCTTTTTCCTCCTTTTCCAGCCATTGTTTTATTCAAATGTTTATGAGATTCAAAAATCCGCTCGATTTTTTAATCTATTAAATCCGCACACCGATTTATTAGCCAATCAAAATTAACTTCACAGTCTGTTTTATTATAGAAACAACTCAATAGGTAGCCTTCATAGGTTGAAACTTACCCCAGAAGATCTGATGAAGCTTCATTACATCTATATGCCGTATATAAAGGGCACAAATTCCCAAAAGCCCGAACCTTATGAAGTGAGCCTTTGAATACTGTAAACAACAAAGAGTCAGATCACAAAAACCTTTGGAAAGACAGAGTTAATATAGAGACAATTTTTTATTTATATCGTTTAAAGCAATAATCTTTGCCAGGTTTGTCTGGTGCATTATTGAGTGAAAGATTGATTGAACATTTGGAAGCTATAAGACTCAGTAACAAAGAAAGCTAGCACCAGAAGGAAAATAAAAAGAAGTTGCATATAAAGCAATAATAGGAAAGAGATAATCGGCAAAAATGATTGTCTTTTTGTTAGAATTTGAAGTTTATAAATTATGAAGAATAAAAAACTTGAAACAGAAGAATATCTTTGGTGCCTACCGTATGACACTGATTCCGTATTCAAAACATTCCTCAAAATTCCCTTCTCTTATTACTTGAACAACATCATCAGTAACTAGTACTTTCCCGCATATCAAATAGCCATGGCTAGTGAGGTTAAAGACAGAAATGCATGGAACGAAAAATGCTGGAGACTTATTATGTTCTTTTAGTTTATGAACTAGACTTTTGATTCTAAAACTTGGGACAATTCAATAAACTTCATCTAAGACAATCATCTAAGAAGCATCATGGGGTACTTTCGGCTTTGGATTGATACCTAAAGGCTGTATTTGCTCAATTTTTTGAAACTAGATTCGAATTAGTTTCAAGAAGATAGAATCTTCATGTCTTTGTACCGCACTCTAATAGTTTTGAATTGTCTTTTTAATGAGTACATGTTCAACGATTTCTAGTACAACTTCCTTAACAACTTTATTAGGCAGGCAATTTCTCAGCTCACTCAGCTTGTGAGCATCAGTACGAATGACTCTGCTTAACTTATAGGTGCAATAATATCTCTATTAACCAACGTAAAGAAAAAAGAGAAAATATTAGTTTAGTTCAACGTTTTGCAAATGTTGAAAAAGAGTGCGATGATAAAAGTTAGTAAAGAGGGTTAAATCATAAAACAAGTATAAGATAGATTAAAGAACTCAGATCTTTTTCGCAAAAAGTTGAATTAAGAGTACAGACTCAAAATGATCTGCAAAAACTAAGAGTTGACTTAATTCTTATCTCCTATACAGCAGATGTATGATCCCATTAAAAAGATTTAGCAAACGATAGGAGATGATTTCTTTGGCAGCTCTGAAGAGAGAGATAAAAGAAGAAAGGAGTCTATTACCAAATATATTGCAACATACAAGAAATAAGTAAAAAGCCCAATCAAAATCTAGCTCAATCCATACCAATAGATATAAAACAATGACCAGAACCCCTACTCTCTCAAAAATTATCAAGTCTATGGTGAGTCAGTAAAGTTGAACATGTAAGAAAAGGTGAAATACTAAAAGATTAAGTAGACTGAGGTAGTTTCTATCGATGACCACGATCGCTCTAAATTTTACTATGATGACCAATTTTTCAAAGATATCTAGAACAGTGCGAAGATATCAGGCAAAGTAACTGTCCGGGATATCAATCTTTCAAGTCGCAGTAAAAAAAATATGGAGTTTAAGAACCAAAACTAAGAAAATACAAGAGTCTTTAATTTGAAGTGGCAGCAAGATGAAAAGTCAGCAAGAAAGGATAAAAACTATCTTGACGAAACTGACCTTTCAAAAGACTATGATAATAACTTGCTCTTTAAGTCACCTCTCGAATAGCAACTCTTGGAGAACAAGAAGAACAATCTTGATAAGCTTAAGTAAATCCATGGGGTCTCTTCCTATACTGTTGCACTATTCTAGCAGTCTGCAGAGTAGATACATCCTGAGTACATTATTTCAAGCCAAGGATCTAATCTTTTTGTTAAAAAGTCTCCTCAATTACTTGACTTAGTCAACTTTAGATTCTTGAATAATAATAAATTTGACTTCATGAGAAAAGTGGTTGGATTTACTACAGCTCAGAAGAAGATTAAAGATGTAATCTCAGCTAAAACAGTGCCAGACAAATTCCCCCGTTTTTACTCTGATGTAAACCAATAAGCTTACAACCCCGAGATGCAAAGTCAGAAAGTAGATTTCATCCTTGGAAGGTCAAGTAGAAAGCCTCAGCTCTATCTTTGATTTTTGATATTTAGTGCTTATCATAAATTTCACAAACCAGAGATTTATCATGATTAAATGTCCATCTTTTCAGAGCTGCCTTTGAAATCACCCAGTTTGGTCAAATATGCTGCAATTTCCTCCTACTTGAGCAAAGTAAATGGCTTGTTTCTGCCAACAATCCCGATTTCAACACTGGTTGGCTTCACTTCTCCTTCGTCACTGGCCGATTTCTTAAGGGCAGCCAAACTGTGCAAGACAAGTTCATCCAAAGTTGAAGTTTTGAATGAAGCAAGCTTATCTTCCAAGTAGGTTCTTGCTGACTGAGACCTAGCTCCGATTGAGTAAGCATAATACTCGTAGTAGTTTCCACTAGGGCATGTTTCGAAGAGATGTGGTCCATTATTGTCTACACCTGCAACAAGCAAACCAACACCATACGGCCTCTTTGATGCTTTTTGAGTTTTGACTTGCGATTCTAAATTATCTAGAGAGTACTTTAGGCTATTTTGAAGATAAGTCGGTTTAGAGGCTGGTTAGAGCCATAGGTAAGTTTGTAGTTAAGTGATTCGTTTCTCATATACTTACACAGCACTCTAGCATCTGCAGTGAGTCCTGAAATAGCCATTCCGATGTAGTCATCGACTTTGAACATTTTGTCTTGGTAGCACGCAAGTTCGGATGGAAGTTTTTTGAGGCTGCAAAGCACCACGAAGTCATTGGATTTCAGACCCAAGCAAATGGAGCCTTGTTTAACAGCTTCCATGGCGTACTAAACCTGGAAGAGTTTTCCTTGCGGTGACCAAGTCACACAATCGAGATCATAGAGCCCTTTTAGCATGAGAATGTTATGTTTTAAATATTTTTTAAATGATATAAATCTCAAGCAACCAAAAACTTACCTTTTGAAAATTCCAAGATCCATCTTAAAAATGCACTCAAAAATAAATTTCGAATGTATAAACTGGAAGTGATCAAAGGACAGCTTCGGAAAGCAGCTTTTATTAGGTTATATAGAACTAAAATTTTATATTGATGGACAGTGGTAAAAAAAAGAACAGTCTTTTCAAAAAGAAGAGGCAGACTGACTAAACCTAATAATAAAATATACTTCAGGAGTGCCTCAACATTCTTTAGTACCTCTTCAAGTTCAGACTTATTTAAAAAATAGCCCGCCCTATTGACAAAAGAGTTCGTGAATAGAGAATCAACGAATATGGTTAAAAACTGGTCGATTTGCACTAACGCTTGGCCAAGATCAAAAACGAAGTTGTGGAGTTGAGCTATAATGACAACCCTAACAATAAAAACAAAAGCGTTTTTGGGGAAGTTACCAATAAACCGAGTGATTGGCGTAAAATCATCAGAAATATCGAAGCAAAGTACAATTAAGTAACATTCTTATTACCTAGGTTCTGATTGATGGTAGCTACAAGTACTTCAAAAAAATAAGCGTAGCTCTAGGGCTTCGGTTCTAAAGTTCAAAAATGGAAACGATTGGGATCGAAGAGTGGGCAGCGCAATGTTTGGACACGAAACCAAGTGAGACTTGTTGCTGATTTAGCATATTTTTGTCATTCTTTAAGGAATGATTAGTCAAATTTATTAGTCAATACACATTCTTAGACAATTATTCTCTTTTTGAGGCTCTTTTTAGCAAATTAGATAGAAAAAGAATTTTACTACCAGAAGATGGAGAAATTCTTGAGATCGTCAAACAAAATAATACTAGTATAACCCTCTCATGAGAATTAATCTTGAGGGGGTAGATTGCTGGAAAAGAGGTGAAATTTTGTTGGCTTATTGATTGTTTATAATAAATCTAAGGAGGCTGTAGGGTAGAAATAGCCCAAAACCACAGCTTTCTTGTTTGCTGCATGAAAGACAACAATGAATTTCAACTGATTTGTGATTATCTGCGTGAAAGAAGCCATTTCACTAACACCATCATCACCACTCTAATCCCATTAACACTCGATCTGTCTTTTAAAGCAGACATATCATTTAACTAATGCCCATCTCTCATTATTTATCGCCTAAAATTTCTAAAAAGCTTTGCTTATGTCCACATTCCAATCAACATGGATGTCAGGATTGGCTAGTCACAAAAAAACCATGCAGAAAGCAACGGTGATGCGCATTTATATTACTAGTAATGTGATGAACAAAGCGCTGAAGTTTGGTGGGAGAGGCGTGTGGATTGAGAAAGTTGGTAATCAGGAGGTTCGTTCTCTTTTAAAAAAGATTATATAAGAGCTTCGGAAAGGGGAGACCCGCAAGCGTGTACCCCCCTGGCGAGTACTAATAGTGCTTTTAAAAGTTAGTCATCATACCTTCTCGGCCTTTTGGCTAAGATCAAGTGTAGTATCTGTTCTTAACTGCGTGAATGCAGTTAAGGTCTCCGCTGGAGGCCTAACCGTTCACACAAATTTTTTACGGGTGGTGTTATCACTTCCTCAGGATTTGGTAACACTGCAGTCGCCATAGGCTTGCACCAACCCTTTGTGCGGCGAGCCCTGTTGGGCATTTAACTTAAACAAAAGAAATTATTAACCCACATCTTAATATCATCAACCTTCCTCCTTCACCTACTCTGCCCTCATCTTCTTCAATGCTTGACTGTACCCTTCTGTGTTTCAAAGGGGACATTGATGCTTAATATTACAAAAATTGAATAAGTTTGAGTGATATCAGTTTTCTTCTTCCCTTTTGTCTCTCTGGGCTTTGGGTGCTTGGACAGCAATGAGCATATAGTCTTTATCGGGAGTGACTAGAATTTCTTAATTTTTGGTTTTGATTCTCAAAAAGGAGAGGTCATTGGTGGGATCTAGGTCTCTGATCATGCTCCTGGCTTTTTTGGTAAGCAGGGATATGTACTTAGCATAATCATCGCCTTTATATGGTGAGGTGTACTTTATTTTTTGCTGAGTTAGAACGTGGTTCGCACAATGCCTCCAGAGTAATTTACGATGAGGATGCCCTTCACTGATCCTTTGATTCTGTTTATTGTTTCCTATACGTACTCAGCCATTGAAGTTATATAATTCAAATAATGCTGACTGTTCTCAAACTATCAAGCATCACACTAAAAACCAACCATTTAGGTTGCTATTATGGAGGAAGTTTGCAAGTAATACAAAACATAACTTTTCATTTAAGAATCTAACTTATCCTAGTTTACACTCATTGATGGATGATTGCTGTTCTGGCTCTGCTAACAGGCTTAAGTCAGCTGGCAAGAGTTTTGAGTCTGTTTTCATGGCTAGCCACGAGGCAAAATTTAACCTTTAAAGGCTTTCAATTGGCAAAATTACAAGAAAGCAATCCATATTAATTAGTAGCAATATTCTAATTGAGATCAATCATTTCGAAGAAGCATTAGCAGGGTTCGGCTTTGGACGTAGGGCGTGAATGCTTTTTTTTGGAAATTCTTTTAGGATTTTTTCTGATTTTTATTCCCCTAATGCTTTTTCCTGTTATTTCGAGCTCTTATCAACTTCCATGCTCTTCCTTTCGCTGATTTTGATTGATTCCGAATCATAAAGACTCTAAATGTAGTTGCCTTAGAATATATGGAAAGTTCTGCTTTGTTGGCTAGCCTATCGTTTCTTATTCGAGCTCTCTGACAGTGAGGAGAGCAAACTGCTATGGTTTCGGAAGCTTAGCCCTTTTGACTGTGAGACAGGAGGATGCCTCTCGATCGCTTAAAAGCCTGATCTTCCTTACTCGCTGCTTTTGCGAGAGAAGCTAAGCAAACTCTTAGGTTAGTTTTCATGTTACCTTTCTTTTCTGAATAGCTCAAGTATTTTTGAGTTGGCAATATCTTAAACAATTGAGGTTATCGATATCTTTAGCTGGGAAATTTCCTTTACAATGCGCTCTAAAGACAACCAATTGGCTTCAATTGTTCTTCGCTAGGGCACAATTCTATTGAAAATGTTTATCACCAGTTCTCTGAGGCTCTACTTTTGTTATGGCTGGATGAAATTTTCATTAAGGGCTAAAGGCTAAATAATAGTGTCTATTGTCTATTCTTAGTCCATTCTAATAATATATAGCAAATATTGAGCTAAAAAGGAGTTTAAATACCATATATAAAATGCTCATTTATCTATAGAAACTTTTGCTGTAAAAAATACTATTAACAATCGATTTGGATTACGCTAGACGTCTTCAGCTAGCGTAGGAGATCAGCTTCTTTTGTTCGGCAAAGTTATAAAGTAGAAATATGTTGAATTAGCTAATTAATTAGCCCATGAATTAAGTAATTGATAGTAGAAAGATGTGGGGTTATAAAAATGGATGTGAAGGATAGGTCATTTCTTCCAATTCTCGGAGCCCAGTTTGGGCGCCACAATCTAGTTGCGTCCACAAGTCAACTCTTCGTTGTGACATTTCTTGTTGATGGGCTAGTCTAGACAGCTAAACAGGTTGTAATTCCCATTTCTTTTAGGGTTCTGAGTACCCCCGGTTGCTCTATTTTTGACGGTCTTGAATGTATACTTTTCTTCCTCAGTTTATATCACAAACATGTTGCCAGTCTACTTCTTCTTGGACCTCGATATCTTCCCACTCTTTTCAGCCCTCTAACCCACACGTTTGGTCTCATACCTATCCTTGGAATGGACCAAGCTGGGTCGCTTCTTGACCTTCTCCTCGCTATTCTCCGTCAGCTCAGCCTTAATTTTATCGAGTGACTTCGTGGAGGGTTGATGCTCTATGTGATAATTGCGCTAATGCGCTGGGTATTAGTTAGGCTAATGCGGTGGGTACTAGTTGGCTTCATGTGAATATTAGTTGGGCAGGTGTATGGATTTGATGAAGGACTATCTCTGGAAGGAGGCAGCCATGGGGTTGGAGTAGGAGTAGAATATCTCCTTGTGCTTGCCGTTCCTCAATCTTTGTATGAGTTCTTCCTCAGTGATGGGCTACTTGGTTTGCTCGGTAGCCTTGAGGATGGTGTAGGGACGATACTTGTATTTGTACGCGTCGGATTGCTGTGACTCGACCAAAGCAATGCCGTTGTAGAGGTAGCAGTTGTTAAGCTGTATAGATGGGGGAGGTACGAGTGTGGTGGGGTCGGTGTGGGTGTAGTGGCTGTTGATTTCGGTCTTCTGTTCAGCTTGCTTGAGCAGGGCCTACTCGTGGGAAGTGTAGGGGGGATGGACGTGGGTGATTTGGTTGTAGAGTGCTTGGGTTTTCGGGTCGGAGTAAATACTGAAACGTTGGTCGAACATAACGTTGGTGTGATTATAATTTACGCACAGTTTGAATTGTATGATAAAGTTGGCTCACATTGCCAAAGTTGGTTTAGGATTTGCATTTTTGATAATTATTATGCCTGGTAGCAGTTGAATCGGATAAGTGGTAATTGTAGATATGGTTCAAGTATATTGGAAGAGTGCTTGGTAGGTTGTGGGGTTGGGGTTGGGGTTGGGGTTGGGGTTGGGGTTGGGG
>Ga0316217_10005301_pt1 | contig 13450 bp, 11 predicted proteins | sample 1anoAmetaG_FD_203633 | JGI IMG/M metagenome (GOLD analysis project Ga0316217, IMG submission 203633) | Freshwater microbial communities from Trout Bog Lake, Wisconsin, USA - 1anoA | ecosystem: Environmental > Aquatic > Freshwater > Lake > Hypolimnion/Profundal zone | place: USA: Wisconsin...
CATTTGTATAGTTGTGAAACTTAGCTTGCTAAGGGGCTATGTATTACTTAGTACCTGCGATTGTTTCCATTATTATTTTTTGAGTACTCAGCCCGAAATCTGCCAGCTTGATTAGGGGCAAAGGTTTCCCTGTTACGTACTTCGATTTCAATAAAATGTTTTATGGTTTCAGGTCTCTGTGTGTGATTCTGTGGTTATGCAACTCCTGTACTCCTTTGCTGACCTGCAACACGCACTACAGAGCCTATTTCTCACCCATTTTGTTATCCTTGCATAGATTCAATGCGTCCCTAAGTAAGCAAAGAGATACCAAAGTGAGCCGCCTGAGCAATACTCGGTAATATACCAAACAGTTTCCTCCTGGTCGATGATATCGTAGATCTTGAGTATATTTTCGTTGTCGACTTTTTTGAGTTCTTCGTTGATGAGTTTTTATTTATTGATGTCTTCGATGTCTGCCTGACTTTTCTTGACTTTGCGGATGGCGATGGCGTCGTTCTGCTCGTTGTCGTAGATTTTGTAGACCTGTGTAGGCCAAAAGGTACCTGTGCGAAATTGCCCTCCCCGATCAGCTCCGCTTTGTGCAGGTCGTACTATTTTTTAAAATGATGCGATTTAATCTTCATAACTATTATAATCTTTTAAGCTGAGACTTTGCTGCAATAAGTTGCCGCCCATCCAAACCGGATTTCAACCCACCGGCTTCTCGATTATGCAGATAGGAGCCAAAATACCAACGGTTATCAAAATTGGGGAAGCATGGAAATACAGATGCAGGTTGGCAAGCATAGAGTCTGGGATAATCTAATGGAAGAATATTGTTATTTATGGCAGATCGAGAATTTATTTTCGATAATTAATCAGAATCGCAACCAAAATTATAAGGATGGCGGAATAGTAAAAACAGAAGGATTTGATGAAGGTGCACTACTTCTATATCCGGGGGCAGTGCCAGCCCATCCGAAATCTGCTCTACTATATGGGAGTGGAGTTCCAGGACATCATGCACGAAAAAACGGCACAAAATTCCATCGATGCGTCGTTCAATCTCGGCTTCCCCATGGTCGAAGATGGGGAGGTCAAGGTGCACGACGCCATCGCCATTATGAACTATTTGTGCAGGAAGTATGAGAGGCTGGACTTGCTGGGTCTCACGCCTCAGAGTTTGGTACTTTTGTGCTGACGCAGGCTAAAATACAGGAGGTGGTCATTCGCTACTCGCTTTAAAAAAAGAGGATAATAATCGCCATTTACGATATGATCGGCTGTATTGCCACTAGCAACGAGGCTTAGAAGGAACGGCTGATCAAATAGAAACTTGGCAAAATGCTGGCTGAGTACAAGTTTGTGGGGTATTGTTTGAAGAAGGTGGCCTTGAGCAAAGGGTTTGTCTTCGGGACTTTATGCGTTGTCGATTTCTTGTTTTACGAGATATGTTTCTACCTGTATGGGTTTTTCTACGAGTAGCTGAAGAGGCACATATATTTCAAGCACTTCCTGCAGTTCAAGCGGCATTTCGAGAAGCTACCCTTTTTCAAGAATCATCAGAGCAAGCTCGATGAGAAGTATATTTTCTTCGAGTTCGATGATGTCTAGATGAACAAGAACATAGAAAAATACTGGAAGGGCACGAACAGGTGTCTCAAGGCAACCGTCAAACAACTCTGATCTTTTCTACATTTAACTTCGCATCCCAACTCCCCACCTCTCCATCCCCTTACTTGCTATCCCGTACAAATGCCCTCATAAATATTACATTTATTTACATAGCAGCCACTGCGGTGAAAATTATACTGCCCCATTATTATTAAACTTACTATTGATACATAACTCGCCCGATCTATTCTAACCTCACCTAGTATTTGATTTCTCTGCTGCCTTATTATGCATTTATCACGAATGCACGTCAATATCCAGCAATGTGCGAATTAATTGTCGAATATGCTAGCTAATGCATAGTTTATGGGATTTGGATTAACTGATTTACCAATAACCTGCTCGATTACTTTTGAGTCCGATGGATGATGGCACAGCTAACAGCCCCATGGTATCTATGGGTGGCTAGTACTATCATGATTTGCTCACTTATTTTGCTGTGCATGCCAGAGATAATCAAAGTGATGGCTAATAATTATATTGGTATTACCCTCATGGGTTGCACTGCTGCCACCGAAGTCTAACCCTCCAACCACCAACAACCACGCACAGACAGTCTGGCCATCATTCCCGAGGAGAACAGCGTGTTTGAGTCGGAGAAACTGGGCACTCCGAGCAATCAGCGGACGGCCACCACCATAAACGATAGGAAAGTGTTCAACCCCTACATCATCCACACCTAGCAGGAGGCCAAGTAGAAGAAATAGACCCAACATACTGAAATACGCAAGAGTCGCTCCAAAAAGTTCATCGCCAAGCAGAAGGCCTGATCATTTTCATTAGTTTTATCCACGCAACCACCCCCCATATATAATGAGGTAAGACCACAACTGCAGCTCAATAACTAACTATCCTGCTCCATGTTGAAACTATGTTGTTTTGCTGAGCTGCGTATGCCAGAATAAGCGGAATAAATATGCCAGCGATATACCAGACGGAATAAATTCAAAGCTGCAGAAATCGATCAGAACTCTAGCCTTAAGCTGAAACATATAGGCTGGATATTTGGGTTGAACTGATCAGCCAGCCCGTCGGTAAATTGGATGCGTTGCATAATAATTTATATTACTGGGCATCTAATTCCTATACTCTTGATAAGTGCCCATCCGCAGTTAGAAATGCGTGCTCGAACTGATAGCTGTGCGATCAGATCTGCTGCAGTCTGGCTGGAGGCAGTGAATACCGAATGACGAGTGGAGATAATCAGCGTTTTTTCTTGTCGATGTTCTGCACCTTGGAGAAGTCCTTGATGTTCTTCTTGAGGGCCTGGAAGTTGGTATTAGTCTCGTGGATGTAATCCCTATTCTTCTATCTGGACTTTTATAGATCCTTGATCTTATTGTGGAGCTCGAGCAGGCCTGCGAGTTTGGGTATTTCGGATATCTTATTCCACACTTCCTACGCCTGCTTCTCTTTCTTCTGGTTCACTTTCTATTTGTAGGCTTCGCTCGCCATCGAAGTATAACTTATTATTTAATATAAACTTTCAAATATCATCCTGGAATCAATAGCGACCTAGTCTGAGCCAGACATCCAATTGTTGCAGCTTATCATTAATTTGTGACATTCTTTTTGTACTTCTTCAGACAGATTTTCCTGAGTTTGGAAGTCAGCTCCAGAACATCGCGCTCCTCATCGAAGGCATGGTTCGAATCGGCCTTGTCTTTGTATTTCGAAAATTTGGATAGAGACCCCGAGAGTTTGGCCTTTTGGACGCGCAGCTTGAGCAGGGTAGTTCTGTTGATTTCAGCGATGTGTTGCTGCCTCTGGAGGTGCACCGAGCTGATCTACCTTTTCGCCTTTAGCTACTCTTAGATGGTTTGCTTCCGTTATAGAATATTCACTTCCAATTCTTTGAAGCTTTTCAGCTAGCTTTTAAATTACCGGTTGGCCACAGATTCACATTTTTGGAGATAGACCGAAGTAGCTGTGCTGCCCCTCTTTTTGCTGGAAGTTAAAGAGCGTCTGCTGCCCTTATCCTTGGGCGATGAATAGAAAGGCGGAGTGAAGGTGAACAGCATTTCTCCTGATTGTGTGATGGAGGGTGAAGCCCACTAATTGTCCTTGATGACGGGGTGGGAGTCTTTGACGAATTGGTCGAATTGCTCGATGACTTTGGAGTTGCCCAAGAAATAGTATTTATTCTCGTTTATCTAAATAGGGCTGGTAGTACCTACTCTAGCTCTTTCTGGCTCAGCTTCTAGAGCTATTTGATGAGTCTCTTATCTTTCTAGAGATGGTGGGAGTGGCGTATTTCCTCCTCGTTGTTTTTGAAAAAGCGTTCAAGTTTGCGACTTTTGTTGAGGCGTTTGGACTCCTTGGGACAGATCTCCTCAGGAAGCATGGATCTCACCTTGGCTCGCAAGTTACGGACGTCGTGCCTGCGTGAACTCTAAATTCTGAGGTTATTGGCGCTGGATGTTTTTTCATTGAGCATTAATAGAAATTATACGCCACCTCAAACAACACAAATAGAAAAACGGTCTATTCATTTTTCGAAGCATCAACATCTACCCCTCACCAAACATACCTAATAAGGGATGGTCAGTGCAGCCGTGGTTTTGTTGAATTTTTGGGGCGTGGTTGAGTATTGGCATATGTGGATGGATATTGGAGTTATAAGGTGGCATAGTTATGGAGAAAAATCAAAGTCCGTACAGCCGTTTCAATTATTTTTGGATGGGCTAGCTTTACTTCCTCCTCTTTTTGTTTTTGCGCTGCTTCTTCAGCTCCTTCTCCTCAGTTTTCGGGCATAAAATTTTGCTGGGGCTCATCGCCACTGTTTAGGGCTAAACATCATTGACCGCCATCACATCCAAAGTCCGATTGGATTTGCTTTAAGCGGCTTTGTAAGTGCAGCTTGACACGGTTTAGATAGCTTTGCTTTACTTTTCAGGTTAAAGTGTTTCATTCTATTTGTTTTAGCCGATGGGCTTTACCGAAAGAACTTTCATACTGGGCTCTATGACTTTTAATGTATTCTTGCGTTATTAGAGGTCATGTATACTTTTTGGGGCTATGATTTTGGTTGGCTCTATTTACATTGGGGCTACAATCGCGTTTGAATGTCCGCAACCCATTAAAGAAGAAATTATAGGATTTTAGAATCTCAGAAAATAAAGGCAAAATTTTCTAAATCCTACCTAACCCCTAGATAACCATGACGGAATCAACCGCGATTGACGTTTGGTCGATGGGCAAGGGTTGTGGGTTTCTGGAGCTGGATTTGACTGGAATATACCATATAAATAAAATTGTGAATGACGAATCTGGCGAGGAATGGGGAGTTCTTAGAGCGCAGAAGGATGTTCGTTGAAGCCCGTATCTAGACTCTAACCAAGCCTTTCACAATATGAAAAGTTATGTGCCCCTGGATTGGTCGGCCCAAGAAGCAACCACCGAGTAACTATCACGTGCCAAGAGCAAATACTCCCAAGAAACTGAGTCTCTCAAGAAGGTTTATAACTAAACTGTTGATAAACGTTTGCAGCGTCGGTATGCTGGCTATGTCCCACTGGATTTGGATCAATCAAGAAACGACGATATTCTGAGCCGCGAAGTTGAGGCATTCAACAGTTCCAAAATCAATACTGGGGAGGCTTCTAGGGTGAAGCAGGAAACCAGGGATATGGGGCTGCAATATTAACCTTTGTAGACGATAGATAAGTAAGCAAATAATAAAAGTAAGGCAAATAATCCTACTCAGCCTATCTAAACTTCATAAATAGGAGCTAATTACAGGGCATCCAGAGACTACCAATCTTTGAATGAGCAAATAAATTCCAACCCTGAATCAATCTAACAACAAACCAATGGAAGTTCTAGATTGAGGAGGTACAGACAGAATAGTCCTTATAAACTTGCCTAGGAGGGCAGCCCGAGTGTGCAGGATAGGTATCGGGGTTTGGATGTGCAAAGAAGTCCCTATCCTAGGTAGGATCTGAGTAAGCTGGTGGAACAGTTGTACACAGGGTCTAGAGTGCAGTAGTATCCTTTTAGAAACGTGATGCCGGATAAGCTGTAGAACCACCTGCGAGAAAAGACGAAGGCAGACAGGAAGAGGGCTTACCAGGTAACTCTCAATCTGTTCAAACATTGATCAGAGTGGTTTTCTTTCCTATTTTCTCGCAAATTCCTAATAAACCGCAGATTTCGCATTTCTAAGAATTGACGAATGCTTATTAGTAGCATGAAGTTTGCTATTAAATAGGGCGGATTATTCATTTGCGCACGCTGCTTGTTTATATGCTGCTGCAAAAGAGCTTACTTCTAAGCCAAAATCGCAAAGGATGTTTCCTAATAAGCAATAGTTGAGGTAGACAAAACTCAAATAAATAAGTTAATAAAGAATATGCAGAAATTATTACAGCCGATAGCATTTTGAATCTAAACAAAATTGCTCGCCATCCTCAAAATATCAGCATCAAAAAAAATAAGCCGAATAGAATGATCAGCCGCTTCATTTAGAATACTGAGGAAAGTGGCCTCAATTTACAATAAGTTGATTTTAAAGAGATGAAGCGTGAAAGGGAAATAACTGAGGACATTAGTTAGAAAGGAAGTTGAAGCTTTATTTATTCCATTTTTATCAATTATATCTTTCTGCCACATTCAGATATAATCTTTCTCTAAATTTGATAGACCTGATTACGAGATTTTTTAAAATATTTAGATAAACCAATGAAAGTAGGTTTGAGTTTATCATAAAGGAATGCTTTCTATCGGCCACATCTCTTCTTTTTGTGCAGTATTCGTCCTTCACAGATTTTTTTGATTATTTTTAGAAAAGGTAGTCAATTCCAAAAATCGAGATCAACAAGGAAGTTGAGTTGATTAGTAGTAATCACAGCCTCAAATAAACTTAGTAGATTATTTCTCATCCTTTAGAGGATTAAATAGACGAAACAATTAATTTCAAATTACACACATGCCTAATCACCTCACACCAACAAACTCCAAACTCCTTTTTCTGTTTCTGTTTCTGGCGATCGGGAACACTCTGGTAACCACCCCAACTTTTGGAGCAAGCAACCAATATTGCGAGTCAGGTATTTCTTTCCTCATCTAGGTACTTTCAGCCTTGACACTTCTCCCTACTACCAAAACTCCCTTGCGAATGCAGTTGCAGTTTCTACTTTCAATGCCATTCTGTCAAAATCTCATCCCTCCTACTCCGCAGTTAGTAGCATTAATACCATTGATTTCGTATTTACAGCCAGTAGGGAGTTCAATTTATCAGTTTCTGTTTGCAGCTATGCGCCAAAAGCTTTGACTTTTTGTATGCTATCTATGAGACTGAGCAGCCTGAACATTTTAAGCGTTCGATATTTAGTCTTAGAGGATGCTTTGGGTGCAAAAATGAACAGTTTCTACTCTGGAGCGAGTTATTACGTTCCAAACCAAGGAACAACTCCACTCAGCAGCTCTAATCCTTTGGTGGCAAGATTCACAGTGCCCACTATCAACATGGTGGGAACTACCAAAGTGATAGTTGCATTCAGTGGTATGAACGTAACAGCAAGTAGTGGCAGCAACACAGTCGACATGAAATTGTTGGGTACTTATGAGGATAGTACAACAATCAGAGTAGATATCACTTCTGGCTCGTCAACAGTGCTCAACGTGGGATCTATAATGTTTTGCATAATCGGATACAATGTTCAAGATGCCATGGCTTGGCCCTTTCCTGCTGTTATTATCAATAGCGGAGTTTTCGACACCAGCACTCCCTATATGGATACTAATAGTACCTTTAAAACTTATAACACTTTTTGGGGGCTGTCCTATGTAAAGAGTAAAAACCACAACGATTTCACTTGTGACTCTTCTTTGACAGCAAATGTGGCCATAACTGGAGTTACTGCTGACTCCACTGCTCAATGGGTGAGTGCTATCTTAGTACTAAAGTATTGCGATCCTACAACTCCTTACTATCTTCAAAGTCAAGATAAATGTTACGACTTATGCCCTAATTTGTATTACTAGGATACGACCAATATGCTATGCAAAAGCTGTACTAACTACGCTTGCCTGAAATGCAGCATGAATGGATCTTGTACGACTTGCGACCCATCTCGAACACTCAATAGTGTTACTGGCACATGTGATCCAGGTCAAGGTTACTTCGAGAGTGGCTCATTGGCTGCCTCTCCTTGTGATCCGACCTGTTATACTTGCAGCTTATCACAGTCAAATTGTACTTCTTGCTCTTCGGCACATTATCTGAGTGGAAAAACTTGTCTTCCTTGCGATGCTAGTTGCGCTACATGCAGCATAGTTAGTAGCAACTGCACTACTTGCTACTCTGCGAGTTACTTGAGTGGTAGTCTTTGTCAGCCTTGTGTCTCTAACTGCAATATTTGTAGCAACAGCCTGAATTGTGGAACATGTAATAGTGGTTATATGACTGATGCTGGAGGATTATGTATCATTTCTTACGATTGCGCCTCTATAGCGTACTGTGCAAGTTGTGCGGCTGCCACAGGCTGTGTTACTTGTTCTACAGGTTACCAGAACCAAAGCATAACTTCATGCGTATCTGTCTGCGGAGATGGTGTTCTTTCCCCTCAAGAGCAATGTGATGATGGCGCAAACCTAGCTGGAGATGGATGTAGTGCTACTTGCACTATTGAGCAAGCTTACTTTTGTACTGGAGGAGTAGGCAGCTTATCAACCTGTACGAAGTGTTTGACGAATTGTATGAACTGCACAAATCTTCTAGGCTGCAGTTTGTGCAATACTCTTTATGTGTGGAACTTGAGCAGTTCAGGATGCATACCTAATTGCTCCAACGTGACGAACTGCCTAAATTGTTTTGTTGGAGCAGGTATTCTCAACTGTACTGGCTGCCAAGTTGGATACAAGGTAGATACAGCAATCTGCCTCAACATTTGTGGTGATGGCCTGATTGTTGGGGCGGAGCAATGCGATGATAACAACACTATAAGTGGTGACGGTTGTTCCAATAGTTGCACAATCGAAGATGGCTTTGCATGCAGCTCTAGTGGCTCTTTGAGTACTTGTACTCAGTGTGTTGGAGCGACCTTTCAATCACTCAACAAATTGCTTTGCCTACCATGCGCTAACTATGATTGTGCCACTTGCCAAGCTAATGGAAACTGCTTGAGCTGTGGCAATAGTTCTAATCGATATTTAAGTAATCTAACTCATCGTTGCGTTCCTTTTAACGGTTTTTATGATGATGGTTCTCACTAAACTGCCGCAACCTGTGATGCTTCTTGTTCGACATGCAATGCAGGAGGAAACAGTTCATGTTTGAGCTGCTATACTGGCTACGTTTTGCTTTCAAATAGTTGTTAGGCATGTACTTCGGTTTTGGATTCTAACTGCATTTCTTGCAAAAATAGCGTTGTTTTTGTGGCGTAATGCAGTTCTTGCAATACAGGATACATAATCAAGAATAATACTTGTGTCTTTGCATGTGGAGATAGCCAAATTAACAATGGAGAGGAGTGTGATGATGGCAATCTTGTGAGTGGAGATGGATGCTCAAGTAGCTGCTTCATATAGAATGGATTCTCTTGCAAGATAGTTGCACTTTTTAGCATATGTACTGAATGTATTGGAGCTACCTTTCAATCAGCTAACAAAAGTGTTTGTTTGCCTTGTGCCAATTTTGATTGCGCCACCTGTAAAGCAAATGGAAACTGCCTAAGTTGTAGTAACACTTCTAACCGTTACTTAGACAATGTCACTAATCGATGCCTTCCTTTGGATGGTTACTATAGTTTTGGTCAATATGAAATAGCTTTTCCTTGTGATTCGCAGTGCCTTACTTGTAGTGCGGCTGGCAATAAATCTTGCTTGAGCTGCCATTAGAATTACATCCTAGTTTTGAATATTTGCCAATCCTGCAATGCAGCTGTAGGGACAAACTGTTTGTCTTGTTCGTTTTCTGGCTCCAAAATTCAATGTTTAACTTGCTTAAATGGCACTTTGTAAAATGGAGTTTGTGTTATCGTAAGCACTTCCGTATAAAAAGATATGACCATTACCTAGAGCAACAGTAAGAATCTTCTACTTTATATTATTCCAGCTTTAGGAGCATTACTTCTATGTTGCTGTTGTTTAATCCTTTTGTGTCTTTGGAGACGCAGAAAAAATGATTAGAACAAAGTTTAATAGTAAAACTAAGAAGAATTGAAGGATGAGAAATAAGAAAATAAGAGTAAACTTGACTAAACAATAAATGTCTTTCATCGTGATTAAATTTTCAGCTAAAAAGAAGCTTTTAAGAAAAAAAACAGGAATAGGACAGAAAAGTCAAATGACTAATCCATAAAAATCAACAAAAAGAGAAACCATACAAGATAATAAACCTAAGAAAACGTCCTAAGTTTGTAATAGTTTAGAGAAAGTAATCAGTTCAAAAAGTCATAAAAGGGCAAGAACAATAAGAGAAAGGCAAACAATTTTGCGAAAGATTAAGATGAATTCATAGAATCTGCCTATATGTCTCAAATCAAGGTAGGATAATTTGCGAATGCGCCTTTATCAGAGAATAGGCATAATCCGATAAAATAATAACAGGCTATAGTAACTGCGCCCGAACAACCAGAGCCTATAAATGGACGATTCGAAGATAACGATTTTGATGATGGTTCAAAGAAGTCAGAGATACATAATGAAGACGATATACAAGGGATTAAAAATGGGATCAAAGAAAACTCAAAGGCTGTTGATGATGGAGAAAAATCTGAAATACATAACTAAGATTATAACAAGGCCAAAATTAAAGAGGATATGAGCGAAAGTGGGGAAACGAAACAAAATAATTAATCGTAAGAAACTTCAGAAAAAGGAAGATGAAAAGATTAAATTTTTGAAACTTTTGTATCATTTACTATGGCCATTTCACAAATTTTAAAACTTTGAATAAAGCTTGTTTGGATTTAATTTTATTTGAGCTATTGAGCACAGAAATAATTAATTTTGCTTCATTTATGACTGTAATAAACATCTTTTATTTAAACCTTAATTGCATTCATAAGTTAAATTGAAGCATTCATAAGTTAAATTGAAGCATTCATAAATTAACTAACCTTAAGATTTCGAAAACCTGCTAAAGAATAAAGTCCTCAGCTTATTTGGAAAAAAATCACTACTTTTGAGCTCCAGGAATGTTACACTAAATTCCTAAAAGAATTATTGAGAATTAAAGCTCTAAACTTAACAAATTTTGAAGGCTATTACTTCTGGAAGGTGGCTTAATTGCCTAAAGAGGACTTTTTAATTTGTGCTTATCTTAAGAGCTTTAATTGCATTTTTAAGGTAGATTATACAGTAAAATCACAACTAAATGAAGAGGAAGTACATTTCAGTTACTCTTTTATTCTTCTTAATGTTTTTAGTCACAACTAAAGAAACTTAGGAGCTGGAGGATTCTTTATCATCTGTTCTGGTTACAAAACATCCTTACTCGAGTATATCTATACTGACATAGAATGTAGTGAATTCGTTGGAAAGAACTGCGAATCTTGCTATAGATCAGGTTCAGATACTATATGCACTTCTTGTTTTAATGGCACGCCTAAAAATGGATCTTGCACTGAATCTGTGTAGAGAATTTTAATAGAATCTTCGCAGCCTAGTAAAAGCAATCTTTGGATGATTTTACTGCCTAGCTTTTATGGAACATTTCTTGTGTTTTAAATAGGTTTGATAATATTCTGTCTTTGGAAGAAGCGTAGTCATAAAAGAAATAAGATTGAAGAAGCAAGCTCAGGCCAAAACGAAGATTAATATAAAAATGAAAGTGTTGATGAAGCTCAAAGGTATGTAGAAACGATCTAAGTATAATCCCTCTCCTCTAACTCTAATAATGGCTCTGAAGTGAGAGAAGCTGAAAGAAAAAGAAATATCCCCAGAAGAAAAGAGCCAAATAATATAGTAATTAAAGCAAATAGAAATAAAAATTCTTTAGTAATCCGATAAAACAAAAGATATGATCCAAATGATGATTCGTTTTCAGAATTATAAAACGTACGATAGCAGAGAATTCCGGAAAAATCTACCAACCAACAAAAGATGATTTAAAAAAGAAACAAAAGAAGCAATTAACGATAAGTATCTGGCCCTACTCAAAGCAAAAGAAAACTCTTCTAAAATAAAAATATTATTGATTCAAATGATTTTTCTTTAAGGAGCAATCACGAAGGAATCAAAACTAATTAGATATCAAGAAACCAAGATGAAGATTTAATTTACTATTAATAAAGAGAAGAAACATGATGATATATTGGATTTGAATCATCTTCCTTCATGATGTTTTGTCCTGCTTTTACCTTAAGCCTGAATCGTTATTTAAATTTTAGTTATATTATTCGAGAAAATGAGTACTATCAGATAAAAAAGTTAGCAATCTCAAGCTACAAGAGAGTCAACCTTAACTAACTTCTATAATGAGTTTGGAATCAAGCAATATGGATCATTTTCTGGTGGTTTTAGATATCGCTAAAAAGAAAAACCGAAGGAAAATGTAACCTAGAACCCTTTTCCTCAGTTAACAAAAGAAAAGTTGTACAAAGAACTTGGTTTATCAAAGAAAAACAACTTTCCTTAGTTCTACAAAGTTGACAAAGATTACGTCCCTGAAACAAAAGGATAATTGGCCGACCGCTTAGTCGATAAACTTGAACACCAAATGAAAAAAATCAAATATTATCGTGAAAAATATTTAAAAGGCGACTCAGCTTCTTGATATTTGTTACATATATTCAATACACAGTAATGTTTCAATAATAAAGTGAAGTTCATTTAATAAAAACAACTCTTCTCCTTAAAAAGGTCAGCATTTCAGTTCGTTTCCCTTGCTCCATATCCTTCGCACTTAAACATGGTAAATGGCTGATGAGTTAGAAAGTTCCATAGTCGAGCACAAAGGAATACATGAGCTTAGAAAAGGGTAATGCCTAATAAACCAATCGATTGACTTACAACTATAGCTGACTTCAAGAAGAGGGACATACGATTAAAAAAAAGTAAACCCTATGAGATTTAGATGAGTTTGCTCATTTACATGATTTCTGCTAACGGAAAGATACCAGCAGGAACAGTCAGCATTAATCCTGCTTAGAGAATTATTACAGACAGGAGGACTCCACTTTAAAAGTGTCCAGATAAAAACGCCTAAGCTACCTACACTCAAAGCTTTGAGATACTGGAAATACATCCGAAGATTATTAACCCTACTCGATTGACTCTTGGCTCATTATCTCAATTGGGAAGCTAAATTCTAGGGAATAACGTGATATACACTTCTTCGTCCAAGAATCTTGATGAAGATGACCTTTAGCAGCCAATTATCTCGATAAGAAGCTAAGTCAGAGACGTTTAAGGAAGGCTCTATTCGAGCAATAGTCAAGAACTAAACCAAGACTAAAGAATGAGCTAAAGAGGTCGGAAATAATATGACAGAAAGTCATCACGAGCTCGAATAAGCAGGTTTTAGTAACTAAGCAAAAAAAGCCTAGCAAATATTGAGAGAAAAAGCATATAAAGTTGCTAAATCAAAACTTCAAGAGTCTCAAGTAAACTACTACTAGAAGGCAGTGAAGATGAGTTACTGCATCAAAAAAGTAAAATTTATAAGTTAGAGCATGACAAAGCCAATTATATCAAAAAGTTAGCCAAAATCCGCGACTCTTTGGTCCACATAGATTCTGAAGAAAGATTGCAGCTTGAGGAGTAGATTGAAAAGGCAAAGTATGAAAACGATGTTTTACAAGATTAAATGGAAGCTTTACTTTAGAAGAGTAAGTATCACTAAAAACGT
>Ga0316217_10005302_pt1 | contig 13449 bp, 12 predicted proteins | sample 1anoAmetaG_FD_203633 | JGI IMG/M metagenome (GOLD analysis project Ga0316217, IMG submission 203633) | Freshwater microbial communities from Trout Bog Lake, Wisconsin, USA - 1anoA | ecosystem: Environmental > Aquatic > Freshwater > Lake > Hypolimnion/Profundal zone | place: USA: Wisconsin...
GCCGCCGAAAGCGGCGTCAAGGCTGCCCAGGCTTCCGTGGAAGCCGCCACCCATAACGGGACCCAGCAGGAACGCCAGATCTCCGCCGCCGACATTGCTCGCGGACGGCTGGAGCGCGATCAGGCGCGGCGCGACCTGGACGCTCTCAGCAAGCTCAACGCCACTGGCGCCGCCTCCCAAGGCGAGGTTGCCGCGGCGCGCCAGCGGCTGGAGTCGGCAGAAGCCGCCCTGCACGCATCGGAAGAGAGCGCCCACAGCCGCTATTCGGCAGCAGAGGTAGCGCGCGCACAGGCTGCCCTTTCCGAAGCAGAAGCCAATCGCGAAGCCGCGCGCCAGGTGCTCGCCCAGACAGCCGTTCATGCTCCGGCGGCGGGAACCGTCTACAGCGTGAGTGCCGCCCGCTCGGAGTTTGTGGAAGAGGGCAAGCTGCTCCTTCGCTTGGCCGACCTCCATCGCGAGCGCATCCGCGCCTATTTCGACGAGCCGGAGATCGGCAAGCTCGAAGTCGGCCAGAAGATTCAGATCAAATGGGACGCCAAGCCGGGCCAGATATGGAACGGGCACATCGAGCGCACCCCGATCACGGTCATCACCTTCGGCACGCGCAACGTCGGCGAAGTGCTGGTCAAAATCGACGACTTCGACGGCGTCCTGCTGCCGGATACCAACGTCACCGTCACCGTGACCACTTCCAGCGAGCCCAACGCCCTTACCATTCCCCGCGAGGCTCTTCACTCGGAGAATGGCAAGCCCTACGTCTACAAGCTGGTCGCCGACGGCCTGAAGAGGACCCCGGTCACTACGGGAACCATCAACCTTACCCAGGTAGCCATTCTCTCCGGGCTCGTTGACGGCGATTGGGTGGCCACCGGAACAACCAGCGGACAGCCCCTGCAAGAGGGTGTCCCGATCAAGCGAGTCCGGTGAGGCAGTTGCATCCTGCGTTCCGAGTGCTGCTGGCGTTCGCCGTGGCCATCCCGGCAGGCGCCCAGGCGCCAAGGGAGCAGCTCGCTCAGGCCAACGCCGCATTGCAGGCCGGCGAAGCCGATAAGGCCTTGGCCCTGCTCCGGCCCTTGACCCAGCCGGGCGCGCAGTCGGCCGAGGCCCATAACCTCCAATGCCGGGTGCGGCTTACTTTGGAGCATTGGGATGCTGCCGCCAAGGAATGCGAGATGGCCGTTGCCCTGGATGGACAGAATTCCGTTTACCACCTGTGGCTGGGGCGCGCTCTGGGCGAGAAAGCCAGCCGAGCCTCTTTTCTGAGCGCTTACTCGTTGGGAAAGCGGGTGCTGGCCGAGTTTCAAGAAGCGGTCCGGTTGAACCCCCGCAATGCTGAAGCGCTCTCGGATCTCGGCGAATATTACTACTCCGCGCCGGCCATCGTTGGCGGAGGCTTTGGCAAAGCCGAGGGTGTGGCCGCACAATTGGAGAAGCTCGATGCCGCCCGCGCCCACGAGTTGCGCGGTCGCATGGCCTTGGAGCACAAGGATTACGGCACGGCGGAGCGGGAGTTCAAGCAGGCGGTTGCGGTGGGCGCGCACCCGGCTTTTCAATGGACCACCTTGGCCGCTTTTTATCGCCAGCAGCAGCGCTGGACTGAGATGGATTCGGCCATTCGCAGTTGCGTCGCCGCCGCGGAACACGACAAGCGCGCAAGTGTCGCTCTCGTGGACGCAGCCTCGATCCTGACCGATACCAACCGGGCGCTGCCCCAGGCGGCCAAGCTGCTCGAAGACTACTTGGCGGGCGGCTCAAAAACCGAGGAAGCGCCTGCCTTTGTTGCCCACACGCGTTTGGCGCGTCTGAAAGAACAGCTCGGCGACGGCCCGGGCGCAAAGCGGGAACAGGCTGCCGCCCTGGCCTTGGCGCACGACTACAAGCCCGCACAAGATTTGAAGCTCCAGGAAACCCGGCATTGAACGGAAGAGTGCGCGTGAAGAAGACACTGAACAAGCATCGGAGTTGGCCGGCCATCCTCGTCGGATTGGCGCTTGCGGCCGCGCCTGCACTGCTCCCGGCACAGGTTTCGCTGGCCACGGTCGTGGATTTGGCACAACGCAACTCCAGCACCGTCAAGCTGGCCGAAGCCGATATGTTGAAGGCTCAGGCCGCGCTGGCGCAAACGCAGGATGCCTACATCCCCAATTTTGTGATCGGATCGAACGTCGGCTACTCCCATGGATTTCCCACCGGTCAGCCCTCGGTCGGAAGCGCGACCATGCAATCGCTGGTTCTGAGCTTCGCTCAACGGCAGTACACAAGAGCGGCCCATGCCGGCCTGGATGCGGCCAACTTGAGCCTCAAGGACGCCCGGGAGCAGGTCGCTCTGGACGCTTCTTCGGCATACATTGAACTCGACGCAGTGGACCGCGAGCTCGATATTACCCATCAGCAAGTTGGGTTCTCGGAGAAGCTCGTCAAGATCGAGCAGGAACGCACCGAAGCAGGCGTCGATCCCTTGAGCGATTTGCTCCAGGCCCAACTCACCACGGCCCAACTCAGGCTCAAGCGCCTCCACCTGGAAACCCGCGCAGCCACGCTTGCCAAGCAACTCGCCGACCTCAGCGATTTGCCTCTGGGATCCATCCTCCCCGACCGCGCCAGTATTCCCGAGATTCCCGCCACTACTGCCGACCGAGCTCCGCGCAGCCTCCCTGGCATCGAAGCGGCCAGTGCTCTGGCCCACTCCAAGGTGCTTCAGGCCAAGGGCGACGACCTCTCCTGGCGCCGTCCCCTGGTCGGCTTCGGAGCGGTATACAATTACGACTCAAACGAGCTGAACAGCTACTCGACCTACTACAAGAACTTCACCCCCAACAACATCAGTTTTGGCCTCCAGATCGCCATTCCCTTTTTCGACTTTTCCCTGCGCGCCAAAGCCAAGCAGACCGCGGCGGAGGCGCTTCGCGCCAAGGTCGAGGCCGAACAAGACAGGCGGCAAAACGAGATTCAAATTGCATCGCTCACCGGCAACCTGCGGGAGTTGGACGCGCTCGCCGAAGTGGCCAGCCTGAAACAGCAGATCGCCGCCGAGCAGCTCAAAACCGTCCTCGCCCAGCTCGAACTGGGCAACGGCTCCGGCAGCGGCCCCGGCGCTCAGCCCCAACTCTCCCCCAAGGCCGAGCAACTGGCCCGCATCGACGAACGTCAGAAGGTTCAGGACGCATTGGATGCCGCACTCGACCTCTCCAAGGCCCGGCTCACCCTCTTGCGCGCCCTCGGACACATGGAAGACTGGCTGCACGAACTGCACGCGAAGTAGACCTGGAACGCGGGAACGCCCGAAAATCACCTGAATGTTAGAATGGGAGGGATGACTATGCCCCTGAAAACGCTTTTGCTGAACCCGCCCTCGTTCGAGAACTTTGACGGTGGCGCGAGCTCGCGCTGGCCGGCGACGCGCGAGATTGAGTCCTACTGGTACCCCGTCTGGCTTACCTACCCCGCCGGACTGCTGGAAGGCTCCCGCGTGCTCGACGCGTCTCCCCATCACGTCTCGGCGGAAGAAACCATCAAGATTTGCAAGGACTACGAGTTCCTGGTGCTGTTCACCTCCACCATGGGCTGGAAGAGCGACCACCTGCTGGCCCATGCCATCAAAGCGGCTCATCCCTCGATCAAGATCGCCTTTGTCGGCCCGCCGGTGACCACCGACCCGGATCGCGCCCTCACCGAGTGCTCGGCCATCGACTTCATCTGCCGCCGCGAGTTCGATTTCTCCGTCGTCGAATTTGCCCAGGGCAAGCCCCTCAACGAGATCCTCGGCATCAGCTACATGCTCGACGGCAAGATCGTCCACAATCCCGACCGCCCGCAGGTGGAAGACCTGGACGCCATGCCTTGGGCCACCAAGATCTACAAGCGCGATCTGGACGTGACCCGCTATACGGTCCCCTTCCTGCTCCATCCGTTCATCGCGCTCTACTCCTCGCGCGGCTGCCCGGCGCAGTGCACCTTCTGCCTCTGGCCGCAGACCCTGAGCGGCCACGCCTGGCGCAAGCGCTCCACCGACGACGTTGCCGCCGAGCTGGCCTGGGCCAAGGAGAACTTCCCCGATGTGAAGGAGTTCTTCTTCGACGACGACACCTTCAACATCCAGGGACCCCGCACCATCGAACTCTGCGAGAAGATCAAGCCCTTGGGCCTCACCTGGAGCTGCACCTCCCGCGTCACCACCGACCGCAAGACCCTGCAAGCCATGAAGGAAGCCGGCTGCCGCCTGCTCATCGTGGGCTTCGAGTCCGGCGACCCGCAGATCCTCAAAAACGTCAAGAAGGGCGCCACCGTCGAGCGCGCCCGCGCCTTCGCCAAGGACTGCCACGACCTGGGCCTCACCATCCATGCCGACTTCATCCTCGGCCTGCCCGGCGAGACCAAGGAGTCCATCCGCAACACCATCAACTTCGCCAAGAAGCTGGATTGCGAGACGATTCAGGTCTCCATCGCCCACGCCTTCCCCGGCACCGAGTTCTACGACTTCGCCAAGGCCAACGGCTTCATCGTCAACACCGCCGAGATGTCGGACGAAGGCGGCCACCAGATGGCGCACATCGAGTACCCCGGCCTGCCCATCGATTACGTCCTGGAAATGGTGCACCGCTTCTACGACGAGTACTACTTCCGGCCCAAGGCAGCTTTCCGCGTGGTCTGGAAGGCTTTCGTTAACCGCGACTTGCCCCGCCTTTACGTCGAAGCCAAGGCCTTCCTCAAACTGCGCGCGCAACGCAACAAGATGGTGAAGGACGCCCGCAGCAAGCAGGCCGATCCTCCAGCTCCGGCAAGCGCCGGCGCATAGCCGCGGTTCCAACTGGCTTCACGGCGCGCAGCGCGGTAACTCATCGCCAGCGCGCCACAAAAGCTCCGTGCCCCATCCATTCCGCAACCTTCCGCGGAATGGGTGGGAAAGCACGAACCTCAAACCAGCGTCCGTACCCCGGAACCGAAATCCCCAATGGCTCATCCCAAACTTTCGTTATGGCAGTATGCGGTGCTGGGACTGGTTTCCATCTCCGCCCCGCTGGGCGATTCCTGCCTCTCGCGCGGCATGACCGGCCTGCCAGACATCTCCCTGGCCCATCCGGGCACCCTCATCGCCGCCGTCTTCACGCCTTGGATCGCCGTGGGCATTGCGTTGCTGATTGGCTTCTTCGCCAGTTACCTGACCGCGCTCTCCTGGGCCGACCTCACCTTCGTCCTGCCCGCCACCGCCTCCGGCAATGTCCTCGTCGCGCTCTTTGCTCACTTCTGGCTGCACGAAACCATCTCGCTGCAACGCTGGGCGGGGATTCTGCTGATCACCGTGGGCGTGGGCTTCGTCGCCAACGGACCATCGCTCACCGAACGTCCCGCGCCCGCGCCGGAGCTCGAACAGGAGCAGGCACAATGAACCTCCCCAACTCCGCCCCATCGACCAGCTTCTGGGCTGCCTGCGCCATGATCGCGGTCATCGTCCTCTGTTCCACCGCCGGCGAGGTGCTCACCGCCGCGGCCATGAAGTCCATCGGCGATCTCGACGAGATTCGCGCCCACTCCGGCATGAAAGGCGCCATCCGCGCCGTCGTGACCAGTCCGCTTTTTTTCGCGGGAGTGAGCTTCCTGGCGCTGGCCTTCTTCTCTTTGCTCTTCGCCCTGAACCATCTGAATCTGAGCCTGGTCGCGCCCGCCTCCGCCTCGTTGACGCTGGTCACCAACGCCATCGCCGGCAAGCTCTTCCTGAAAGAGAATGTCGATCGCCGCCGCTGGACCGCCGCCGTGCTGGTCTGCATCGGCGTCTACTTCCTGGCGCACTGAGACGGCATATCCACCCTGCCCCGTCAAGAAGCAAGGAAGATCGATGGTTTCCGCGTCAGCAAAGCTGCGGCCTTCAGAAGGAGCTTGCCTGGCTGCGATTGAAGGCGCGCGGTTACAGCGAAATCGTATTGCGCCGGGCAATAGACGATTCCCTCCGCCGAGCGCCACGGATACTCGACGTTATCTTCCCTGCGGCCGCCATCGTTAACCTGCGGATGCAACCGATCGATCTCGCGGCAGAGTGCGGAGATTTCATCGAGTTTCGGGTGGCCCTTGAAATCGAGGCTTCGCCAATATTGGGCAATGAGGCGTGGAAGTACCTTGGCAATAACCCCATGCGAGAACGAATCGACGGACAAATTCGAGCCGTGAATGTGCGCCTTACATAGCTTTTCTAGCCACATCTGCAAGTTGTGCAAGCGGTGGCAGCGCGGCAGAGCGGGGTTGGTAGAAGAAAGAACCTCGTAGGCCGCAAGATCCGAGGCGGCCTGTCGGGCGAATGCTTCGCTCATTGTCGGCATCATGCCACCGCTTGATACAAGGTCTCTCCGCGCTCCCAGCCCTCCGGCAATTCAAGTTCTCCCGAGCAGATTCGCTGGTATTCCTCTTCAGTCACTTCAATGAGGATCGACGGATAGGGATACTTGGGAGGAAGCGGGCCAAAAGTAATCGGTACGATGCCGGACGGCGAGGTCTCCGGATTGACTTCCAGCAATTTCACCGGCTCGTGGTCGGACGATTCATCGGCGCCTATCACCCGCACAATGCGTCTGATCTCTGGAAAATCCAGCCGATGCGCCTCGGCCAGCGAGCGTGCTACCTTGTCCTTGTCTGGTACAGCGTTCATTGGAAGGCACTCCCGATGATCGAAATGGTAGCATAGCAGGCGAAAAAGAGCCTCCCAGCCAAACCATCAAATCCACCGCATCACCCCCTGCGGCTTCAAATCGGCAATGAGAATCGTCCGGGGTTCTCCGATGCTCGCGCACAGCGCCTCCGCCGCCAGATGTCCCGACCGCGCCGCGCTCTCCATCGTCGAGGGCCAGCCGGTCGCCGTCCAATCGCCTGCCAGGAAGCAGTTCGGCCACGGAGAAACCGCCCCCGGCCGCGCCGCATCGATCCCCGGCGGCACGCCAAACGTTGCACGCATCTCCTTCACCAGCGCGGCCTTTTCCAGCTTGGCCGAAGCGACCTCGGGAAAGAACTCCGCCAGCTCGCTCACCGCCTGCGCAATCGCCGACTCGCGCGGCAACCGCGCAAACTCCCGCGAAGCGCTGACCACCAATTCCAGATAACTGCCCGCTAACTCGCGCCCCGGCTGCAAGCGGCTCTTGTTATACATCCAATGAATCGCGCGGTCCAGCAGCACGGCATGTTCGAGCGTTGTGATCTCGCGGTCGAACCACAGATGCACGCTGCAAATCGGCCAATGCTCGTGACGCTCAAGCTGCCGGGCGAGCGCGCTGGCGCCCGCCGCCTGCGGCATCTGCGGCAGCAGCTTGGCCGTGGCCTCGAAGGGCAGCGCCAGCACCAGCAAATCGGAGGTCACCACGCCGTCGCGCGTCAGCACCGCCCACTGCGCGCTCTCCTCGTCCCACTCCGCCGACTCCACATTGGTATTCAAGTGAACGCTCGAACCGGAGTACTCCAGAAACGCCTCGGCGCCCGCATACAATTCGCTCAGCGGCACCGTGCTCATGCCCATGCTGCCCGCCAACGCCGAGTTCATGAACAACTCGCGGATCACCTTGGCCGCATAAGGCAGCGCAATCGAATCGATCTCCGCATTCAGCGCGCTGGCAATCACCAGCCGCCAGAAGCGATCCAGTGCGCCCTGCGTCTGCCCGTTGCGTTTCAGCCACGCGCCCAGGCTCTCGGTCGAATCGCTCGCCACCGGGCGCATCAGCGCGCCAAATGCCCGCCCCAGCGCCACTTTATCAGCCAAGGTGAACGCGTGCGCGGCCATCAGCTTGGGCAGTCCGTGCAGCGGCGCAGGCAGCCACGACGGACCCAGCACCGAGCGTCTTCCGCCCGGCTCGATCATTGTCATTTCGCTGGTCCAGTGGATGCGATCCGCCACTCCAACCCGTCGGTAGAAGCCCACAAGATTCGTGCAACAGCCGAACAGCACATGCTGGCAATTGTCGATGAAATCGTTGACGCCGGGATGCAGATACGACGAGGCCCGACCGCCCAGATAACCGCGCCGCTCCACCAGTTGCACACGCAGCCCGGCCTCGGCCAGCGCGCACGCCGCGCTCATGCCGGCCACGCCGCCGCCCACCACCGTGACCGTCTTTTTCGGGCCTTTCATCGATTCACCCATCAAATAAGCCTGTCATCCTGAGTATCTTCGTTCGCGTCGGCCAGTTCCGGCTGTAACGACCGGGGCGCCTTGCCTCCCGGAGGGAGGCAGTCATAATAGCCCAGGGCAAGCGCAGCGCAGCCCTGGGATGAGGGGCCAAGAGAAGAGCCCGCGCCCCGTAGGGGCGCTGCGAAATGCTACCATTGCGGCCCGTTCATGAGGAGCGAAACTTGGCGCGCTCTTTGCGCTAATCGAAGTCGAAGAACCTGCGGTTGCTTTTGTTGTTTCCAAGTAGATTGCTATCCAACGTCCGCCAGGTTATCCCAACACCCGCGCCCACGCCATCCGCGCCATGCCCGCCGCCAGAATCCCGAGCTTCTGCGTCATGGGCACGCTGGCCCGCTGCGAGAACACATCGTACTTCGCGCGCTCGATCCGCTTCAGCAGCGCGTGATAAATCGCCACCAGCACCCACATCGCCGGCCGGCTCTCACGATCGATCAACGGCAGCAGCAACTGCGCGGACTTGTAAAACTCTTCCGCCCGCCGACCAATCGCCGCCAGCAGCGCGCGCTCCGCCGTTGTCGGCGGCGCACCCGCCGCGCGATGCAGCAGCGAATCCAGCGCCACCCCATGCCCCGCCAAATCTTCCAGCGGCAGATACACGCGCTTGCGTTCCGCATCCTCGGCCACGTCGCGCAGAATGTTGGTCAACTGAAACGCAATGCCCGTCTCTTCGGCCAGCTTCTCGGCGCGCTTATCGCTGTACCCGAAGATATGAATGCAGCACAGCCCCACCACCGACGCCACCAGATAGCAGTAGCGATACAAATCCGCAAATGTCTTGTAAGTATCTGCCTGATCCGTCGCTGCCTGGTCCAGGTCCATGGTGACGCCTGCCACCAACTCGTCGAGAAGGCTCAGCGGAATCTCGTAGCGTTCAACCGCGTCGCGCACGGCAAGAAAAACAAGATTCGACGAGTCGCCGCCGTGGCAGATGCCGCGCCAATCCGCCAGCCATCCATCCAGCCGCCGCCGCCGTTCCTCGCGCGGCAAACTCTCGTCGTCGGCCAGATCGTCGGCCATGCGCATGAAGGCATAGAGGGCGCAGATGGCGTTTCTTCTCGGCTTTGGAAGAGCAACAAAGGCGTAATAAAAGTTCTTCGCCTCGCGCTTGGCGATTCCGCGGCACTCCGCATAGGCTGCATCTAACTTCGGATCGTGCTTCAAGCGGCCTTCCCTTGCGAACGTCCGAGGAGTCCCATGAAGGGCAGCAGTTTGCCGCCCACGGCGCGCAGCGCCAGCCCCAGTTTCGTCCTCTTTGAAATTGCCGGCCGCGCGCTCAATACGTCGTAATCGCGCCGTTCGATGGCGCGCAGAATCTCCAACCCGCCCCGGCTGAACAAATCCAGATCCAGAGCCAGATCGCGATTCACCTTGCCGATCAGCGGCAGGCCTGCTTCAAATAGCGCGCGCGCGTAATCCACTTCGTAGCGCAGCAGCGCGCGAAACTCCGCCGTGGCCACGCCCGCCGCAATGGTCTCGTCGCTCACCCCGAAGCGCCGCATATCGTCCTGCGGCAGATACACGCGGTCTCTCGCCGAGTAATCGCTGCGCACATCCTGCCAGAAGTTAGCCAGTTGCAGCGCCGAACAAGTCGCATCGGACAGCTTGAAGTTTTCCTCGCTCACCTCGCCGCACGCGTACAACACCAGCCGGCCCACGGGGTTTGCCGAGTAGCGGCAGTAGCCCAGCACTTCGTCCATGTTGGCAAAGCGTGTGACCGTCTGGTCCTGCCGAAACGCCGTCAGCAAATCCGCAAACGGCTCCTTGGGAATCGCGCACGAGCGGATGGTCTCGCCCAGCGCCACAAATACCGGATGCCGCGCCCGACCCGCGTAGCATTCGTCCAGCTCCCTGCCCCACAGGTCGAGCAGCGCCAAGGCCACGCCGCGATCGCCCACTTCGTCGCCCAAGTCGTCGGAAATGCGGCAATAGGCGTAGATCGAGTGAAAATGCGGGCGCAGCGCCTTGGGCAAGAACCACGAAGCCACGTGAAAATTCTCGTAGTGCGATTCGGCCAGACGCCGGCAATAGGCGCGCGCCTCGTCCAGCGTGGGCGCAACCTCGGGAATGCGATAGGACGCCGGCAGCGCCGCCCATCCGCGGGCGAGCAGTGTAGCGTTGTCCGTTTGCTGGATGGCGTTCCTCATCTTCTTGTTCTCAGGGCACAATGACGGTCTTGATCTCGCTGCTGCGGTTCATCAGCTTCTCGAAGACGCGGTTCAGTTCGTAGAGGTGGGCGTGGCCAGTGATAAACGCCCCCGCCTGAAAGCTCTTGCCGGCGATCAGTTCCAGCGCTTCGCGGCAAATCTCCGGCGTGTGATGGAAGGTGGCGCGCATGGTGATGTCGCTATAGTGAATGCGATTGGTGTCCAGGGTGACATGCGTGCCCGCCGCGCATCCGCCGAAGAAGTTTACCGTGCCGCCCTTGCGCACCAGTTCCAACGCCTCTTGCCATGACTCCGGCAATCCCACCGCTTCAATGGCGATGTCCACGCCCTGGCCCTTGGGCGTCAGTGCCCGCGTATCGCGGATGGCGTTGCGAATGTTGGCGGCCTGCACCACGTGCGTCGCGCCCAACTGCTTGGCGGCTTCCACCTGTCCGTCGTGCTTGACGATGGAGATGGTCTCGCACCCGGCCAGCGCCGCCACATGCAGAATCATCAGTCCCAACGGGCCGCCGCCGATCACGGCTACCGTGTCTCCGGGATGCGGATGCGAGTCCTTGAATCCGTGCACCGCGCAGGCCAGCGGCTCGGTCAGCGCGGCATGTTCGAACGGAACATGATCGGGAATGCGCAGCGTGTTCTTGGCCACGATGCGCGCCGGAATGCGAATGAACTCCGCGTAGGCGCCGTTGTTGAACAGCAAGTCGTCGCACAGATTCTCTTGGCCGCGCGCGCAAAAGTAGCACTCGCCGCAGGGCGCGGAGTTCAGCGCCACCACGCGATCACCGTTCGAGAAGCCGGTTACGCCCTCGCCCGCTTCCACAACCGTTCCAGCCAGCTCGTGGCCGAACAGCGCCGGAGGCACAATCATCCGCGCGTGGTAGCCGCGGCGAAACACCTTCAAATCCGTCCCGCAGGTCAATGCTGCGCCCACGCTCAGAATCAGTTCGCCGGGCGCTGCCTCGGGAATCGGCACATGCTCGATGCGAATATCTTCTCGGCCGTGTAGAACCGCGGCCTGCATCGTGCTGCGTCCGTGCAGCAAGGCGTGTTCCACCGTTTTGCGGCCCAGGCTAACGGCGGATTCGACCTTCTTGCGGCCTTCCACCACCACCGTCTCGACAGTGTTGAACCCGACCTCAACCACCGCATCCACGGTATTGAGGCCTTCCTCGACAACCTTCTCGGCCTTCTTGCGGCCCTCTTCGACAACTGTTTCGACCGTCTTGCGGCCCCGGAGGATTGCGGCCTTTACTGTGCCTGGCATCTCTCTCCTCCCCGCTCTGCCCCGCCGCCGAGCGCAGGCTCAATCATAATCTTCATCGAGTCCGCCTGGGGATGCGAAGCAACCTCGATCGCCGCCACCGCCTCTTCCAGCGGAAAACGGTGCGAGATCAGTTGTGTCAGATCGAATCCGTTGCGATACCCGTCGAAAACCAGACTCGTCACCTCGTCCAGAATCTCGAACGAGGACGAATAGGAGCCGAGCAGCGTCTTCTCGTCCATGCACACCGCGCCGGGATCGAAGTTGGCCCGCTCATGCTGCGTCTGCGCAAAGAGCATCACCTTGCCGCCCGGCCGCACGGCGTCCATTGCGGTCTGAATCAGCCCCGTCCCGCCCACCGCCAGAATCACCGCGTCCACGCCGCGCCCGTCGGTCTCTTGCAACGCCCTCTTGACCACGTTCTCCGTTCCAGCATCGATCGGATGGGTCAGCCCGAACTTCGCGGCAATCGCATGTCGCTCGGGATACAAATCGGAAGTAAGAATCCGCGCCCCGCTGCGCAGCGACAAAGCCGCCAGCATCAGGCCGATGGGTCCCTGCCCGATCACCAGCACCGTCTCGTCCGCGGCCAGATTCAGCAGCTTCACTCCCTTGAAGACGGTGTTCACCGGCTCCACAAAGGCCGCCTGCTCAAACGGAACGCCATCGGGAATCCGCACCACTCCGCGGTTGGCAACGATCCAGTCCATCACCCGGATGTACTCGGCAAATCCCCCGCCCGAAGGCTCCAAACCCGCCGTGGTGCCCACTTTCTTGTAGACCGTGCACTGCGCCGGCGTGTGCTTGCGGCAGTAGTAGCAGACGCCGCACGGCACATGATGAAAGACCATCACCCGCTCGCCCAGCGCAAAATCGGTCACGCCCGCGCCCACCCGGACGACGGTTCCCGCCATCTCGTGCCCAAAGATGCGCGGCGCGGAGTGCGAACCGGTATGAATCTTCTTCAGGTCGGTGCCGCAAACGCCGCAACTGGCGATCTTGACCAGCAACTCGCCCGGCCCGATCTCCGGCACCGGCACGGTCTCCATGCGCAGGTCGTTTGCGCCGTGATAGACCACGGCGCGCATGGTGGCGGGTATCTTGCTCTCGATTTGACCTTCAGCGTTTGAGATCTGGATAGCCATTCCGCTTCCTGATATATTCTCGTTCATCTAGAAAATCGAGCAGCGACTCGGCAATGCCCTGCGCTGCCTTCTTTCCATTTTCGCCCATCCGCATCAATACCGGCCAATACCACGGCCTGAGTACGGCAAACAGCACGAACCTGACTATTCTAAACCTTCCATCGGGTGCGATAAAACGATTGAAATCAGGCAGTTTCTCGCCCAGCCCGTCGCTCACGCCCTTGATGCAATCAAAAGGGATGCCGCGCATCCGCGCCAGACGGGCAATGGCCGCCGCCTCCATGTCCACCAGACCAGCCCCGTAGGCAGCCGCCAGGCGCTGCTTCTCCGCCTCGTTCGCTACCTTGGCGCTCGTCACCAGCCAAGAACCGGGGTGCCCCACCCTCGCCGCGTCGTTGTCTTTGCAGCTAGGTTGGGTTCGTACCTCCCCATCCTCTCGCTGGATCGCGATGGTCTCTGTCTCCAATCGCTCCCCAGTGCGCGCATCCACCACGCCGACGACCCAAAAAGCCCTTCCCGCCTCGAACTCCTCGCTCAACGCCCCCGCCCAGCCAGTCGAAATCGCCGCATCGACAGGACCGTCTCTCTCGACCTCGGCAAATGCCCGCGCTGCGGCCTCCACGCCGGCGCCGGCACAGGCGGCCACCCACTCGCCCGCGTCGAACCGCCAGCGCCAAATCTCGACCCCGTTGCGGCGTTCGTGCTCCCATCCGC
>Ga0316217_10005304_pt1 | contig 13446 bp, 10 predicted proteins | sample 1anoAmetaG_FD_203633 | JGI IMG/M metagenome (GOLD analysis project Ga0316217, IMG submission 203633) | Freshwater microbial communities from Trout Bog Lake, Wisconsin, USA - 1anoA | ecosystem: Environmental > Aquatic > Freshwater > Lake > Hypolimnion/Profundal zone | place: USA: Wisconsin...
TTTTTTTGGGACTTGATCTTCAGCCCGATGTTGTACCGGTGCAGTCTGCATTTTACCGGCATCTGCGGGAAATCGGCGGGCAAGTCTATTTTGTAGTATATGACTTGTTACCTGTTTTATTGCCGATGGCGTTCCCGGACGGTGCATGCCATAATCACACTAGATGGCTTGAGACATTGGCTCAAAATGATGGCGTCATTTGTATTTCTCAAGCCGTTGCCGGCGAGATGTCGGACTGGATGAGCGTTTTTGGCCCAAAACGGCTGCGCCCATTCCATATCGGATGGTTCCACCTGGGAGCGGATGTGGAGAGTTCCGTGCCAACCAAAGGTCTTCCCTCCGACTCTGAATTTGCAATAAGCAAGCTTGCGAGTCGTCCCACATTCTTATCGGTGGGAACCATCGAACCGCGCAAAGGAATTATGCAGTCCATAATGGCTTTTGAATATCTTTGGAAAAATGGGGTCGATGTCAATCTGGTGATTGTTGGAAAGCAAGGTTGGCAAGTAGACAGTCTGATCGAAAAACTTCGCCGTCATTCAGAACTTGACCGGCGATTATTCTGGTTGAATAACATCAGCGACGAATACCTTGAAAAAATTTATGCCGTTTCCTCGTGCCTCATCGCCGCCAGCGAGGGAGAGGGTTTCGGGTTGCCCCTCATCGAAGCCGCACTGCACAAACTCCCCATGATTGCACGCGATATCCCCGTGTTCCGTGAAGTAGCAAGTGAGCACGCCTATTATTTTGCCGATGATAATGATCCCTTCGCATTGGCTCACGCAATTGTCGAATGGCTTGCACTGTACAGGAATAACGGTCATCCAAAATCAGACAACATGCCATGGCTGACTTGGCAGCGAAGCACGCAAAACCTGCTTGATGTCATTATCGGCGGCAACTGGAACAAACGGTGGATTTCGGATGATACTCATCGCTATTGGGGCGGGGACCGGCGCTTTGGCACGCAGGTAGGCGAGCGCGCGGGGCGCAACATGGTAAGTACCGCACAAGCCGGGTACTTGATCTATGGCCCCTATCTTGCCCTTGATAGAGGTGAATATAGTGTCGTCATTCATGGAGCCGTGGGAGCGGACGGAGCATCAGGCGCATGGGCGGATGTAGCCATTGATAAAGGTGACTGCATTTTAGCGGAGGGTGAATTGACTGCCCCGGAAATGGGTGACTCCCTTGCTGTCATGCAGATAACCTTGGAAAGCCCCTGTAGAGACCTGGAAATAAGGATCAAAGTCGGGGCAAAGGACAAGATTGAAATCTCGATGGTTATTGTTAAGCCGGCTTTGCAAAATGGACTTGATACGTTATTGACTAACGACTTTATCGAGACCTCTGATGACAGTAAAGCTATTTCGGATGATGGGCATAGGGATAGTGCCAACATGTCAATAATGATAAAGCCGGGATATAAGATAAGGATGAATAGGAAAAGGCTGGTAAGTAAACCGGTAAACGCTATTTTTCGACGCATCATATCCCTTAAGTGCATGCTGTGACATGTGAAGGGAAATTGTTGCTCATGGACAGATGCCGATGCGAATAATTCTTTCCGTTGATGCGCTTTCGCCGCCGCTTGGCGGAATAGGGCGGTATACCTGGGAGTTGGCCGCCCGCCTGCCTGCGTGTGGTTATATTGAGCAAGTGCGGTATTTTCATCAAGGTCGTTGGGTTGAAAATCCAGCTGATCTGCTTGATCCCTCTGTAAAGCATTTACGGATATGCCGGCTGCTGAAAAAGGAGCCAAAATGGTTGAAGGAATGGCGTTTGAAGCAGCATTGCCGCGGACAACTTTATCATGGTTCCAATTACTTTATTCCTGCATGTGCCGATATCGGCGTTGCCACGATCCACGACCTTTCAGTGTTCAGGCTCCCGGAAACGCACCCTGCCGAACGGGTCAGGCAGTTTGAAACCCATTTTCAGGCAACCCTTGACAGGGCAACCCATCTGATTACCGATACCGAGGCGATCCGCCAGGAGGTAATCGGCACCTTTGCCTGGCCGGCAGAGCGTATTACCACCGTGCCGCTCGGGGTCTCGGATTCATACAGGCCGCGTGTATCATGCGAGACTGTCGAGATCTTGTCCAATTATGGGCTTGTTCATGGCGGGTACAGCCTCTGCGTTTCAACGATCGAGCCACGTAAGAAGATTGATGCCCTGTTGAAGGCGTACGGGCGCTTGCCTGCTTTTTTGCTCAAGCGTTTTCCACTGGTGCTGATCGGCGGCACTGGTTGGCGGAGCGAAGGTCTGCACCAGCTGATCGAATCTTGTTGCGCGCGAGGCTGGATGAAATTTTTCGGTTTTGTCCCGCAAACCGATCTGCCGGTCCTGTATGCAGGTGCTCGTTTGTTTGCGTATCCGTCCTGTTACGAGGGGTTCGGTTTGCCTGTGCTGGAGGCGATGGCGTCTGGCGTGCCGGTTGTTACCTCGACTGATCCGGCACTTGCCGAGGTTGTCGGAACTGCTGCTCTTAAGGTTGAACCGGATGACAACGATTCTTTGCTGTACGGGGTGGTTAGAGGGCTTGAGGATGAAGGCTGGCGGGAAACCGTCTCAGTAGCCGGCCTGAAGCGTGCCGGGCATCTTACCTGGGAGCGTTGTGTCGAGCAGACCGCGGCTGTTTACCGGAAAATTAATAACTAAAGGGCAAGCACGATGATAGCGGAAGATCAGGCATGATTTGATTTTGATCAGGAGTCGGATTGTGAGGCGTGTTGTATTGAGTAAATTGAGGATCGCTTGCCTGGCATTGTCTGGTGTCGTGTGCGGCTGTAACGGCTTCCTGCCGGCCTCCGGCCCGCCTACGAGCAATATTGTGAATGCCGAATCCGGGCAAAAAGCCGTCAACATCCAGGTGGTCGAGGTAACCGATCAGGTGGCGCGCAGGCTAACGGAAAATCGCCGGCAAAAGCTTTTTTCCGAACTCCTCGCCGCCCCGCAAGACAGATCATTCAAGGTGGGGCCAGGCGATGTACTGGGGGTGTCGTTATGGGAGGCGCCGCCGGCCACCCTGTTCGACGTCTTTGCCGGCAACAGGGATTCCGCCCTGGAAACGTCGCGGCATTCCGGTTTTCCGGAACAGATGGTTAATAGCGATGGAAACATAGTCATCCCATTTATCGGCCAAGTGAAGGCCGCTGGCCGGACACTGCAGCAGATCGGGGCTGATATAGAAAAAGGCTTGCAAGGAAAAGCCAATCAACCCCAGGTAATTGTCAGCCTGGCTAAAAACATGAGTTCAAACATAACCGTTGTCGGCGAGGTCGGAGCCAGCACCAGGATGCCGCTCACCCCTATGGGGGAAAGGCTTCTTGATGCACTGGCCGCAGCAGGCGGCGTCCGGCAGCCGGTGAACAAGCTTAGCTTGCAGGTTACCCGGGGCGACAAGGCATATGCCATGCCGTTGGAAAATATCATTCGTGATCCGAGGCAGAATATCGTGCTGCAGCCAGGCGATGTCGTCACAGTACTGTTTCAACCTCTTAGTTTTACATCGCTTGGCGCAACCGGCAAGAACGAAGAGATCAATTTCGAGGCCCAGGGAATATCCCTGGCCCAGGCTTTGGCGCGCAGCGGTGGTTTGCAGGATTCCAGGGCCGACGTACGAGGCGTCTTCATCTTCCGCTTCGAAACAGCGGACGCCCTTGACTGGCCTAGAAAACCGGTAGTCGCAACGCCAGACAACCTGGTTCCGGTGGTGTACAGGATGGACCTGCGCGACCCTGCCAGCTTTCTGGTGGCCCAGAATTTCCCTATCAAAAATTGCGATGTGCTGTTTGTCTCCAATGCTCCGGCCGCTGAACTGCAGAAATTCCTGAATCTCATTTACACGCTGGCCTACCCGGCGATTACCACGATCCCTCTGACCAGATAGTTTCCATCCGGAAGCTCCGGATGAGAAACTACTGGTTTCCGAATGGAAACTATATGAAAGCAACCAGACCATCCTTTCTGATCGATGTGTCCCGACTGGTAGGCAGGCTGATGAGGGAGCGCCTTCCAACCGGGATTGACCGGGTCGCTCTTGCCTATGTCCGGCAGTACGGCTGCCAATCACGTGCTTTTGTGCGTGACAGCCGCTTTCACGTAGTCCTGCCGGAAAGGTTTTCTCAAGCCTTGTTCCATCTGCTGCTTCAGCCCCCGCCAGATTTCAAGTCCCGTGTCTGGCGGCTGATTGCCCAGGGGGCTGCCGTCGGAATCCGGCCACGCGATCTGAGCGGCACCGTTTTTTTCAATATCGCCCATAGCGGTCTTGAGTACCATCGCTATCCGGATATGCTCCGGCGGATGGATGTTCGTCCGGTGTTCATGGTGCACGATCTGATACCGATAACCCATCCGGAATATTGCCGTCCCGGAGAGCTGGAAAAACACCGCACGAGAATGCTGGCGGTCCTTGAACTTGCCAGGGGAATCATAACCAACTCACGGGCTACGCAGGATGCGCTTGCCGCCTTTGCGGATGCGCACGAGGCACGGATGCCGTTGTCGACTCCTGCATTTCCGGCGCCTCATGACTTCGGACCAGTGACCAAGAAGCGCCCGACCGATCGCCTCTATTTCGTGGTTTTGGGCACTGTAGAGCCGCGCAAGAATCACCTTCTGCTTCTTAATGTCTGGAAACGTCTGGCAGAGTCGATGGGAGATCAGGCGCCTCTTCTGGTGGTAATCGGACAGCGGGGCTGGGAGTGTGAGAACGTGGTGGATATGCTGGAGAGGTGCGGGCCGTTGCGGGATCATATCCTTGAGCTTTCGACCTGTTCCGATGCCGAGCTTGCCACCTGGCTGCACCATGCCCAGGCACTGCTTTTTCCATCCTTTGCCGAGGGTTTTGGCTTACCCCTGGTGGAGGCTCTGGCGTGCGGCACTCCGGTCATAGCCAGTGACCTGGCGGTGTTTCGCGAGACCGCCCACACTGTTCCCGATTATCTTGACCCGCTCAACGGCATCGGCTGGCTGGAGATGATTGCCGATTATACAGCACCGGCAAGCCAGGTTCGAGATCGGCAACTGAAACGTATGGCAACTTTTATGGCGCCGACATGGGAAGGCCATTTCAGGCAGGTTGATGCCATGCTGGAACAGGCGGTAGGCAGGTAATGCGCGCCGAAGAACTCCAGCCGTTTGTGTACGCCTATGGGCTATCTCGCAGAAAGCTGAAGATTCTCAGAAGGTTTGCCGGTAATTCCAGCGTGGTTGACACTTTGTCCTGTGACAAGTTGCCGGCCGGTTCCACCTTGGCGGTATGGGGAGGCACGCCGGTACCGGAAGAGTGCCCCAAGGATGTCGGTATTGTCAGGCTGGAGGACGGCTTCCTCCGTTCGGTAGGGCTGGGGGCCGATCTGACTAAACCGGCCTCCTGGGTGTTCGACAAAACCGGGATCTATTTCGATGCGACACGGCCGTCCGACCTTGAGCAACTTCTGGGAACAACGCCCTTTACCCCAGATCTGATCATGAGAGCCAGAAACCTTGTTGACCGGATAGTCGCGGGTAACGTGACCAAATACAATGTTGGCAAAGGCGGATGGAAACCGCCAGTGGGACAAAACGTGATCCTTGTGCCGGGACAGGTGGAGAGCGATGCCTCTATCCGTTTCGGGGCAATGGGGGTCAATACCAACATGGGACTTTTGAGGGCCGTGAAGGAGGCCAATCCCTCCTCGTATGTGGTCTACAAGACGCATCCCGATGTGCTGGCTGGGCTGAGGGCACGGGGAAAGCATGAAGAGCGGGCACCAGAATGGTGCAATGAGCTGGTAACGGATATTGCCATGGGGGAACTTCTGCAACAAGTGGACGAGGTGCATACGTTGACGTCGCTGGCCGGTTTTGAGGCCCTGTTGCGCGGTAAAAAAGTGACGTGCTATGGCCGGCCGTTCTATGCCGGCTGGGGGCTGACTTCCGACAAGCTGCCGGTCGTCCGGCGTAACCGGACGCTGACGCTGGAAGAATTGGTTGCCGGAGCCTTGATTCTTTATCCGACGTACATCAGTTTGATCACCGGCACGCGGATTACTCCGGAGCAGGCACTGGAAGAGCTTTCGGGCGTTAGTGGACAATCGGGCATGCGTTTGCCGTTGTGGCGCAGCATGTTCCGCATCATCCTGCGCCGCGTGGTGGGGGTGAGGTAATGGTTGAACGGAGCCGCCCTTTTTTTTGTCGGTGCAAGACCTATCTTAGTGAATTGTTGCATGTTAGGATACTGAGCGGTGGGGATATAGAAAGTGGGTGTTAAATTAGGAGTGTAGTGAGATAAATTATGTCTGAAAATCTTTACAAAAAAGAAAAGCGCCACCGAAGCGACGCTTTCCAAATTTAATGTGAAAGTGTTTGAATTATATTAAGCCTCTTTGCGCATGCGGCGCTTACCGTAAATTGCAAGACCAGCCATGCCAACGCCAAGCAGCATCATTGTGCCTGGTTCGGGAACGGTTGTATAGGTAAAACTGATTCCTGAATCGTACCAATGGCAATGGTCATCAAAACCAAAGCCAAAGTTTCCATCTGCAAGATCAGCGGTAAGAGTTTGTAATTCGCTATTAGTAAAATTAATCGTTAGCGTGGTGGGGGTTGGGTAATACTGAGTACCCGTCAAAGGGTTGCTGACTGTAGCAGCAAGTTGAGTCTGTCCATTATAAATTGTATTAGAGCTAGACTGCTGGAAATAATCCGAAACCCCGGAAAAAGTGTCTTGTATGCCGCTGCTAGAGCTGGTGCCGACAGTTGCTTTGTTCAACAGGTCTGTGAAAATCGTGTCAGCTGATGATTTTTCATAGTTATTAAGGCCGCTGATGGTCAGGGTTGCACTTGTAATAACTTGCCCGGCAGGTACTGGATTCGCGGAAATTCCCCATATGTAGTGGTTTCCGTGAATCCCATCCGTATCAGACGGCATGGAATCGAATGCAGTTGTAGAGTAAGTATAAGTCGTTGCATATGCCGCCGAAGAACAGAGGCTGACGGAAATAACGAAAAACGAAAGAAACCTGATCATGATTTGCCTCCTCTTTACTTTAGTAAAAGTTTATTAAATTAAAGCATTTAACATGCCAATTTATAATATCTTGAAATTCAAGAGATTATTTGAAGTGCTATGCTGTATGTAATATTATTCGACAGGCTTTGCTTTAGAGCCGGGTTGAAAATCTTTGTGTATGTCTCTTGATAAAACTGCATTGTGAGGGGCAATATGCCAAACAGAGGATGGTTCCTTCAGCCAATTTCAATAGCCGACATGAACGTTCCGGTATTTGTATTGACGTTAGAAATTAGATAGTTTAGTAAATTAAGACAATTATCGAGCTTGGATGTCAACCGCTCAAGGGACGTTATGAAGTGTCCAAAATGCAGCTTTGATCACCCTGAACAGACGGCTGAATGCCTGGCATGCGGTCTGATTTTTGTAAAATATGCCCTTCATATGGAGGCCACTCAGCACATGCCAGCACCAATCTTGGCGGATGAACCTATTCCGGCCATGGTGGCGGATGATGCGGATTGGGAATTGAGGCTGCGATACTTCGCGCTTCCCGTAGCGCTTCTTGCTGCCTGGCTCGTTGCAGGCTCGGGGCTCAGGTTTTTTCTGCGCACCTTTCTGAGCATGTGGGTGCATGAAAGCGGGCACGCCATAGCCGCCTGGCTTAGCGGTTTCGGTGCGTTTCCAGGACCGTGGTTTACCCCGGTTTTCGAGGAGCGCTCCATCCTGGTGACGGTGGCGTTTGCGTCTGCTTGCGGATGGCTCGTGTACCGCGCTTGGCTGGAACGCCGCTTTACTTTCGCGGTTACCGGTGTCGCGACGTTACTGGTGCAGGCGGTGTGCACCCTGCTCCCGCCTCAGCGGGTACAGGCATTCATCATATTCAGTGGCGACGGGGGATGTTTTGTCCTGGGAACGCTACTGATGGCATCCTTTTACGTACGCCGCAACAGCCAGGTGTTTCAAAATGGCCTCCGATGGGGCTTCTTAATGATCGGTGCCGCTGCGTTCATGGATGCCTCCAAGACATGGTGGGGTGCGTTGCGGGATCTGGAACAAATCCCCTTTGGTGAAAATGTAGGGATGGGATGTAGCGATCCGACCAGATTGACCGAGGAATTCGGGTGGTCGATCGCCGACATGGTTCATCGGTACGAATGGCTGAGTCTGATCTGCCTGGTGATTCTCGCGGCGATCTATTTCTTTGGAGTTAAGGAGGCCCGCAACTGGTTGGGCAACAGGGAGGGGCGTTCCTTGTCAAGTGACAAAACCCAGCGAACGAGTCGAGACGGTCGGAGTTAAATCCCGCGCCTCCGCTCACCACCGTGAACCGGGTAGTTCCTCATGAAAAGGAACCCGGTAAAAAACCTGCCGTAAGCGAGTCGAAACCCCTTGTACCAGAAAATGCCTCAGATGTTCGCCCATTTTTCGGCGTCCAGATGCCATGAGGCGGCAAGTGAGGAAACCATAACCGCAAGGCCATCGGTTGAATTGACTTTAATGCGTTAGGGAAATGTGATATTGAGGAATAGTATTTGGACGACTCAGTGATACTAAAACTGGGGAAACAGAAGCAAAAGGATACTAATAACTATGAGTCAACAAAAAACCAGGCTCAACCTATATCTGCTGTTGGATAAGATTATAGCTATTATTGGCATTATACTGGTAACTTGCATGTATTCTTTTGGCTTGGCAAAACAACAAAAAATAACAGAGAATCTTTTTCAGCACCCATTTGTAGTCACTAACGCTGCGCAGGATTTTCGAATTGATGTACTGGAGTTCCGTAAATACATGCTGGAGACAATACTATACCGTAAGAGAGTGGGCGAAATAGAGCTGGCCAGAATGCATAATTTTGAAGAACAGATGAGCAACCATTTGGAAATTGTACGCAAAGAGTTTTTAGGCGATCAGACAAGGGTGAAAAATATAATCTATGAAATGGACATATGGAAGAAGGTTCGGGGGCCAATTCAGGTCAGTCTTGTTGCTGGGAATTTCGATGCGGCTCAAAGTCTTGCCGTGCATGAAGCATCGCCACATATCGATCAGATTCTGGTAGATATAGATTATGTAATCACCTTTGCCCGTGGACGAGCAAATCTTTTCGTGGAAGAAGGACGGACTCAGGTATCTCGAGACAGGCTTATGCTGGTTTTATTGATGGTATTGGCTCTTTTTTCTTACTTATTGCTATCCAACAAGCTTCGGAAGTTGGTGAACCTTATTTACGACAAGCAAGAACACGATGCAACTTTCGATGATTTGACCGGCGCCTATAACCGCGGATCTTTCATAAAGCTTGGCAAAACCGAGATCGAGCGTACACGACGCTACGGCCTGTCACTCTCATTACTGATGATGGATCTTGATCATTTCAAGGATGTAAATGATTCCCATGGCCATGATGCCGGCGATTCCGTGCTGCGCCAATTCAGCGAGGTATGCCGCCAGCATCTGCGGGGAGCTGACATTTTTTGCCGAATTGGTGGGGAAGAATTTGCCATCCTGCTGCCGCACTCCGACCTTAAAACCGCCATGGAAGCCGCAGAGCGAATTCGACAGGAGGTTGCAAACTGCGATTTTGATATTGCTGCGGGCAAGCGCCTGAAAGTCACTGTCTCTGTTGGTGTGGCAGAACTGGATGATGAAACGACAGAAATAAGCCCCCTGCTGAAGCAGGCCGATAAGGCCCTCTACCTTTCCAAGAGTGGGGGCAGGAACCGGGTCACGTCAGTTGAGAGGAGCTAAGTGCTTTGGTGATATGCTGGAATTTAGGTTGATCGGCCCATAACGCATCGGAAAAGTAATCCCTTCTCATTTGCCCTTCCGCCAGGTAATGGTACTATGAAATTCAAACTATGACCCAAGGAGCACGTCGATGACGAGTACGGAGCTGTACTGGAAAGCTGTTGACCAGACGATACGGCTGACGGAATTAACGAGCCTGGAAGGGGACATGAGGGAAGCGCCTCTGAGGCGGGATGTTCGCTCCATGGGGTTTTTGCTGGGAGAGGTCATAAGGAAGCAGGCCGGGCAACGTACTTTCGAGGCTGAGGAGGAACTGCGCCATCTGGCGATCCGTCACCGGAAGCTGAACCATGAGCTGGGAGAGACGTGTCTCGATTTTCCCGGCGAACGGAAACTACAGGAGCGGGCCGCGGAGATTATCGGCAGAATGACTGTTGCCGAGTCATACCAGATTGTCAAGGCGTTCTCCACCTATTTCGAGTTGACGAACCTGGCGGAAACCAACCACCGTAAGCGGCGCAGACGGGCGACTCTGCTTGCCTCGGGCTGTCCGGACAAGCGCGGCTCACTGCGCGGTACCCTGCTCCGCATGCGTGATGCCGGAATCTCCGCGGAACAGGCCTTGGGATGGCTGCGGCAGATAGAGATCATGCCGGTCTTTACCGCCCACCCAACCGATGTGGCGCGGCGCGCCATGCACTTCAAACAGCGCCGCATATCCCATGAGCTTGAGACCATGGATCGCCTTCCGCTCACCGACAGCGAGGCATCACGGGGACAGCAGGCGATGCTGGCCGAGATCACGTCACTCTGGCAGACGGATGAGGTGCGACGGCGTAAGCCCACTGTGGTGGACGAGATCAAGATGGGGCTCGACCATTACCCCGATTCCCTGATTACGCCTTTAAGTAAGTTGTATGATGATATTTCCGATGCCTTCATGGAGATTTACGGGACCGATTATCCTCCTTCCGACCTGCCGACGGTAGTCAGATTCGGCTCGTGGATCGGCGGCGACAGGGATGGCAATCCCAACGTCACCGCAGACACCACCCGTGAAGCCCTGCAGAAAGCGCGGGAGGTCATTCTGGCCAATTACATCGGGTCTGTGGAGGAATTGCGCCGCCTGCTCACCCCCTCGCTAAGCCGGGTGGCGATAACACCTCAACTCGCCGACTCGGTTGCGCACTATCACGCCACCCTTACCATAGCTGACGCGGAACTGGAGGCCATCCCCGTATGGGAACCGTACCGGCGCTTTGCCGGATTCATGCTTCATCGGCTGCGGCGCACCCTGTTCGAACCGGATCACGTCGATGCCTATCCCAATGCCCACCTTTTCCTCACAGACCTGCGGCTGATCCGCGAAAGCCTGGCCGCCGGTAACGGTGAGTTGCTGGCCCGCTCCCTGATCGATCCTCTGGTGAGACAGATCGACACCTTTGGCTTCCATCTGCACAGCATCGACATCCGCCAGCATGCCCGAATCCATTCCAGGGCAGCGACCGAGCTTGCCTCCGGATGTGCAACCTCCGGCGCGTCTTCCTTTCTACTCCCTGCGCAACCAACCGCTGAAACCACTGAATTGCTGGATACCCTGCGGGCCATTGCCCGGCTGAAAAAGACCTACCCGCCGGCAGCCATAAAAAGTTATATCATCAGCGGCGCTTCCTGCGTCCAGGATGTGTTCACCCTGGTATGGCTGATGGAGCTGTGCGGGGTGCCTGTTGCTGCCGACAATAGCGGTGATCCGGGCGTGATGCCGGTGCCGCTCTTTGAATTCATTGAAGACCTGCGCAGGGCCCCGGAGATCTGCCGCACCCTCTGGACCTCTTCCGACTATCGACCGTTCCTCGACTCGTGGGGACGACGGCAGGAGGTGATGCTGGGTTATTCCGATTCAAACAAGGATGGCGGCATGCTCACCAGCTCCTGGGAGATTTACAAGGCGCACAGGGCGCTGCATATCGTTGCAAAGGAGTGCGGCGTGAACCTGGTACTCTTCCACGGCCGCGGCGGCACGGTCGGCAGGGGAGGAGGCCCGACCCACCAGGCCATCGTTGCCCAACCGGTCGAAGCCTTCTTGGGTTCCCTGAAGATAACGGAGCAGGGTGAGGTCATTAACTGGAAATATTCCGATGCGGCGCTGGCGCAGCGCAATCTGGAACTCATGACTGCCGCGGCGCTGGAGGCTCTGGCGCGCCCCGGAATAGTGACGCCGGCTGTGGAGGATGAGTGGGAGGAAGCGCTCGAAGAGATGTCTGCCGACGCCTATGGATTCTACAGGCAATGCATAGCCGAGAATCCTGATATCATCCCTTATTTCGAACATGCCACACCGGTATTGGAATTCGATCTGGCAAAGATAGGATCGCGCCCGGCGCGCAGGGGGGGAAACAGGGAACTGGCCGACCTGCGGGCCATTCCATGGGGGTTCGGCTGGATGCAGAGCCGTCATGTAGTTCCGGGCTGGTTTGCTGTCGGGTTTGCCCTGGAGCGGTTTTCGGCCAAGGGGGAACGGCAACGTGGTCTTCTCCGCACCATGATGCAGCGGTTCCCTTTTTTCTATGACTTGATCAGGAACGTCGAACTGGCCCTTACCAAGGTCGATCTTCCGCTGGCCCGCATCTATTCATCCCTGGTTCCGGATCAAGAACTGCGTGATCGTGTATTTAACATGATAGCTGAAGAGTACCAGCGTACCCGAAAGATGGTGCTGACCATAAGCGGCCAGTCGTGCCTTCTGGAGAACAACGAACCCCTGGCCCGCTCGCTCCAGCTCAGGACCCCATATGTGGACCCGCTGAGCCTGATTCAGATAGAATTGTTGCGAAGAAAGAGGAGGGGGGAGGAGAGCGAAGAGCTGAACTACGTGCTGGCGGCCACCATTGGCGGAATATCAACCGGCTTGAGGAATACGGGCTAAGATAAAAGGGGCTAGCGTTTCCCCTTTCTGTCATCCTCAAAAAAACAAATCTGACACCACGTGTCCATTGGGAGAAAACACACTCCGAAGGTTTACAAAAAACAAAAGCGAGGTAGAATTATTTAAAACAGCGGATAGCGGATGTGGAGGTTTCCAATGGCAAGATCAAATCAGTTTTTCTGTGGAAGCGACCCCAAGATCGAAGAATGCCTCACCGAACACGTGGCCGGCGACTTCTCTCGCTGCCTGACAAAAAACGCGAAATGCATGTATTCCTACCCGGCGGGTCCTGATTGCACCTATTGCCTGCATCAGAATAACCGAAAGTTTGAACGCAGTTCACGTTCCAGTTCCATGGTCAATGTCATCCACTGCTTGTAGCGGTTTTCCCGGGATGAGTGGCGTATGAAAAAAGGAGGCGTGTTTTGATCCATGCTGAAAATTTTTTAGAAAACGAGCCCGATTTGAGCCAATGCAGCGCAAAGAGTATTTCTGATGGGCTATCCAAGTGTCTGTTAAACAACGAAGCCTGCAAATACGCATTTGGCGACGGTTGCTCCAGCATCTACTGTTTTTACCCTCCCCCAAATAAAATTCATGGCACGTCCTCGCAGTCCTGCCGTCATGAACCTTACCTACGTCCCGATTGCACCCATTGACCCACTCCCAGCTCATGGCTCTTGTACTGTCTCGCGCTTGGTAATGAGACGCACCTGGCGTTCATGATACCAGTAGTACCAAACCCAGTTGAGCATGACTACGA
>Ga0316217_10005305_pt1 | contig 13446 bp, 9 predicted proteins | sample 1anoAmetaG_FD_203633 | JGI IMG/M metagenome (GOLD analysis project Ga0316217, IMG submission 203633) | Freshwater microbial communities from Trout Bog Lake, Wisconsin, USA - 1anoA | ecosystem: Environmental > Aquatic > Freshwater > Lake > Hypolimnion/Profundal zone | place: USA: Wisconsin...
TGTCGAGCACCGAGCGCGGCGGCCGCGCCAGCCAGCCGCCGGAGACCAGCGCCAGCAGCCAGTGCAATCCGCCGCGCAGCATGCTGGCCGTGTCCGCGCGGAAGACCTGCTCGACGCGGAAGTTGCGCCAGAAGCGCTCCAGCGTGACGACGCCGTGGCGGAAATGCGCCGCGTGCGCGGCGACCACGCAGCCGACGATGGCGCCGGCGGACGTGCCGCTGATGATGCGGAACGGCACCGGGCCCGGGGCGGGCGACAGCGCCTGCAACGCCTTGAGCACGCCGACCTGGTAGGCCGCCCGCGCGCCGCCGCCAGGCAGCACCAGCGCGACGCGCGGCGCGGCGGCGGGCAGTCCAGTACAGGGATCGGTCGGGTCGCTCACCGTGTCATTATGCGCTGCCCACGAATCCCAACGATCGCGCCGCCCCCCGGACCGGCGCCATGTCCCCGCCGGAGGAAGCCATGCTCCCGTCAGCCCGCCGCCTAGCATCCCTGCTGCTCGTCCTGTGCGCCGCCACGACGCTGGCCGCCAAGGCGGAGGTGCCGCCCGCAAGCCCGGCCGAGGGGGCCCCCGCCCCCGCGTTCCGGCTGCAGGACCAGGCCGGTCGCTGGCATGCGCTGGAGGAATACCGCGGCCACTGGCTGGTCGTGTACTTCTACCCGAAGGACCAGACGCCCGGCTGCACGACGCAGGCCTGCTCGCTGCGCGACAACATCTTCGCCTTCCGCAAGGCCGACGCGACGATCGTCGGCATCAGCGTCGACGACGTGGCCTCGCACAAGGAATTCGCCGAGAAGCACTCGCTGCCGTTCACGATCCTCGCCGATCCGACCAAGCAGACGGCGCGGGACTACGGCGTGCTGGTCAGGATGCTGGGCATCTACGAGCTCGCGCAGCGCGACACGTTCCTGATCGACCCGCAGGGCCGGATCGCCAAGCACTGGGTCAAGGTCGACCCGGCGGGCCACTCCGAGATGGTGCTCAAGGAACTGCAGGCCCGCCAGGCCAGGGCGGTCCCCGCCAAGTCCACCGGCTGAGGCGCGCTGCTAGCGGGCGTTCAGCGCGCGGGTGGCGCGGTCGATGCCGGCCAGCGTGAGCGGATACATGCGGCCCGCGAGCAGCCGCCGGCACACGCCGATCGACTGCACGTACTCCCAGCGGTCCTCCGGCTCGGGATTGAGCCAGGCGTGCCGCGGGTACGCCTGCTGCAGGCGCGCGAGCCAGACGGCACCCGGCTCCTCGTTCCAGTGCTCGATGCTGCCCCCGGCCTGCAGGATCTCGTAGGGCCCCATCGTCGCGTCGCCGACGAACACCAGCCGGTAGTCGGGGCCGTAGGTGCGCAGCACCTCCGCCAGCGGGATCCGTTCGGCGTGGCGCCGGCGGTTGTCCTTCCACACCGTCTCGTAGACGAAGTTGTGGAAGTAGTAGTACTCGAGGTGCTTGAACTCGCTGCGCGCCGCGGTGAACAGCTCCTCGCAGACGCGCACGTGGTCGTCCATCGACCCCCCGACGTCCAGGAACAGCAGCACCTTGATCGCGTTGTGCCGCTCGGGCACCAGCTTCAGGTCCAGCCAGCCGGCGTTGCGCGCGGTCGCGTCGATGGTGCCGCCGAGGTCGAGCTCCTCGGCCGCACCCTCGCGGGCGAACCGGCGCAGGCGGCGCAGCGCGAGCTTGACGTTGCGCGTGCCGAGCTCGAGCGTGTCGTCGAGGTTGCGGAACTCGCGCCGGTCCCAGACCTTGACCGCGCGCCGCTGGCGCGACGCGTCCTGGCCGATGCGCACGCCCTCGGGGTTGTAGCCGTAGGCCCCGAACGGCGAGCGGCCGGCGGTGCCGATCCACTTGTTGCCGCCCTGGTGCCGGCCCTCCTGCTCGCGCAGCCGCTCGCGCAGGGCCTCCATCAGCTTCTCGAGCCCACCCATCGCCTCGATCCTGGCGCGCTCCTCGGGACCGAGCGTGAGCTCGGCGAGCTTGCGCAGCCATTCCTCGGGCAGCGCGGTCGCGTCGGGGCCGGTGAAGGCCGCCTCCAGCCCGCGGAAGTGCTCGGCGAAGACGCGGTCGTAGCGGTCGTAGTAGCGCTCGTCCTTGACCAGCACCGTGCGGGCGAGCACGTAGAAGTCGTCCACCGAGGTGCCGGCGACACGCGCCTTGAGCGCCTCCAGCAGCGCGAGGTACTCCCCCAGCGAGACCGGCACGCCGGCCTCGCGCAGCATCATGAAGAAGCGGACGAGCACGGCGCCCGCGCGCTACCGGCCGGCGCGGCGGTTCATGAACAGCAGCTGCTCGAACAGGTGCACGTCCTGCTCGTTCTTCAGCAGCGCGCCGTACAGCGGCGGGATCGCGGCCTTGCCGTCGGCCGCGCGCAGCGCCTCCGGCGGGATGTCCTCGGCCAGCAGCAGCTTCAGCCAGTCCAGCAGCTCCGACGTGGACGGCTTCTTCTTGAGGCCCGGCACGTCGCGCAGCCGGTAGAACGCCTCGAGCGCCTCCTTCAGCAGCTCCTGCTTGAGCCCCGGGAAATGCACGTCGACGATCTGCTGCATCGTCGCCGGGTCGGGGAAGCGGATGTAGTGGAAGAAGCAGCGGCGCAGGAACGCGTCCGGCAGCTCCTTCTCGTTGTTGCTGGTGATGACGATGATCGGCCGGTGGCGGGCGCGCACCAGTTCGTGCGTCTCGTAGACGTAGAACTCCATGCGGTCCAGCTCGCGCAGCAGGTCGTTCGGGAACTCGATGTCCGCCTTGTCGATCTCGTCGATCAGCAGCACCGGCTGCACGTCGCAGGCGAAGGCCTCCCACAGGCGCCCCTTGACGATGTAGTTGCCGATGTCGCGCACCCGCGCGTCGCCCAGCTGCGAGTCGCGCAGGCGCGAGACCGCGTCGTACTCGTACAGGCCCTGCTGGGCCTTGGTGGTGGACTTGACGTGCCACTCGAAGAGCGGCCGGCCCAGCGAGCGGGCGACCTCCTCGGCGAGCTGCGTCTTGCCGGTCCCCGGTTCGCCCTTGATCAGCAGCGGCCGTCCCAGCGTGACCGCCGCGTTGACGGCCATCGTCAGGTCGTCGGTGGCGACGTAACGCTCGGTACCGGTGAACCGGGAATTCGACATCGGGGACTCCTGCGGGCGGGGTCCCCGATCTTACGGCGCGCCGCGGCCGCGGGCGACCATCGCGTCAGGGCGTCAGGGTCAGCCGGTGTTCGGCCGGCCCCGGCAGGAAGGGCGCCGGCGTGCCGTGCGCCCAGTGCTCGTGGCCGGCGCGGAAGTACGGCGACAGCGGATGGCCGCTCTGCCCGCCGGGCATCGCGAACAGCGCGTCGGCCTCGTGGCCGGGCGAGACGGCGAAGCGCTCCGACGCGCCGAAATCGCTCCCCTGCACGCGCGGCATGTCCTCGTCGCCGGGCAGCATTTCCGGCGGCACGTCGACGAGGCGCGCCAGGCCGGGGACGGCGGCGGCCAGCGGATGGCGGATGCGCACGAGGTTGACGCGACCCCAGGTGCAGGCGCTCAGCCGCGCGCAGTCGCCGTCCAGGTCGGCCAGCGCCGCGTCGGCGGCGGCGAGCAGGAACTGGCGCCAGTCCCCCTGCCCGGGCGGCAGCAGGTGCGCCGGGCGGGTGGTGACCAGCGTCCACAGCGGCCCTTCGAAGGACGGCGGCACGTGGAACGGGAAGTCCGGGTTCGCGGCCCGCGCCGGCGCCACCAGCGCGTAGTAGGCACGCCGCTCGACCTCCAGCCGGAACCCCCGCACCAGCCGGTAGGCGGCGTCGTCGACGGCCGCATGGCCGCTCCAGGCGCCCAGGACCGCCTTGAGTTCGGCGCGGCGCGGATGGCCCGCCACCGCCTCGGCGTCCAGCAGCCCGGACAGCAGCGCCTGCCAGCGGGCGAGGAACAGGGCCCGGTCGTCGAGCTGGACGCCCAGCATGTCGGCGGGCGCCAGCTGCGCGCCGCGCGCGGCCAGATCGCCCTGGATCTGGCGCGCCCGCGCGCCGCGGTCGTAGCCCCCGTCGCCGATCGCCGCCAGCGCGGCGCCGCCGACCACGCGGGCGTTCGCGGTCTGGATCTGGCCCGCGGCGGGATCGACCATGCGCGGCCGGTCGGCAGGCGCCAGCCAGCCGGCGAAGCCGGCCTGCGGATCGGTCGACAGGTGCGGCAGCCCGCTGTCGGCGCCGTGCCGCACCGGGATCTGGCCGGCGACCGTCCAGGCGATGTGGCCGTCGCGGTCGCCGACCACGAAGTTCTGCGCCGGGATGCCGGCGCGTGCCGCGAGGCCGAGCGCCTCGTCCACGGAGCCGGCCCGGTCGAGGCCGGCGAGCTCGAAGTTGATCGCGGCGGGGTCGTGGGCCGTCCAGGCCAGCGCCAGCGCCCGGCCGTGCGCGTCATGGCCGACGACCGGGCCCCAGTCGGTGCCGACCACGTCCAGCTCGACCGGCTCGGCGCCCTTGACCAGGATGCGCTCGCGCACGTGCGTGAACGCATGCGAGCCGTCGGCGGTCAGGTAGTGGTCCGCCAGCGACGGGTCGGGAACGGCGACGACGATGTCCTGGTAGTCGCCGTAGCTGTTGGTGAAGCCCCACGCGACGTGGCCGTTGCTGCCGGCGACGACCGCCGGCGCACCGGGGAGCGTCACGCCGGTGACGTCGGCTTCGGCGCCGGCGGCATCGCGCCAGCGAAGCCGCGCGCGATACCAGGTGTTGGGCACGCGGATCGTCAGGTGCATGTCGTTGGCGACCAGCGCCGCGCCCGAGGCCGTGCGCGTACCGGCGACTGCCCAGTTGTTGCTGCCGGGCGCGGGGTGCGGGCCGGCGTGGCGGCCCGGTGGCGCGAAGTCGAGCGGCCCCAGCCGCGCGAGGTCGTAGTCGGCCGCCGACGGCACGCGCGGCGGCGCACTGACCGAGCCATCGAGGGCCGCGTCCCAGTCGCCGGCGGCCGCCTCGACGAAGTCGGCCGCCGCCGCCGGCAGGTATTCATGCACGAGTCCGCGTTCGACACGGGTATGGCCATCGGCCTCCTGCAGCTGCAGGAACATCGCCAGCACGACCAGCACGGAATCCTCCGCGCGCCAGGGCTCGGGCGTGGCGCCGAGCAGCAGGTACTCGAACGGCCGCGCGCGCAGCGAGGCGAGCCCGGCGTTGACGCCGGCGGCGTAGGCGTCCATCAGCGCGTGCTGCTCGGCACTGGCCCCGCCGATCACCGCGCGCGCCACGGCGCGGAAGCGATGCACGCGCAGCCGCCGGTCCGCGTCGAGCGTCGCGCGGCCAAGCAGCGCCGCCAGCTCGCCGGCGGCGGCGCGCCGCATCAGGTCCATCTGGAAGAACCGGTCCTGGCCGTGGGCGTAGCCCAGGCCGAAGGCCACGTCGGCGCGCTGCCCGCCGCTGACGGTCACCACGCCGGCGGCGTCGCGCTCGACGCCGACCATCGCGTCGACGCCATGGGCGCGCACGTGCCCGTCGAGCACCGGCAGGCTCGCTCGCAGCAGCAGCCACGCGGCGACGGCGGCCAGCAGGACCAGCCCGAGGAGGCCGGCGACGGCGCGAATCAGCACTTTCTGCATGGGACGGCCACGGGCGACGAGCGGGAAGCCATCGTCGCCGCTGGACTGCATGCTGGCAAGCGGGTCCGGCGGCCCGCCGGGCGGGCTACAGCCTGACCTCGAGGATCTTCATCGAATTGGTGCCACCGGAAACGCCGGAGTGCTCGCCCTTGGTGACGATGATGCGGTCGCCCACGGCGCAGAGCCCCAGATCCACGGCGCGGCGGAAGATCGATGGATACAGGATCGCCGTGTCGGTGTGCGTCACGTCGAAGGCCACCGGATAGACGCCGCGGTACAGCGTGACCCGGCGCCGGGTCGCCTCGACCCGCGTGAACGCGTAGATCGGGATGTCGGAGCGCATCCGCGACATCCACAGCGGCGTGGAGCCGGACTCGGTCAGCGCGACGATGGCCTTCACGTCCATGTGGTTGGCCGTGTACATGACCGCCATCGCGATCGCCTCGTCCGTCCCGGCGAACTCCTTCTGCTCCAGCCGCTGGCGGCTGCGCCCGCCCGTGGCGATCTGGTACTTCTCGGCGCCGACGATGACCTGCGCCATGGCCTCGACCGCCTTGACCGGATACTTGCCGACGGCGCTCTCGGCCGACAGCATCACCGCGTCCGTGCCGTCGAGAACCGCGTTGGCGACGTCCGAGACCTCGGCCCGCGTCGGGACGGGGTTCTGGATCATGGACTCCATCATCTGCGTCGCGGTGATCACGACCTTGAAGTGGTGGCGGGCCGTCTCGATGATCTGCTTCTGCAGCCCGGTGAGCTCGGCATAGCCGACCTCGACGCCGAGGTCCCCGCGCGCGACCATGACCGCGTCGCTCGCCTCGACGATCTCGTCCAGATGGACGATCGCCTCGGCCCGCTCGATCTTGGCGACCAGCCGGCCGGTGCCGCCGGCCTCGCGCAGCAGCCGCCGCGCCTCGAGCATGTCCTCGGCGCTGCGCGGGAACGACACCGCCAGGTAGTCGACCTCGAGCCGCGCGGCGATCTTGATGTCCGCGCGATCCTTGTCGGTGAGCGCGCCCGCCGACAGGCCGCCGCCGCGGCGGTTCAGGCCCTTGTTGTTGGACAGCTCGCCGCCGGTGACGACGCGCGTATGCACGCGCGGCCCCTCGACCGAGGTCACCTCGAGCACGATCAGGCCGTCGTTGAGCAGCAGCACGTCGCCGCCGGTGACGTCCTTCGGCAGCTCCTTGTACGCGCAGCCGACCGTGTGCTGCGTGCCGGCCGCCGGCGCCAGCGACACGTCGAGCGTGAACGGCGCGCCCTCGACCAGGTCGATCTTGCCGTCGATGAAGCGGTCGATGCGGATCTTGGGACCCGACAGGTCGCCGAGCACGCCGACATAGCGGTCGACGCTCGCCGCCGCGTCGCGCACCAGCTGCACCCGCCGCGCGTGATCCTCGAAGCTGCCGTGCGAGAAGTTGACGCGCACGACGTCCGCGCCGGCGCGGATGAGGTCCGCCAGCACCTGCAGGTCGTCCGTCGCCGGCCCCAGCGTCGCGACGATCTTCGCCCGTCGCGACGGCACGCCGTGGAGCGTCATGCCTTGCGCAGCTCGGCCGCCCGGGCCTCCAGCATCACGACCGCCGGCAACGGCTTGCCCTCGACGAACTCGAGGAACGCCCCGCCGCCGGTCGAGATGTAGGACATGCCGTCCTCCACCTGGTACTTCTCGATCGCCGCGAGCGTGTCGCCGCCGCCGGCGAGCGAGAACGCCTTCGAGCGCGCGATGGCGTTGGCCAGCGTCCTGGTGCCCTCGCCGAACTGGTCGAACTCGAACACGCCGACCGGCCCGTTCCAGACCACCGTGCCCGCGTCGCCGACGGCGCGCGCGAAGCGCTCCGCGGTGTCCGGGCCGATGTCGAGGATCATGTCGTCCGCCGCGACCTCGGCGATCGCCTTGACGTCGGCTTCGGCCTTCGCCGAGAACTCCTTCGCGACGACCACGTCCGTGGGCAGCGGCAGTTCGATGCCGCGCTCGGCGCACTGTGCGAGCAGCCGCCGCGCGATGTCCACCATGTCCGGCTCGGAGAGGCTCTTGCCGATCGGCGCGCCCTGCGCGAGCAGGAACGTGTTGGCGATGCCGCCACCGACGATCAGCCGATCGACCTTCGCGAGCAGGGACTCGAGCACCGTGAGCTTGGTGGAGACCTTCGAGCCGCCGACGATCGCGACCAGCGGCCGCTTCGGGCTGTGCAGCGCGGAGTCGAGCGCGACCAGTTCGTTCACCAGCAGCGGGCCGGCGCAGGCGACCGGCGCGAAGCGCGCGACGCCGTGCGTGCTCGCCTCGGCGCGGTGGGCCGTGCCGAACGCGTCCATGACGTAGACGTCGCAGAGCGCCGCCATCCGGCGCGACAGCTCCTCGGAGTCCTTCTTCTCACCCTTGTGGAAGCGCACGTTCTCGAGCAGCACGGCCTCGCCCGGCGCGACGTCGACGCCGACGCCGCCCAGCCAGTCCTTGACCAGCGGCACGTGCCGGCCCAGCAGCTCCGACAGCCGCGCCGCCACCGGCGCGAGCGAGAACTCCTCGGCAGGCTTGCCTTCCTCGGGTCGCCCGAGGTGCGACATCAGCATGACGCGGCCACCGGCGGCGAGCGCCGCCCGGATCGTCGGCAACGAGGCGCGGATGCGGGCGTCGCTGGTGACGACCCCGTCCTTGACCGGGACGTTGAGATCCTCGCGGATCAGGACGCGCTTGCCCTTGAGCTCGACATCCTGCATCCGCACCACACGGGTCGAGACGCCGCCCGCGGCGGCAGCGGCGTTCACTTCGCGCGGCTCCATGCCAGCGTCGTGTCGAGCATGCGGTTCGAGAAGCCCCACTCGTTGTCGTACCACGAGCAGACCTTCACCAGCGTGCCGCCGATGACCTTGGTCAGGGTGGCGTCATACGTGGACGAGGCCGGGTCGTGGTTGAAGTCCACCGACACCAGCGGGCCGTCGTTGTAGGCGAGCACGCCCTTCAGCGGGCCGGACGACGCTTCCCTGAGGATCTTGTTGATCTCCTCGACCGACGTCTCGCGCTTGGCGGTGAACGTGAGGTCGACCATCGAGACGTTGATCGTCGGCACGCGCACGGCGAAGCCGTCGAGCTTGCCCTTCAGCTCCGGCAGCACGAGGCCGACCGCGGCGGCGGCGCCGGTCTTGGTCGGGATCATCGACATCGTCGCCGAGCGGGCACGACGCAGGTCCTCGTGGTACACGTCGGTCAGCACCTGGTCGTTCGTGTACGCGTGGATGGTGGTCATGATGCCGGCGACGAGCCCGATCTGGTCGTGCAGCGGCTTGACCAGCGGCGCGAGGCAGTTGGTCGTGCAGGACGCGTTCGAGATCACGCTCATCCCGCTGGTCAGCACGTTGTGGTTGACGCCGTAGACGACGGTGGCGTCGACCGCGCCGCTGCCGGGAGCCGAGATCACGACCTTCTTGGCGCCGCCGGCGAGGTGCTTGGAGGCCTTCTCATGCGACGAGAACAGGCCCGTGCACTCGAGCACGTAGTCCACGCCCAGCGCGCCCCACGGCAGCTTGGCGGGATCGCGCTCGGCGAGGACCTTGATGCGGTCGCCGTTGACGATCATCGAATCGCCGTCGACGCTGACTTCGCCGGGGAAGCGGCCATGCGCCGTGTCGTGGCGCGTCAGGTGCGCATTGGTCTGCGAATTGCCGAGGTCGTTGATCGCGACGATCTGGATCTCGCCGCTGCGCTTGCTCTCGTACAGCGCGCGCAGGACGTTGCGACCGATGCGACCGTAACCGTTGATACCTACCTTGATGGCCATCTTTGCATTCCCCTTGATCTGAAACGTGAATTCAAGCCGACAGCGCGCGGCCGGCGACGGCGACGACGTGTTCGACGGTAAAGCCGAAGTGGCGGAACAGTTCCTTGGCCGGCGCCGAGGCGCCGAACGTGTCGATGCCGACGACGCGGTCGATGTCGCCCGTGTACTGGCACCAGAAGTTGCGCACGCCGGCCTCGATCGCGACGCGCGGCACGCCGCGCGGCAGGACCGCGTCGCGGTATGCGGCGGGCTGCGCGTCGAACAGCGAGGTGCAGGGCATCGACACGACCCGCACGCGCCGGCCGACCTCGGCCAGCGCCTTGGCGGCCTCGTTGGCGAGCGCGACCTCGGAGCCGGTCGCGATCAGCACCAGGTCGGGCGCCCCGTCGGCGTCGACGAGCACGTAGCCGCCCCGGCGCACGTCGGCGACCTGCGCCTCGCTGCGGGCGTTGTGCGGCAGCGCCTGGCGCGTCAGCACCAGCGAGGTCGGGCCGGAGCGACGCTCCAGCGCGTCCACCCATGCCACGTGCGCCTCGACCGCGTCGCACGGCCGCCACACGGTCATGTTCGGGATCAGCCGCAGCGAGGAGACGTGCTCGATCGGCTGGTGCGTCGGACCGTCCTCGCCCAGGCCGATCGAGTCGTGGGTCCAGACGTAGGTCGCCGGCACGCCCATCAGCGCCGCCATGCGCGCGGCGTTGCGGGCGTAGTCGGAGAAGACCAGGAAGGTACCGCCGTACGGCAGGAAGCCGCCGTGCAGCGCCATGCCGTTCATCGCCGCCGCCATGCCGAACTCGCGCACGCCGTAGGAGACGTAGTTGCCGTCGGCGTCGCCGTGGGTGATCAGCTTGGAGGTCTTGGTCCAGGTCAGGTTCGAGTGGGTCAGGTCCGCCGAGCCGCCGAGCAGTTCCGGCAGGCGCGGCGCGAACGCGTTCAGCGCCACCTGCGACGACTGGCGGGTGGCGAGGACCGGACCCGCCGCCTGCACCGCCGCGACCGTCGTGCGGGCGTGGTCGCCCCAGCCGGCGGGCAGGTCGCCGCGCAGCCGGCGCTCGAACTCGGCCGCGAGTTCGGGGTAGGCCTTGCGGTACTCCTTGAGCAGCCGCATCGACTTGCTCTCGATGCGCTTGCCCTTGGCGCGCGCGTCCCAGGCCGCCCGCACGTCGTCGGGGATCTCGAACGGCGGCGAGGTCCAGCCGAGCGCCGCGCGGGCGGCGGCGACCTCGTCGGCGCCGAGCGGCGAGCCATGGGTCGCCTCGGTGCCCTGCTTGTTCGGGGCGCCGAAGCCGATCACGGTCTTGCAGCAGATCAGCGACGGCTTGCCGGTCTCCTTGCGGGCCTTGCGGATCGCCTTGGTGATCGCCTCGGCATCGTGACCGTCGACGCCCTTGATGACCTGCCAGCCGTAGGCCTCGAAGCGCTTGGGCGTGTCGTCGGTGAACCAGCCCTGGACGTGGCCGTCGATGGAAATGCCGTTGTCGTCGTAGAAGCAGATCAGCTTGCCGAGGCCGAGGGTCCCGGCCAGCGAGCAGGCCTCGTGCGAGACCCCCTCCATCAGGCAGCCGTCGCCGAGGAAGACGTAGGTGTGGTGGTCGACCAGGTCGAAGCCGGGCTGGTTGAACGTCGCCGCGAGCACCCGCTCGGCGAGCGCCATGCCGACCGCGTTGGCCAGGCCCTGGCCGAGCGGCCCGGTGGTCGTCTCGATCCCCAGCTTAGCCTCCCGCTCGGGATGGCCGGCCGTGTGCGAGCCGAACTGACGGAATTTCTTCAGGTCCTCGATCGACAGCGGGTAGCCGGTCAGGTGCAGCAGCGAGTACAGCAGCATCGACGCGTGGCCGTTGGAGAGCACGAACCGATCCCGGTCGTACCACCCCGGGTTGCCCGGGCTGTGCTTGAGGAAGTCGCGCCACAGCACCTCGGCGATGTCGGCCATGCCCATCGGCGCCCCGGGATGGCCGGAATTGGCCTGCTGGACGGCATCCATGCTCAGGGCGCGCAGGGCATTGGCGAGGTGGCGGCGGTTAGTCATTATTGGGTTCCGTCACATGGGGGTTTAACGCGTCATTGTCTAATACCCTACCGATAGGGGCAACGGCGGCAAGCCCCGGGTATACTTTCGCACTTGTATGGTCACGGGGACGCCGCCGGGCGCCGGAAAGCACATGTCTTCGAACAGTTTCCTGTTTACGTCCGAATCGGTGGCCGAGGGCCACCCGGACAAGGTCGCCGACCAGATCTCCGACGCGGTGCTCGACGCGATCCTCGCCGAGGACAAGGGTGCCCGGGTCGCCTGCGAGACCCTCGTCAAGACCGGCTGCGTCGTCGTCGCCGGGGAGATCACGACCTCGGCCTGGGTCGACCTCGAGGCGATCGTCCGCAGGACGGTGCTGCGCATCGGCTACGACGACTCCGACATGGGTTTCGACGGCGCCAGCTGCGCGGTCATCAACATCATCGGCAAGCAGTCGCCGGACATCGCCCAGGGCGTGGACCGCAAGGATCCCCGCAAGCAGGGTGCCGGCGACCAGGGCCTGATGTTCGGCTACGCGACCAACGAGACGGACGTGCTGATGCCGGCCCCGATCACCTATGCGCACCGGCTGGTCAAGAAGCAGGCCGACGTGCGCCGCACGGGCCGCCTGCCGTGGCTGCGGCCGGACGCCAAGAGCCAGATCACCTTCCGCTACGAGCACGATCGCCCGGTCGGCATCGAGGCGGTGGTCCTGTCGACCCAGCACGGTCCCGAGATCGGCCAGCGCAAGCTGCGCGAGGCGGTCATGGAGGAGATCATCCTCCCGGTGCTGCCCAAGCGCTGGATCGACCGGCGCACGAAGTTCCACATCAACCCGACCGGCAAGTTCGTGATCGGCGGCCCGGTCGGCGACTGCGGCCTCACCGGCCGCAAGATCATCGTCGACACCTACGGCGGCTACGCCCGCCACGGCGGCGGCGCGTTCTCCGGCAAGGACCCGTCGAAGGTCGACCGCTCGGCCGCGTACGCGGCGCGCTACGTCGCCAAGAACATCGTCGCCGCCGGCCTCGCCGAGCGCTGCGAGGTGCAGGTGTCGTACGCGATCGGCGTCGCCGAGCCCACCTCGGTCATGGTCGAGACGTTCGGCACCAGCAAGCTGCCGCGCGAGACGCTGATCAAGCTCGTGCGCAAGCACTTCGACCTGACGCCGTACGGCCTCAGGCAGATGCTCGACCTCGCCCGCCCGATCTACGAGTCGACCGCCTCCTACGGCCACTTCGGCCGGACCGAGCACGAGTTCACCTGGGAGCGCACCGACAAGGCGCGCGCCCTCAAGGCGGACGCGAAGTAGCGCCAACCCATCCACACCGTCCTGCTGAGGGGCGCTGCAGCGGACCGGGGGCGCAAGCCCGGCGGCCCGTCAGGCTCGGCGGAACGGTCGACCCGACAACGGCGCCCATTCCCTCTTCAGGAGAGAGAGAATGAGCGCCGTCATAAAGTTGAAGAACGACTATCGCGTTGCCGACCTTGCCCTCGCGGGCTGGGGACGCAAGGAAATCACGATCGCCGAGACCGAGATGCCCGGTCTGATGGCGGTGCGTGAGCAGTACGCGGCAGCCCAGCCGCTGAAGGGCGCCCGCATCGCGGGCTCCCTGCACATGACGATCCAGACCGCCGTGCTGATCGAGACGCTGACCGCGCTCGGCGCCGACGTGCGCTGGGCGTCGTGCAACATCTACTCGACGCAGGACCACGCGGCGGCCGCGATCGTCGAGGCCGGCACGCCGGTCTTCGCCTACAAGGGCGAATCGCTGCAGGACTACTGGGAATACACCCACCGCATCTTCGAGTGGCATGACGGCGGCACGCCGAACATGATCCTCGACGACGGCGGCGACGCGACCCTGCTGGTTCACCTCGGCCTCAAGGCCGAGTCGGACCCGTCGGTGATCGCGAACCCGACCAACGAGGAGGAGCAGGTCCTGTACGCCGCGATCGCGCAGCGCCTGAAGACCAAGCCGGGCTTCTACGCCGCCCTCGCCAAGAACATCCGCGGCGTCACCGAGGAGACGACCACCGGCGTCCACCGGCTGTACCAGATGCAGAAGGAAGGCCGGCTGCTGTTCCCGGCCATCAACGTCAACGACTCGGTCACCAAG
>Ga0316217_10005306_pt1 | contig 13445 bp, 8 predicted proteins | sample 1anoAmetaG_FD_203633 | JGI IMG/M metagenome (GOLD analysis project Ga0316217, IMG submission 203633) | Freshwater microbial communities from Trout Bog Lake, Wisconsin, USA - 1anoA | ecosystem: Environmental > Aquatic > Freshwater > Lake > Hypolimnion/Profundal zone | place: USA: Wisconsin...
CCGCGGCTCGCGAAAGCGACCAAGCTGCCGAGTAGACACACCGTGTCGTGGGGCGACCCTTGCGGCATTCCCTGTGTCTACGCGGCCAGCCCTGAGCCGGACATACGTGCTCGGCGGAGGGGATACCAGTGCATCGGGAGCCGACACGAGTGCATCCCGAGTCGATGGCCGCGCCGGCGTCACGTTCGGCCCGAGCCCGAGCCCCGACGCGACCGGCCGGGTCACGCTCCCCAGCCCCGCGCGGCGAGCGCGCTCGAGGTCAGGGGTACTTCTGGAACCAGGCGAGGACCGCGTCGGGGGCCTCGGGGATCCACTGGTGGCCGCTGTTGGCGTCGTCCACCTCGCTCGTGGGGATGCCCGCGGCCTTCAGGGCCGTCTCGTAGGCGGTGACCGTCCACTCGGGGATGATGAGGGTGTCCTGGTCGCCATGCAGAAAGAGCGTCGGCGGGTGGGTGGCCGGGAGGGTCGGGATGATGCACGCCCCGCCGGTCGCCTCCGAGAGGCCGGAGAGGCAGGTCGCGTACGACCCCGACTCGATGGCGAGCGCCTTGAAGTCCCCCGGGTAGCTGACGGCCATGCGGCTCGACATGTAGCCGCCGGAGGAGATGCCGGTGGCGTAGAGGTGCGTCGGGTCGAGGGGGCCGAAGGTGCCGTTCTTGACGTCGGCGAGCATCGCCTGGACGAGGAGATCGTCGGCGCAGCCGGCCCAGGAGGCGGCGTAGGGGGCGACGTTCGTCTGCCAGTAGGTCGTCCCGCCGCTGAGCGCCTCGGGGGCGAGGACCGCGTAGCCGGCGTCGAGGAGCTTCATGACCAGCTCGGTCTGGTAGTAGAGGCCGTAGCTCTCGGAGCTCGTCGCGAGGAACGTGTACTCCGCCGACAGGAACGACCCCTGGAACATGAAGACGGTCGGCCACCCGGCGTGGGGGGGCGTCCCGAGGGGGAGCTGGTAGAGGACCTTCCGCTGGTTGGTGCCGGCGTCGGCCGACGAGCCGCCCCCGGGCGGGGTCGTGATGACGAGCGACCGCTCCGAGCAGATGACCTCCGACGCGGTCATCGAGCAGCGCGAGGTGGCCCCGGTGTCCGACGCGAAGGCCCCGTCGAGGCTCGGCAGCTGCGAGCTCGAGACGCGCGCGTCGGCCAGCCAGCCGCCATCGGGGAGGAAGGTGGCGCCGTCCCCCGTGGAGGCGCCGCCGTCGCTGTGCATCGACGCGTCCCCCTTCTGGCCGCCGTCGGTCGTGGGGTGGCCCGCACCGGTGTCCGTCGTCGCGCCGCCGTCGGGCGAGGGGGTGGTCGAGGCGCTCGAGAGGCACGCCGCCGAGGCGAAGGCCGGGAGAGCGAGGAGCGTCAGCCTGAAGGTCGAGTGGGGCATGGGGGGGTCGAGCGGCTTCCTTAGAGGACGAGGCGAAGGGTCATGATCACCGAGCGGTTGCCGGTGCTGGCCTGGGGGTTGGTGCTGAGCGGCTGGTTCAGCTGCTCGTTGGTGTACTCGGCATACCGGAGCCCGGCCGCCACCATCGGCGCCAGCCAGTAGGTCGTGCCGACGTTGTAGTAGCGCGAGCGGGTGATGATGCCACCCGTGCCGGTCTGCGACTCGTCCTGGACGAACATCGCGCCGAAGCCGTTGTAGTTGCCGTACTTCTTCTCGTAGTTCACGTCGACGCCGCCGCCGATGCCGACGCCGGTGTAGCGGTCGGCCGAGACCTGGTCGACGTTGGTCGGGTTGACCGTGTCGTTCTCGCCGTAGTTGAAGTTCACGAACGGCATGATCCGGTCGTCCCAGAGGTGCGCCATCACGTTCGCCCGGTAGTTGTAGCCGCGGAGCGTGGGCGACTTGCCGTTGACGGTGTCGGGGTTGACGAAGAAGTACTGCAGCTCGGTCTTCGCCTCGAAGTACTTGTTCTTGTACATCGCCGAGGGGGACAGGACGTACGACTGGAACTGGTCGGTCGGATAGTTGCTGACGTTGTCGTGCACCGACCCGGCGGCCTGGCTGAAGATGTTCGAGTAGGGGGGGTACGAGCCGCCGAACGCGAGGATGGAGCTCGTCGCCGTCGGGTTGCCGGCGTTGAAGTGGAAGCCGAGCCGCAGCCCCGGGGCGACCTCCGCGGTGGCGCGCACGCCGTTGCCGAGGTTGAAGCCGTCGAAGAGGAGGAACGGCTCGGTGGCCGGGTCCATCAGGAAGCAGTCGGCGATGTGGTACGAGAAATAGTCGACGCTCGCCTCGTCGACGACGCGCCCGACCTCCACCGACCACCAGTCCTTGCCGAGGTGCAGGACCTGCTTGCGCACCTGGAGCGACGCCTGCCCCTCGAAGACGCTCGTGCCGTGGAGCGAGACGCCGCCGTTGGCCATCAGCTCGCTCTCGAACGAGATCCAGGGGAGGAGCGCGCCGCGCACGCCGAAGTCCGAGATCATGATCGTCGAGACGCGGTCGGCGAAGTTGGAGGCCGGCTGGTTGCCGAGCTTGTACTGGAACGGGACGTCGAGGCTGACGCCGCCCACGAGCGAGACGTAGGGGGCGATGATCGGGAACTTGAGCACCGGCGGCGCGTCCTTGTCCTTCGGGACGACGGGCCACTGGTCCGACTGCGCGGCGGTGGGGGGGGCGGACTGCAGCTCGGTGTGCGGGTTGGCCGGCACCGGCGGCTGCTCGCGCGGAGAGGGCTTCGGCGGCGCGTCGGACGGGGCGGCCGCCGCGGGGACGTCGACCTCGATGTCGGAGGCCTTCGCGTCGGGGGCGGCGACGGCGAGGGTCGTGACGAGGAGCGGCGCGACGCCGAGGAGGAGGAGAGACGAGGCACGGAGCATGGTGTTCACGGGGGGGGACTCTCGGTGTGCGGGTGGGCTTACTGCGCCTCGAGGGCGGCCTTGGCGATGGCGATCCCCTGCGCGCTCCGGATGGCGCCGTAGTGGTGCTGGAAGTTCGGGTAGAAGAAGTACCCCTGGCAGGTCTGCGCCGAGCCGGTCCCGGTGCAGGTGCCCGGCTCGGGCTGCGTGACGGTCATGTTGTTGGCGCCGATGAGCGCCGAGCTCTTCTGGGAGACGAACTCGTCGAGGAGCGTCCCGTCGGGCTGGTCGGCGAAGACGACCGTCGTGTAGACGATGGTGTTGCCGCCGCAGACGCCGGTCATGCCGTAGGCCGTCGTCCCGTCCGAGCAGGGGGTGTCGAACGACGCGAGGTCGTTCTGCCCGCCGTTGAGCGGGGTCTCGAAGGGGGTGACGACGTAGTTGGTGCGGTTGCCGAGCTGGCAGGCGGCGAGCCCGGCCATGGTCGAGTTCGCGGGGGAGGCCTCGCTGCCGCAGTAGCTGGCGAAGCTCGAGACGCCGTGGTGCCCGCCCGAGGCGAAGTGGAGGGCGTGGACGCGGGCGAACGGGTTGAGCCCCTTGCGGAACATCCGGCGGAGCGCGTCGCGGATGACGGTCGGCCCGATGGAGAAGCCCGCGATGTTGAACATGCGCGGCGCGGGGTACTGCTGGAAGAGGTTGGTCAGCAGGCTCTCGACGATGGGGACCGCCCAGCCGTGGTCGTAGTTCTTGGCGGGGTTGTTCTTCGAGTCGGTCGGGACCATGTCGAAGCGCGCGTCGGAGGCGTAGACGTGGAAGCCGTCCGCGACGAGCGTCTCGGCGATCATCGGGGTCTTGGCCGAGTCGTTTACGTACGCCTCCCAGTCGTTCGGGGTCGACGAGTTGCCGTGGACGAGGACGACGATCGGCTTCTTGCCGTCGTCCGTGCCGTACTCCTTGGCCGCGCAGGTGAAGGCCCCGCCGTTGATGACCGCGGCCGTGTAGCCGGCGGGGGTGCCGTCGGCGGCCTGGCGCGTCGCGAGGCCCGCGGTGGTGCAGCCCGGGTGCTGGGAGAGATCGTCCTTGTAGGTGATGTCGACGGTGGAGTCGTCGATGGCGGTGTTGCACGCCGGGTTCCCCGCGTCACAGCCCCCCGCCCCGGTGCCGGTCCCGCTCCCGGTCCCGGTCCCCGAGCCGGCGCCGCTGCCGGTGCCTGCGTCGGTCATGAGGACGTCGGGCTGCGTGAGGCAGCCCGGGGCGACGATCGCCGCGGAGAGGGAGAGGCCTACGAGGACGGACCGGGCACGACGCATGAGGGGCTCCTGGGGGTGACGCTGGGGCGGACAAGACGGTGGGGCGCGACGGGGGCGCGCCCGTGGCTCACATGAGGCCGGAGTGATCACGAGGCGCCACGCGCGGCGCGGACCCGCTCGCGGAGCTCGGTCTTCAGGATCTTCCCGGCCGAGGAGGTGGGGAGGGCCTCGACGGCCTCGACGCGCTTCGGGACCTTGTAGCCGGCGAGGCGGGTGCGGAGGAAGGCGATGAGCTCGGCCTCGGTCGCCTTCGCCCACCCCTTCCAGACGACGAACGCGTGGCCGACCTCGCCCCACCGCTCGTCGGGGACGCCGATGACCGCGCACTGCCCGACGGCGTCGTGCAGGTAGAGGGCGTCCTCGATTTCCAGTGGATAGACGTTCTCTCCGCCCGAGACGAACATGTCTTTGAGACGCCCCACGATGGTGAAGTAGCCGCCATCGACGCGGGCGAGATCTCCGGTGTGGAACCAGCCATCGTCCGAGAGCGCCGTCCCGTCCACGCCGAAGTAGCCCGAGCAGAGGCCGCCGCCCCGCAGGCAGAGCTCGCCGACCTCGCCCGGCGCGGCCACCCGCCCGAATGGGTCCGTGACGCGGGCGTCGACGAAGTAGTTGGGCTTGCCGATGGAACCGGCGTGCGCCTCGGCCTCCTCGGAGGAGAGCATGAGGGCGTTGGGGCCAAACTCGGTCATGCCGAACCCCTGCGCGACCGGGATGCCGTGGGCCTCGCGGTAGAGCCGCGGGACGTGGAGCGGCAGCGGGGCCCCGCCCGAGATGAGGAGGCGCACGGAGGAGAAGTCGGCTTCCCGGAAGCCGGGCCGTGCGGCCATCTCCTGCAGCTGCGTCGGGACGGCGAAGAAGACGGTGAGCTTCTCGCGTGGGATGAGGTCGAGGACCTGCGCGGCGTCCCAGCGGCGGAGGAGGACCACCTTGCCGCCGAGCGTGAGCACCGGGAGCGCGTGCACGAAGAGCCCCCCCGTGTGGAACATCGGCGTGTGGACGACGGTCACGTCCTCGTGGCGCACGTGGTGGACGGTCGTCGTGAGGACGTTCCAGGCGGCCATCCGGTGGGAGACGCGGACCGCCTTCGGGAGGCCGGTCGTGCCGCCCGTGAAGAGCAGGACCCAGGTGTCTTCGGCATGAAGGGCCTCCTCTCGTACAGGGGCCACCGGTGACGCGGCGATGATCTCCTCGTAGAGGGGGCCCGGGGCGCCGGGGAGCCCCACGTCGACGACCTGGACGCCGAGGCCGGTCCGCGCGACGGAGCCCTCGCCGGCCGCGAGGAGCTCGCCGGAGCAGAAGAGGACGCGCGGCGTGGTCATGCCGAGGAACCCGTCGAGCTCGGGCCCGGCCAGCCGCCAGTTGTAGGGGACGAAGATCGCCCCGAGCTTGCCGCACGCGAAGAGGAGGTCGAGCACCTCGACGCCGTTGTGGCAGAGCGCCCCGACGCGATCGCCGCGCCCCACCCCGCGCGCGCGGAGCCAGGCCGCCACGCTCTCGGAGCGGCGGTCCAGGTCGGCGTAGGTGAAGCTCCGCCCGCTCGCCTCGTCGACGACGGCGACGCGCGACGGCCAGTAGGCCCCGCCCCGGGCCGCCCAGTCACCCGCGTACACGGCTCGCCCCCCGCTTCGCGCGCTTCACGACCCCCTTCGCGGGGACCTTCGCCTTGGCGGGGCGCACGGACGAAGGCCGCCTCGGCGCCTTGGAGGCCTTGGCGGCGGCCCCCCTGGCGGGGACCGCGATGCCGGCGCGGAGCAGCTCGAGCACGGTGTCGACCACCCGCTCGACGTCCGCCCCCTCCTCCCAGAGCACCCAGCGCATCCCGAGGAAGTCGGCCATCCCCATGAGGGCGTAGGCGAGGACCTCCGGGTCGAGCTTCTTCACCTGCCCGTCGGCCATGGCCCGCTCGAGCCCCCGCACGTACCCCTCGGCGAGCCGCTCGTGGTAGCGGCGGAAGACCTCCTCGTCCACGAACTCGGCCTGCCCGACGATGCGGTAGAGGCGCCGGTGCTGCGCGGCGAACGAGAAGAAGGCGCGGAGGCCGGCGCGCTCGACGTCGATGCGGTCGCCCCTGCCGATGACGGCGGTGGCGAGCTCGGCGCGGAGGCGGGCCCCGAGGCTGTCGACCAGCTCGACGAAGGCGGCCTTCTTGTCGGGGAAGTAGACGTAGAAGCTGCCGAGCGCGGTGTCGGCGAGGCGGCAGATCTCGGCGATGCTGGCGCCGTCGTACCCCTTCTGTCCGAAGACGGCCTCGGCGGAGCGGAGGATGCGGAGCCGCGTCGCCTGCCCTCGGGCGGTGACGGGGGGGAGCCGGGCCGGCGAACTTGAATCATGATTCATGTTTCATCTGCCAGCTAATGCGGCGCGCATTGCGTGTCAACGACGATGACGCAGGGGACGAGAGATCGCGCCGGCCACGTCGAGGCGCGGCGGAATTCTCCAGAATTCGTGCACTCTCAGGGGCGCCATGCCCGCCCCGACCGCGCCCGCCTCCACAGACGCCCCCCTCCGCGCCGCCCTCTCGCTGCTCGAGCGCACCCCCGACGTCCGCTACGGCGAGGTGCACCTGGTCCACGAGACGACCGAGCGGGTGCACGTGCGGGACGGCCGCCCCGAGCTCGTGACGGGGGGGACGTGCGCGGGGGCCAGCGTGCGCGTCCTCGGCGAGCGGACGTGGGGCTTCGCGTGCACGGCGGACCTCACCGAGGCCGGGGTCGTCCGCGCCGCCCGCGAGGCGATCGCCGTGGCCCGCGCCTCCTCGCGCGTCGCCCGGGGGACCGTGGTCTTCCCCCCCGCCCCGCCGGCGATCGGCTCGTACGAGACGCCGCTCCGCGTCGACCCCTTCGACGTCCCCCTCGGCGACAAGCTCGCGGCGCTCATGGCGCCCGTCCAGGCCCTCCTCGCCGCGGGCAAGCCGGTCGAGTCGGCCGAGGCCTCGATGGAGTGGACCCGGCTCCACAAGCGGATGCTCTCGACCGAGGGCTCCGACACCTCGCAGTCGTTCACGTACGGCGCCTGCGGGATGCAGGTGGTCGCCGTCGACGACGCGGGGCACGCGCAGTGCCGCAGCTACCCGGTATGGGTCGGCGGCAACGGGTTCCAGGGGGGCTACGAGCGCGTGGCGGAGCTCGATCTCCTCGGCCACACCGCGCGCCTCGCCGAGGAGGCGAGCGCCCTGCTCCGCGCCCCCCCCTGCCCTGCGGGCGTGAAGGACGTCATCCTCGAGTCGAGCCAGGTGGCGCTCCAGATCCACGAGTCGTGCGGCCACCCGACCGAGCTCGACCGGGCCATGGGGAGCGAGATCTCGCTGGCCGGGGGCTCCTTCCTGCAGCCCCGGATGCTCGGGTCGTTCCGGTACGGCGCCCCCATGGTCAACATCGTCGCCGACTCCCTGACGCCCACGGGGCTCGGCACCTTCGGCTGGGACGACGAGGGGACGCCGGCGGGGCGGCACCCGCTCGTGCAGGAGGGGATGTTCGTCGACTACCTCTCGGGGCGCGAGACCGCCGCCCTCCTCGGCCGCGCCTCCACCGGCACCATGCGCGCCTCGGGCTACGACCGGACGCCGCTCATCCGGATGGTCAACGTCTCGCTCGAGCCCGGGACGGGGACGCTCGAGGACCTCATCGCCGACACCGAGGACGGCGTCTACTTCGAGTGCGACAAGAGCTGGAGCATCGACGACCTCCGCCTGAACTTCCAGTTCTCGTGCGAGCTCGCGTGGGAGATCAAGCGGGGGAAGCGGACGCGCCTGCTCCGGGACCCGCTCTACACCGGCATCACGCCGCGCTTCTGGCAGGGGTGCGACGCCATCGCCGGGCCGTCGGAGTGGAGGCTCTGGGGGGTGAACAGCTGCGGCAAGGGGGACCCGATGCAGATGATGCACGTCGCGCACGGCGCCTCCCCCGCGCGCTTCCGCGAGGTCACCGTCGGCACCACCGGGAGCGGCTCGTGAGCGGGCGCTCGGGCGAGGAGCTGCTCGACCTGGCGCGGGGGGCGCTCCGCGCGGCCGGTGAGGCCGAGGCGGAGGTGGTCGTGCGGGGCATCCGGCGCGGCTTCGCGCGGTTCGCCATGGGCGACCTCGGCCAGCACATGGAGCTCGACGAGCCGCAGGCGCTCGTGCGCGTGGCGGGGGGGCCGAAGCGCGCGCAGGTGGCGCAGGCCGCGACGAACCTGCTGGACGAGGCGTCGCTGGTGCGGGCCATCCACCAGGCCGCGCGGGCGTCGAGGGCCGTGCCGGAGACGGCGGGGTTCACCGGGTTCACCCGCGGCGACGAGCCGACCGGGGCGAGCCCCCCGAGGTTCTCGCGGTCGACGGCCGAGCTCGGCGCCGAGGGGCGGTCCGATCGGGTGGCGCGCGTGCTCGACGCCATCGGCCGCGCGGGGCTCGTCGCGGCGGGGGTCCTCGAGACGCGGGTCACGTCGCTGGCCGTCGCCACGACGGGGGGGCGGGCGGTGTCGCACGACGGGACGCTCGCCAACTTCAAGGTCTGGGCGCTCGAGACCCCGGGCGCGGGCGGGGCCGCGGGGTACGGCGGCGCGGTGCACCGCGACGTGGACGCGCTCGATCTCGAGGCGGAGACCGAGCGGGCCATCCGCATCTGCCGGCTGGGCCACGGCCCCGTGAGCCTCGACGAGGGGGCGTACGACGTGGTGATGGAGCCCGCGGCCGTCGGCGAGCTGGTCGACTGGCTCGCCGGCATCGCCTTCAGCGCGCAGGGCGTCGAGCAGGGGACGAGCGCGCTGCGCGGGCGCATGGGGGAGCGCGTCACGGGGGAGGCGATCACCATGACCGAGTCGCCGCTCGACGACGGTCCGTTCGGCGTCGCCCCCCCCTTCGATCGCGAGGGGGTCTGGCGGAGGACGGTCCCCCTCATCGAGCGGGGCGTGGCGCGCGGGGTCCTCTACGACCGCCCGACGGCGGCGCGCATGGGGTCGACCTCGACCGGGAGCGCGCTGCTCCCCGACGGCGTGGAGAACCCGTCCATCGGCGCCGCCGCCATCTCCATGGACGGCGGCTCGGCCGCGAGCGTCGAGGAGCTGATCGCCGGCGTCACGCGGGGGCTCTACGTCTGCCGCCTCCACTACGTCAACGGCCTGCTCGACCCGCGGCGGACGGTCATGACCGGCCTCACGAGGGACGGCTGCTTCCTCATCGAGAACGGGCAGCTCGCGCGCCCCGTCGGCAACCTGCGCTTCACCGACAGCTTCCTCGAGGCGCTCACCCGCGCCGACGGCATGACCCGCGAGCGTCGGGCGATTCCGACAGGCCTCTCGGACGCCGGGGCCCACGTGGTGCCGGCCGTCCGGCTGCGGGGCTTCCGGTGGAACGGGAGGAGCCAGGAGCAGGGGGTCTAGGCCGGCCGCCCGGGCGGCACGTTCGGGTGCTTTCCCGCCCCAAAGTTGCTAAGCCGGCGCGAGCCGGGCGCCGCGGACGCCCGGGCGGCCATCCGGGCCATGACCTGACTTCGCCGCAGCGGACCTCGCCATGACCGACCCCGACATCCCCCGAGAGGCCCCGTCGCCGGACGCCCCGCCGCCCGCCCCGGTGGAGGCAAAGAGGACGGAGTCGGCGCTCTTCCCGCGCGGCAACCCCATCCGGTGGGCTCGCGGGGGGATCACGGCGCTCGTCGGCGCGCTCCTCGCGTTCCTCCTGATGGCCCACAACGGGCAGCTCCGCTTCGGCGTGCCGCTCGGGATCGTCTTCGTCGCCATCTCGGCGTACGGCGTCCTGGATCTGGTCGGCGCCTTCGACGACGCCGACGACCGCGTCGCGACCCGCACCACGCTGACGGCGCTGGGCGGGTCGCTCACGACGACGGCCATCTCGCTCTTCGTCTTCGCCGTCACCCTCACGGGGGCCGCCTCGGGCAACCTCCGCCAGTGGATCTGGGGCGTCATCGTCACGCTGGCCTTCCTCGGCCTCGTCTTCAGCGTCTTCCAGCTCGGGGTCGAGCTCGGCCCGTGGGCCAGGGACGAGCGCGGCGAGGAGCGCCCCATCTGGCAGCGCCACGGCTTCTGGGTCATCGTCGCGGCCTCGGTCCTCCTCGTCCCCTGCATGGGGAGCTACTCGCTCTGGGACCCGTGGGAGACCCACTACGGCGAGGTGGCGCGCGAGATCCTCGCCCGGGACGACTGGATCTCGCTCTGGTGGGCGCAGGACGGCTGGTTCTGGTCCAAGCCGATCCTCGACTTCTGGATCCAGGCCATCTTCATGGCCACGCTCGGCGTCCACTACGAGCCCGACCAGATGCTCCGCGGCATCGGCGGCGCCGAGGCGCACCCCGAGTGGGTCGTCCGGGCCCCCATCTTCCTCCTCACCGTCCTCGCGATGTATGTCCTCTACAAGGGGGTCGCGAAGGTCTTCGGGCGCAGGGCGGGGCTCCTCGGCGGGCTCATCCTCGCCACGATGCCGGACTGGTGGAGCCTCGCGCACCAGACGATGACCGACATGCCGTTCGTCGCCTCGACGACCGCCGCGATGGGCCTCATGCTCTACGGGCTCTACACGCCCGCGGACGAGAAGCTCCGGCTCTACGAGGTCCGCGCGGGGCAGAGGACGCTGCGCCTCTCCGCCTGGCACCTGGTGTTCGGGTCCGTCCTCCTCTGCGCCATCCCGCAGATCCTCTACCTGCTGTCGCGCAACCTCGAGCTCGTCCTCCACGGGACGGGCTCGTACGGCTTTCGCTTCCACCTCGACGAGTTCAAGAGCGGCTCGGGGATGGGCAACTGCGGCCTCCCGGGGAACGAGGCGTGCACCCCCGCGATCCCCGCGCTCGTCCCGCAGTCGCTCCGCGGGGAGGTCGCCGGCGTCGGCCCCTCGCTCCTGCGCTTCTTCGGCGCCTACGAGCCCGCGCTGCAGGCGCTCACCTGGACCATCGTCCTCGGCCTCCTGCTCTACATGAACTGGGGCGAGCGCCGGACCCGCCGCGTCGCCTACCTCGGGGCGTGGTTCTTCGCCGCGGTCGCCACGATGGGGAAGGGGCCGGCGGGCTTCGTGCTGCCGATCCTCTGCGGGCTGGCCTACGTCGCGTCGACCAGGCGCTGGAGCGAGCTCGCCCGCTTCGAGCTGGTGAGCGGCCTCTGCATCCTCCTCACCGTCGCGATCCCGTGGGGGCTCGCGATGTTCGTGCGCCACGGCCCCCCGTTCACCGAGCGGCTGATCCTCCACGACATGGTCAACCGCGCCTTCTCCCACGTGCACGACACGAACGAGGGGGACGACACGAGCTTCCGCTTCTACATCTGGCAGCTCGGCTACGCGCTCTTCCCGTGGACGGGGCTCGCCCCGCTCGGGCTGGTCTACTCCATGCGCCGCTCGGACTCGGCCGGCTCGGGGCGCGGGGAGGCGTCCATCCTCCTGCTGATGTGGTTCCTGTTCGCCTTCGCCCTCTTCAGCTTCATGGGGACGAAGTTCCACCACTACATCCTGCCCGCCGTCCCCCCCGCCGCCATGCTCCTCGGCATCACCGTGGACGAACTGCTCGGCCGTGGCCCCGTCCTCGTCACCGACCGCGAGGGGGGCTCCGCGAAGGCGGCCGGCCCCCCCGAGGGGCTCCTCGTCTACCTCGCGCTCCTCGCCGCCGCCGCCGGGCTCACCGTGGCGGGGGTGGCGCGCGCGTGGCCGGGGTCCATCTTCGGCAACAGGCCAGGGGGCGAGTCCGGAGCCCCCTCCTACCCCCTCTCCGCGGGGCTGTGCGCCGCGGGGCTCGCGCTCTTCGTCGTCGCGATATCGCGCTACCGCACCAGCCGCGACGCCGACGGGCTCGACGAGGCGACGAGGCAGGCCCGCGCGCACGAGCAGCTCATGGTCTCGGCGGCGACGGTCGGCGGGGCGCTGCTCCTCCTCATCGTGGGGCGCGACCTCATCCTGAAGCCGGACGGGGCCGACCAGCCGGGGGCGATCCGCCTCATCCACCTCTACACGTACAACTACCGGCGCCCGTGGCCGGACTCGCTCGACTTCTCCGCCATCCTGACCGGCTTCACGCTGGTCGGGGCCGCGCTCGGCTGCGCGCTCGCCGTCCCGCGCATCCGCAAGCACGCGCTCCTCGGCTTCATGGCCTTCGCCATGGTCTGGGCCGCGTGGGGCCTCGACATCTTCATGGTGGAGACGGCCCCGCACTGGGGCCAGCACGAGCTCCTGGCGAAGTACTACGCGACCCGCGCCAGCGCGAACGAGCCGATCGCCGCCTACCAGATGAACTGGAAGGGGGAGAACTTCTACTCCGGCAACCGCGTGGCGGCGTTCGTGTCGTCCGGCGGGCCGCTGACCACGTGGGTCCGGCAGCAGAAGGAGAAGGGGGTGCACGCCATCTACTTCCTCACCGAGCACGGCCGCGTCGCCGGGCTGAAGGGGGAGGTGCAGGCCAGGTCGTACAAGGAGCTGACGGACCGGACCCTCAACAACAAGTTCGTCCTCGTCCGGGCGGAGTTCTAGCCGCCTCCCGGGGCCGCCCGGCTACGCCAGCGCGCGCCGGAAGAGGGCGTGCTTCACGAGCTCCACGAGGAGCAGGTAGGTCACCGTCGCGGCCGCGAGGAAGGCGAAGAAGGGGGCCGGGAGGGGGACGAAGCCGAACCACGCGTGGAGCGGCGTGAACGGGAGCGCGAGCCCGACGGCGGTGAGGGCGAGCGTCGTCAGCACGAGCGGGCGGCTGGGGCGGCTCCTCCAGGGGCGATCGGCCGTACGGATGACGAAGATGACGAGCGTCTGCGTGGCGAGCGACTCCATGAACCAGCCGGTGTGAAACTGCGTCGCGTTCGCGTGGAAGACCCGGAGCAGGACGAAGAACGTGAGGAAGTCGTAGAGCGAGCTCACGGGGCCGATGGCGAGCATGAACCGGCGGATGAGATCGATGTTCCACCGCCGCGGCTTCTTGACGAAGCTCGCGTCGACGTTGTCCGAGGGGATGGTGATCTGCGCCAGGTCGTACAGGAGGTTGTTCAGCAGGATCTGGGTCGGGAGCATCGGCAGGAACGGCAGGAGCACGGCCGCCCCCGCCATGCTGAAGACGTTGCCGAAGTTCGAGCTCGTCCCCATGAGCAGGTACTTCATGACGTTGCCGAACGCCTTGCGCCCCTCGACGACCCCCGCGAGCAGCACCTCGAGGCCAGGCTCGAGCAGGATGACCTCCGCGGCCTCCTTCGCGACGTCGACCGCCCCGGCCACCGAGATGCCGACGTCCGCGGCGTGGAGCGACGGGGCGTCGTTGATGCCGTCGCCCAGGAAGCCGACGACGTGCCCCCGGAGCTTCAAGGCGCGGAGGATGCGGTTCTTCTGCTCGGGCGAGACCCGCGCGAAGACCTGGGTGCGCTCGGCCTGGTGCGCGAGCGCCGGGTCCGAGAGCG
>Ga0316217_10005307_pt1 | contig 13445 bp, 12 predicted proteins | sample 1anoAmetaG_FD_203633 | JGI IMG/M metagenome (GOLD analysis project Ga0316217, IMG submission 203633) | Freshwater microbial communities from Trout Bog Lake, Wisconsin, USA - 1anoA | ecosystem: Environmental > Aquatic > Freshwater > Lake > Hypolimnion/Profundal zone | place: USA: Wisconsin...
CGGTAAAGGTCATCACAATAAGAAGAAATAAGCATGGGCAGGCTATTTAAATCCGTAGTTTTTGTGCTGCTTGCCGCCTTTGCGCTTACCGGTTGCGACAAAGCCCGTGTGTTTGAAGAAAACCAGCAGATTACCGACTACAAGTGGAAATACGAAGATGCCAAAACCTTTGTAGCCGAAATAAAAGATACTACCCAACATTACAATTTATACATCAACGTGCGCCACTCGTTTCAGTTTGACTGGCGCAATGCATGGGTAAAAATTACAACCACCTTTCCGGATGGAAAAAGTTTTGATAAGCGCGTAAACCTGGTGCTTTCAGAACCCGACGGCCACTGGCTGGGCGATTGCTTAGGCGATAACTGCGATATGCAGGTAGCCATTCAGCAAAACGCCATTTTCCCCAAGCCGGGCAAATACACCTTTAAAATTACCCAGGATATGCGCGTAAGCCCGCTTGTAGCAGTAAAAAGCGTAGGCATGCGCATTGAGAAAACTCAGTAAAGGCGCACGTTTAAATAGCTACTTTTCAACTGGGTTATTCCGTATTTTTGTATGCCAAGCACTTTGTCATGAACCTCATTATTTATGCCATTCCGTTTTTCTTTTTGTTCATCGGCGTTGAGTTGATAATAACCAAAATGAAAAAGCTGAGTTACTATCGTTTTAACGACGCAGTAACTAATTTAAGCCTGGGTATCGGCTCAACAGTAACCGGCATTTTCTTAAAAACGCTTACCGTGCTGGCCTACATTAAACTGTACGAAATTTCACCCCTTCAAGGTAAAATACCCAATACCTGGTGGGTGTGGGTGTTGTTGTTTTTGGGCGCCGATTTTTTTTACTACTGGTTTCACCGGTTGGCGCATGAAATAAGTATTATGTGGGGCAGCCATGCCGTGCACCATCAAAGCGAGGAGTATAACCTTACTGTGGCGCTGCGCCAGGCCTGGTATCAGGGTGCGTTTTCGTTTGTTTTTTATTTGCCGCTGGCGGTGCTTGGGTTTAACCCGGTTATGTTTTTTGTGGTATCGCAGGTAATTACGCTTTACCAGTTTTGGATACATACCAAGCTCATCAATAAAATGCCTGCGCCTTTTGAGTATATATTTAATACCCCATCGCACCACCGCGTGCACCACGGCGTTAACCCGCAGTATATTGATAAAAACCATGCCGGCACCCTCATTATCTGGGACCGCATGTTTGGCACCTTTGAGCCCGAGCAGGAAGAGGTAGTGTACGGCATAACCAAACAAGCAAAAAGCTGGAACCCCATTTGGGTAAATTTTGAATATTGGGTAGACCTTGGCAGCAACTTGTTTAAGGTGCGCCACCTACGTAACGCTGTTTTAATGCTTGTAAAAATGCCCGGCTGGAAACCCGATGAACTGGGTGGCATCAGCCAACCCGGGCCCGTTACACCGGCCACCTTCCATAAATACGATACTGAGATTTCGCCGGGTCTTAATTACTACGTGTTGTTTCAGTTCATTATTATACTTATTGCTTCAACTTCCTTTCTGGTGTTTCAGGGCCAAAGCCCTGTTAACGATAGTTTGGGCTTAAAGATATCATTGGCCGGGCTTATTGTTTTTTCATTGCTTAACATTGGTGGTATATTTGAACAACGGCGCTGGGTGCTGGTTTCAGAGTATCTGCGTATTTTTATACTGGCATACGTTATTATTGTTCTTTTAAATAACGAAACACTCGGCAACGCGCTGGGTATTTCAACCATTGTAGTTTCGCTTATTTCGCTGGTGTGGTTCAGCGTTTATGTAAGCGAGTTTAAAAACCAAACAAGTAGTTATGTTTAAGTCAATGCCTCCTTTACAAGACCCCGTAGTATGGGCCATTCCTGTTTTTATCATCCTCATTTCAATTGAGCTTTTTATTAATTGGCGCGAGCATTTAAACCTGTACGAATCTAAAGAGGCCATGTCCTCTATCGGTATGGGTCTGGGCTCGCTGGTAATTGATATTGTAATGAAAGGGCTTGCTTACGGAACGTATACGGTGCTTTATCAGTTCCGTCTTTTTGACATTGGCTGGCACTGGTGGAGCTGGGTGCTGATAGTATTTGCCGACGACTTTACTTTTTACTGGCACCACAGGTTAAGTCACGAAATAAGAATACTTTGGGCAGCACACGTTAACCACCACTCATCGCAAACCCTTAACCTGGCTACCGCATTGCGCCAAAGCTGGGGCGAACAGCTTTATAAATACTTCTGGTGGCTTTGGATGCCGCTGGTGGGCTTCAGTCCTTTAATGATGATGATGATGATGAGCATTTCGCTTATATATCAATACTGGGTGCATACCGAATTAATTAAACGCTTACCCCGCTGGTACGAGTTTCTGTTCAACACCCCGTCGCACCACCGCGTTCACCACGCTTCCAACATCCGGTATCTCGATCAGAACCATGCCGGCATACTGGTAATCTGGGACCGCATGTTCGGTACCTTTTCTCCGGAGCTGGATGAAGAAAAGCCCATTTACGGCATTACCAAAAACATAGAAACCTACAACCTTTTCAAAATAGCCTCGCACGAGTATATAGATGTAATAAAGGACGTTAAACGCGCCCCCACCTTTTCTGATAAGCTTAAATACATCTTCTACTCGCCGGGCTGGAGCCACGATGGGCCCGACCTTAGAGCCAAAACCTTGCGTAAGAACATGGGGTTAAAACCTTAATTATTAAAGTTGTGCGGCATCAGGTGTTTTAAGTTTGCATACCTGGGCCTGAAACACACAAATTTGTATTGTCAATAAATATTACCATCTTCGTCAGGTCTTCAAAACATAGGTAAGGCAATTGCCCGGGGTGTGTTAACGATCCAACCTGTTAATTCGCACACTGGTATTCAGTTTGTCTTCAGTTTATTGCAACACCTTTTATTTTATTGAACAGATACCGTTATTTAATCAACTATAGCTATGGATTATAATTCAAACAGAAACAAGTTAGTACTTAAAGAATATGGCCGCCACGTACAAAAAATTGTGGAAGCCTGCGTTGAAATAAAAGACCGCGAAAGGCGCAACATCTTTGCCAAAGAGTTGATAGAGCTGATGGGCCAGTTAAACCCCCACCTGCGCAACGTTGAAGATTTTCGCCACAAACTGTGGGACCACCTTTTTATTATGAGCGACTATAAACTGGATGTAGACTCGCCTTACCCTATTAAAGACCGTGCCGAAATTGAAAAGAAACCGGCGCGTTTGCACTACCCGCAATCAAGAATTAAATACAAACACTACGGTAAGAATGTTGAGACCCTGGTTGCTAAGGCTATTAAAACCGAAGACCCTGAAAAGCAAGCCGGATTTACCCAGTGTATTGGTAATTTTATGAAACTGGTTTACCAGAACTGGAGCAAGGAAAACGTAAACGACGAAACCATTAAAAACGACCTTCGCCTGTTATCGAAAGGTGCCCTGGTTATTTCTGATGAGCAGGATATCAACTCGCTGTCGCGCGCTAACCGCCAAAAGAACGGACCCGACAATAAGAGCAATAACAACGGCCAGCGTAAAAACAACAACAACAAATTCCGCCAGGGTGGCGGTGGCGGCCAGGGACAAGGCGGCGGTAATAACAACAACAAAAACCGCAACAAGCATTTTAAGAAAAGACCACCGATGGGCTAAATAAATTTTCTGATTTAAAAACCAGAGCCACTACCTTAAAAACAAGCTTTAGCACATGTTTTGCCGGTAGTGGCTCTTCTTATTCAGGCGCTCACTATACAATCCACACGCCACTGTTTCTACCAAAGCATAACTTTCCTTCGCAATAAGAAATGCATTGTTGTATTTAGCGTTGTTAAAGTGCATTCATTTCAACAATCAACAACCATACATGGCAAACGCGTTCGAAGTAACCGGCGGAAAAAAACTGAAAGGAGAAATTACACCGCAAGGTGCAAAAAATGAAGCACTGCAAATACTATGCGCCGTGCTGCTTACACCCGAAAAAGTGACCATCAGCAACATTCCCGCTATACGCGATGTACTGGCGCTGATTGATATTTTGCAGGACCTGGGTGTTAAAGTTGATAAGCTGAACGAAGACACTTACACCTTTCAGGCCGATGCAGTTAATCTTGATTACCTGAAATCAGATGTTTACAAAAAGAAAGGTGCCTCATTGCGTGGCTCCATTATGATCATGGGTCCCTTGCTAACGCGCTTTAAAAAGGCATACATGCCTAAACCCGGTGGCGATAAAATTGGCAGAAGAAGGCTGGATACACACTTTCTGGGTTTCGAAAAGCTGGGGGCAAAATTCAATTACGATAACCACGAAACTTTTTACAGTGCCGAAGCCAATAACCTGAAAGGCACCTACATTTTGCTTGATGAGCCTTCGGTAACCGGTACCGCTAACATTGTTATGACCGCCGTAATGGCCAAAGGCACTACCACCATTTACAATGCCGCCTGCGAGCCTTACCTGCAACAACTAACCGCTATGCTTATACGCATGGGCGCTAAAATTACCGGTAGCGGTTCTAATTTACTGGTTATTGAGGGTGTTGAATACCTGAAGGGAACTGAGCACCGCATGTTGCCCGATATGATTGAAATAGGCAGCTTTATAGGCCTGGCTGCCATGACACAAAGTGAGCTTACCATTAAAAATTGCCGCATTGATATGCTGGGCAACATATTACCGGTGTTTGAAAAACTGGGCATTGAAATGGAATACCGCGGAGATGATATTTATGTGCCCGCGCGCGAACATTACACCATTCAAAAGTTTATTGATGGCTCCATACTAACGGTGGCCGATGGCCCGTGGCCGCTGTTTACACCCGATCTTATATCGATAGTACTGGTAGTAGCCACCCAGGCCAAAGGCAGCGTGCTGATACACCAGAAGATGTTTGAAAGCCGCCTGTTTTTTGTAGATAAACTGATTGATATGGGCGCACAGATCATTCTTTGCGACCCTCACCGTGCCACTGTAATAGGTTTACACCGCGCCTTTAAGCTAAGGGGTATAACCATGAGCTCGCCCGATATACGCGCAGGTGTTGCTTTGCTTATAGCCGCTATGAGCGCCGAAGGCAAGTCAATCATCAACAACATCGATCAGATTGACCGGGGTTACCAGCGCATTGATGAGCGGTTAAATGCCCTGGGGGCCGAGATCAAGAGAATCTGACAGCCAAGCCACCTAGCCCCCTGATTGGGAACATTACCAAAATGTACTTTTAGAGCCTTTTGCGTGCTTTATTGCCCAGGTTAAGGGCGTATTCTTGCTTAGCTTTAGCCGCCCCTTGGTGAGATATGGGTCTGCCAAAGTTTCACCTTCGCCGGCGCAGGGGTCTGCTGTTTTGTCTTTTATTCTCCCTTTGGGGGTCAGGGGCACTTTGTTTTGGTCAATTTGGCGATATTTCTACTTAGGGCAGAGAATTTGAGATATTTGCCGCGCTAAAATGCTCAACTATGGAAGAACACCAAGAAAATGTAGAAAAAGACAACCTGAAGGATCGTGTAGAAGACATAAAAAATACCGTTTCGGAAAAGGCTGAGGAGTTTGCCAAGGAAGCTAAAGGTAAAGCCGAAACCTTTGCCGGCAAAACGCTGGATGGAGTTGAAAAACTGATTAACGATGTGTTTAAAAAGAACAAACCCGAAGATGCCGAGTTTGAAGAAGAAGCGGTTGACCCGAAAGATGTAACTATTGCTGAGTTGAAAAAAGAAATGGATGAACTGCGCGATAAATACGTGCGTTTGTATGCTGATTTCGACAATTTTAAAAAGCGCACAGCCAAAGAAAAGCTGGAAACCATTCAAACAGCCAGCAAAGAAATAATTAAAGAATTGTTGCCGGTGGTTGACGATTTTGAACGCGCACTAAAAGCGCTTGGGGGCGATAGCGAAGCTAAAAACGGCATGCAGCTTATTTATAATAAATTAGTTGCTAACCTTGCTGCCAAGGGCTTAACCCCAATAGAAACTATAGGCAAAGAATTTAATGTTGATGAGCACGAAGCAATTACCGAAATACCGGTTAGTGACCCCGCACAGGCAGGCAAGGTAATAGACCAGGTTGAAAAAGGATATTACCTGAACGGAAAGCTGATACGCTTTGCAAAGGTTATAGTAGGTAAACGGGCTGAGTAAGCATTTAATAAACTAAAATCAAAATTCCTTTGTTCTGCAGGCAAAGGTTAGTATAGGGTGGCAAAAAAGGATTATTACGAAATTCTGGAGGTCCAGAAAACTGCCTCGAAAGAGGAGATCAAGAAGGCGTACCGTAAAGTGGCCCTTAAATATCACCCCGACCGCAACCAGGGCGATAAAGCATCGGAAGAGAAATTTAAAGAGGCAGCTGAGGCATACGAGGTTTTGGGCGATGACGCCAAACGCCAGTCGTACGATCAGTTTGGCCATGCGGGCGTTAATGGTGGTGGCGGTGGGTTCCATAACGGCAACGTAGAAGATATCTTCCGCAACTTCGGCGATATCTTTGGCGGTGGCGGCGGTGGTGGTTTCGATCCATTTGAATCATTTTTTGGCGGAAGCGGCGGCGGAAGGCAAAGCCGCACACGTGGTAAACGTGGCAGTAACCTGCGCATTAAAATAAAATTAACCCTCAGCGAAGTATCAAGTGGCGCACATAAAAGCGTAAAGGTTAAAAAACATATTGAGTGCCCAACCTGCCATGGCAGCGGCGCAAAAGATGCCAGCTCGGTAAGCAAATGTACCGTGTGCGGTGGTAACGGTGTAGTACGCAAAGTAACCAACACCATTCTGGGCCAGATGCAAACTACGCAAACATGCTATGCATGTAACGGCAGCGGCCAGCAGATAACTAAAAAATGTACCGGTTGTAACGGCCTTGGCGTAGCGTATGGCGAAGAGACTTTAAATTTTGATATCCCCGCCGGCGTGCAGGATGGCATGCAGTTATCTATGACCGGAAAAGGAAACGCCGGTGAGCATGGCGGCCCTCCGGGCGACCTCATTATACAAATTGAAGTAGAACAAAATCCTGACCTGGAAATTGACGGGCAGAATATAATATACAACCTGCACATCAGCTTCATTGATGCCGTATTAGGAACTACTGTTGAGGTACCTACTATTGAAGGCAAAGCTAAATTCAAAGTACCGGCAGGTACGCAGGCGGGTAAAATTTTCCGTTTAAATGGTAAAGGCTTGCCGGCTGTAAATGCTTACGGCAAAGGCGACCAGTTGATACTAATGAACGTTTATACACCTACTGAACTTACCAGCGAAGAAAAGAAGCTGCTTGAAAAACTAAGAGAATCGCCAAACTTTAAACCAAAGCCGGGTGCAAAAACTGAAAAGGGATTCTTTGACAGGATGAAAGATTTGTTTGAATAGCGTTTAATGGCTTCCTGTAAAGCAGTAGCGCGTTTACTTTATAAAACTTTCTATTGTTTTCAGTAAACCTAGGTTAGCTACAAAGAGTACATCCATACAGGCATTGAATTCCTTTTCCCTTTCAGGCCGGATAAGAAAATCATTTCCATTCGAACTTACCCCAAAGCATTTAAAACCAAGCGAAGTGACAAAGTTAATGATATCATGCCTTTCATGCGAACTTACTTCAACAAGCATGCTTGGTTGAAACTTTCTAATAGTATTTTCGGCACCTTTCAGCACTTCAAAATCGTGACCCTCTGCATCAATCTTAATGATTGAAGGCTGGATATCCGGACGGCTGGATAAATAGTGGTCAAGCGTTATTAATTCCACTTTAAGCTCACCTACCAACCCGCCATATCTGTCGGACTGAGCCATATCCTTATTTAAACTACTTTGAAACGAAGAGCCTGAAACATAAAAAGTTGCGTTACCTGGTTTGTCTGACAGGCAATAGTTTTCTATTACGTAATCAGTATAGTCATTGTACGCATATTGTTTACGCGTAAAATCATTCAGGCTTGCATTCGGCTCAAACAGTATTCCACGGCGCTTAATCGCAGCGGAATAAATAGTCATTAAACCAAGATTAGCCCCCACATCAATAAACGCATCTTCAATAGGGTAGTAGTCGTTCAGCAGCTGTATTGCTTTCGCCTCGCCAATGTTAAACCATCTGTAGTTATATACAAACTGCCATGACCGAAAATTATCATCAATGTATATATTGAAGGTCTTATTATTCAACAGTTTCGTTTTCCACAAATAATTTACCGGCGGCCTTCTTACATTCCTGATAACAAAGCTTCTGAAGCCCGGACTACTGTTTTCAAAAATAAAATTAAACAAAGGCAGGGTAGGCCTGAAGCCTATAATCCCTTCAATAAATTTAACTATTACCGCTTTTATGGATTGTTTTAACATGTAAAATTTATAGTGTTTAGTTTTTTACCCAAACCTGTACCAAATATATAAATCATTTGGTAGCAATAATTTCTTTCTCAACCGCTGCTGATTTTCTTATCCCAAACCCAAGCAGTGCGCATCATAGTGTCAAGGTCGCGCTTTATCTGCCAACCCAGCTTTGATACAGCCTTATTGTTATTGGCATAAATACTCACTACATCTCCCGCCCGGCGCGGGCTGAATTTCCAGTTTAGTTTTACGCCACTCACCTTTTCAAAAGATTGAATTGCTTCTAAAACCGTTACGCCGTTACCGGTGCCCAGGTTAAATACCTCGCATTTGCTTTCGTTACGGCCTTCCATCAGGTATTGCAGGGCTTTGGTGTGTGCGTTGGCTATATCCATTACATGTATATAATCACGTATGCAAGTGCCATCGCGGGTGTCATAGTCATTTCCAAACACAGCAAATTCTTTAAACTTGCCCAATGCCGTACCGGTAATGCGTGGTACAACTGCTGTAATTACATCTGTAGTGTCTTCGCCCAGGTCGCCACTTTCATGCGCCCCGGCAGGGTTGAAATAACGGAGCAATACAAAACGGATATCAGAAACCTTCGAAAAATCGCGGATAATATCCTCGCCTATCTGCTTGGTGCGTGCATAAGGGCTTTCTGCAATGGCAATGGGTGTTTGCTCGGTAACAGGCAATTCAGTTGTGTTGCCGTATACCGAACAGGAAGAAGAAAATACAAAATCTTTTACCCCGAATTCTACACTCAATTCAAGCAGATTAATCAGTGAGCGCAGGTTATTATTGTAATATAATAGCGGCTTCTCCACTGATTCAGGTACTGATTTTAGTGCAGCAAAATGTATAATGCCATCTATCTTTCCGGCCTGCATAAATATGCTGCGTGTAGCTTCCTTATCGCAAAGGTCAATTTTGTTGTTCACCAGGGTTTGCCCGCTTATTTTGCTTATGCGGTTTATGGCCTCGGGCTTGGAGCGCATATTGCTGTCAATGATAATTACTTCAAAGTGATGCTCTAAAAGGTCTACCACTGTATGTGAACCAATATAACCGCATCCTCCTGTAACTAAAATTCTGGGTTTCGAACTGGGCATGTATCCGCTATTTATGGGTTAAGAGTGTTGAGCAAAGAAGAAAGCCCGGGCAATTAATAATAGTACTGCCCGCTCTCTATCGTTCGCCTGATGCCATCCTCAAGTTTGGTCATAGGGCGGCCAAGCAGGCTTTTCATCTTTGAAACATCAGGTTTCCTTCTCGACATATCTCCTTCAGCTAAAGGGGGCAGGTGTACTAATTTAGATTTCGACCCGGTTAATTGTATAATGATATTAGCCAGTTCAAGAATGGTTACTTCATGGTCGCTGCCAATGTTAACCGTATCGTTTAAATGCAGGTTATTGTATAATGTACTGGCACAGGCATCAATATTATCATTGCGGTAACAAAAGGTACGTGTTTGCGAGCCATCACCGTATATGGTAATATTCTCGCCCAGCAATGCCGATTTAATAAAACGGGTCATTACAAAATCGCTGCTTTGTTTAGGTCCGTAAGTATTAAAGAAACGGAAGATGGTATAGTCCAGGTCAAACTCCTGTTTATATGAGCGCAGAAAAGCTTCACCTACATTTTTTACTACTGCATAAGGTAAACGCGAATTAAGCGGAGTGGTCATTTCATTCTGAGGATGCTCAAACGGTTCGCCGTATACCTCGGAAGAAGAAGAAAAGAAAATACGTTGAACACCTGTATTTTTACATAAGTCAAGTATATACTTAATTCCCTGTATATCGTGCAAAACCGACACCGGGTTTTCGAGTGTGCGCTTAACCCCCACTACCGCTGCATAATGAAAAACGTAATCGAATTTGTATGAGGTAACAACGGCTGCTATGTCGCGGTATTCATTGCTGTTGCCTTTAATGAATTTCCAGTTCCCTTTATTTTCAGTTGGCAAACGTTTAATGTTTCCGGTAGAGAGGTTATCTACCACTACCACAAAATTATCAGGGTCTTCAATCAGCTTATCAACCATGCAACTTCCAATAAAGCCCGCACCGCCCGTAACAAGTATAGTTCGTTTCATAGCATTCATAATTTAAAAGAGTCAAAAAAACAATCAGATCCGGTTGTTCATGGACCGGGGAGGCTCCTCATTTAACCGGTATCTGTTTTAGCTGATCAGTTCCATCAAATACTTTCCATATCCGCTCTTCATCAACGGCTCGGCCAGTGCACGCAATTGTTCTGTAGATATAAATCCCTGTCTCCAGGCTTCCTCTTCAATACAACCCACCTTTAAACCCTGGCGCTGCTCAATAACCTGCACAAATTGCGAAGCCTGCATCAGCGAATCAAAAGTGCCGGTATCAAGCCAGGCAGTTCCGCGGTCAAGTATACCTACCTGTAACTTACCTTGCGCTAAGTACTCTTTATTTACATCTGTTATTTCGTATTCGCCGCGCGGACTTGGTTTAAGGTTGCGCGCAATTTCAACAACATGGTTGTCGTAAAAATACAGGCCCGGCACAGCGTAGTTCGACTTTGGCTGTTGTGGTTTTTCTTCAATAGAAATGGCCTTGCCTTCTTTACTAAACTCCACAACACCGTAACGCTCAGGGTCCGATACGTGATATGCAAATACCACACCGCCATCAGCATGTACCTTCGATTTCAGCAACTGGTCCAGGCCGCTGCCGTAAAAAATATTGTCGCCTAATATCAAGGCAGCTTTTTCCTTTCCAATAAAATCGGCGCCCAAAACAAAAGCCTGTGCAAGGCCATTAGGCACCTCCTGCACTTTATATTGAAAATTGCAGCCGTATTTTTTACCGTCGCCTAAAAGACGCTCAAAATTGGGCAAGTCAGCCGGTGTAGAAATAATAAGTATCTCATTGATGCCTGCCTTCATTAAAACCGAAAGCGGATAATAGATCATCGGCTTATCGTAAATAGGCATTATCTGTTTACTGATAGCATAAGTAATAGGGTATAATCTTGTTCCTGATCCTCCTGCCAGTATAATTCCTTTCATGTCTGTCCAGATTTTATTTATGTAATAGATTAAAAGCCTTTTAAAACTCCTGCCGTTGACCTTTAAACTATCGCATTGCCTTGTATGCTAACAATGTTGCCCGCAAAATAATGAAACTTCGAAAACAAAAAAGCTGAAAGTATTCATGTTTCGGTTATGGACGGCTAAATCGGGTGTATCCGGGTAAGGCTTTAACACCCTTAGTTGACCAAACATGCCGGTCCGCCGGCACCTGAAGCCTATGCCCAGATGCTTATCTGATGGTTTTCAGCCTGGCCTCCAGGTCCTTTATAAGCAGTTTTTGCTTGCTAATGGCGTCGGAGGTTTGGGCTTCAGCCTGTTTGGCGGTAGCCATATTTTTTTCCTCAGCTGCTATTTCCTTATTCCAGCTATCCATCTTACGGTGCAGGTCATCGGCACGTGCCTGTAGTTTCTTTTTCTCGTCCTGCTGTTCCTCCAGCGATTTGTTAGCCGCATTATAAACTGCAGCATTTTCGGCTCTGGCCTTTGTTACTTCGGCCTGTTGCGTGGTTATTGCTGCGGTTGCCTCCTTTTGGTCGTTATCGTTAATGGTCAGGTCCTCCTGCGCACGGCTTATGGCCCGTTTGTTTTCATTAATCCTCTGGTTGCTCTTTTCTTCTGCTCTTATATTCTTCTCCAGGTCATCTTTCAGCTTATCCAGTTTTTCACGTGCCTTTTGGTGGGCATTCTTAATGGCTAAAAAATATTCTGCAGCTCCAAAATCATGCACAAATCTCGAGGCCGCCGTTGCTTCAGCCTTTCCCGACCGGGTATTGAAAAAAGTAGTGTCGTTATAAGTAAACCAAACCGTAAGCTTTACCCCGGTTTCAGTAGAAGATATAATGCTGTAAAGGTTAAACGTTTGCTGCGATATCTCCTTATCCTCCCAGCCATGCATGGCAATTTCGCCATTGTTTTCAGTTAGCTTCGCCTTGCTGCCGGCAGTAAGGCGCCGCTTCCAGTCGCGCTCAACCTCCTTTACATTACTTTGCGGAATCTCCACTTCAAAGCCGTTGTTGGTGCCTTTACTCATAGCCAGGGTAACCTCTTTTACCTTGACAGATGATTGGGCATTACTGATGTACGGTAAAATAAAAATCAGAGCTATAAACAGATTGTTTTTCATGCTGCAATTTTGGTGCTTTGTATTTTGATTGAAAGCGGCTCTGCCGCAAAGATCAGTCTTTGGCAAATATCCAGCGCCCCATTTCTTTTAATGTAACCTTTTTCCCATACATCAAAATACCCACCCTGTATATGCGTGCCGCCAGCCAGGTGGTTAAAACAAAGCCTGCTGCTAAAAATGTAAGCGACAAACCAATTTGCCACCAAACCGGCCTGAAAGGGATTAACGCACACATTACTACGGGCGAGGTGAAAGGAATGATAGAACCCCAGAACCCCAGATTACTATCGGGATTGTTCAGCACGTTAATGGCAATAATGATAGAGATTATAATAGGCGCCGTAACCGGTATCATAAGCGATTGCTGATCGCTGTCTTCGCCCATGGCTGCACCAATGGCAGCAAACATGGAACCATATAATAAAAAGCCCCCGAGGAAGTATAGCGGGCAAAGACATACCATTTCGAAAATGGGTAATGCACCGATATTTTGCCATATCGATTGAATTGAGTCTGAATCGACGGAATTATTAACCCCTTGCAGGCTACTACTATTAGCCATTGCGTGAGCTCCGAATAAGGGGATAGCAATAAAATGAACAGCTGTGGTCAATAATATCCATAAAATAAACTGCGTTAACCCCACGGCGCCGATACCTATTATTTTTCCCATTAACAACTGAAACGGCTTTACAGATGAAGTAAGCACCTCTACGATCCGGTTGGTCTTTTCTTCCATCACACCCTTCATAATCATAGTGCCGTAAAAGAATAATGAGATATAGATAGCAAATCCCATGATCAGGCCGGCAACGGTGGCTGCATCTGTATAGCCCTTACTTTCTTTCGAGTTATCCAGCGATTCAAAATTCAACTTTACATCGCGCTTCATCCGCTCAATATCCT
>Ga0316217_10005308_pt1 | contig 13441 bp, 7 predicted proteins | sample 1anoAmetaG_FD_203633 | JGI IMG/M metagenome (GOLD analysis project Ga0316217, IMG submission 203633) | Freshwater microbial communities from Trout Bog Lake, Wisconsin, USA - 1anoA | ecosystem: Environmental > Aquatic > Freshwater > Lake > Hypolimnion/Profundal zone | place: USA: Wisconsin...
GAGTTGGAAGGTTTTGCAGCCGCGTTTGCCGCGGCCGTTGTTGACGAAGCGGGCGATGCCTTCGGGGTTGGCGCCGCGCCACTCGTAGATGGACTGGTCCTGGTCGCCGACGGCGACGACGTTGTCGTTTTCGCCGGCGAGGAGTTCGACGATTTCGTTCTGGGCGCCGTTGGTGTCCTGGTATTCATCGACTTGTATGAATCGGTATTGGCGGTGGAGTTTGGCGAGGAGTTGGTCTTCGGGTTTGAGGTCGGGCTGGGGGGTACGGAGGAGGCGGACGGTTTCGGAGAGGAGGCCGGAGAAGTCGATCTGGTTGTGCATTTTCATGCGGCGGAGATATTCGTGGATGACGGAGAGTTCTTCTTCGGTGATGTCGCCGTCGTCGACTTTGTCGATGAGGGCTTGATCGGATTGGAGGTTTTCGCGCCAGTCGTTGGTGATGGTGAGGAGAGAGCGGATTTTGGGTTTGGTGATTTCGACGTCGGCGTTTTTGGCGAATTTCTGGCGGGCAATCTGGGCCATGAGGTCTTCCTGGTCCTCGGAGTCCATGATGGTGATTTTGGGGGTGTAACCGAGGATGTGGCCGTATTTGCGGAGGAGTTCGATGGCCAGGGCGTGGAAGGTGCAGATGTGGATACGGGAGCCGGCGCCTTTGGGACCGCCGTAGGATTTGACGATGCGGTCTTTCATTTCCTGGGCGGCTTTGTTGGTGAAGGTGATGCAGAGGATGTGGGATGGCAGGACGTTGCGGCGGAGGAGTCGGCCGATGCGGGCGGTGATGGTGGAGGTTTTGCCGGAGCCGGGGCCGGCGATGACCAGGGCGCGGGTTTCGAAGTGTTCGGCGACTTGTTCCTGGTGGGGGTTGAGGGGGGGCATCCTTGCACGTCCTGCGGAAAGTTTAAAAGTTCAAAAGGCGGAGGGGTCTGGGAAAAACGGTTTACGTTGGATGAGGCAACACGATAGCGGGTGGGCGGGGTGGGTGCAACTCATGCGATATGCGAAGAAACGCGAGCCATGACGTCGCGGAAGCAGTCGCGCGAGAAGAGTTTGAAATTGATCGTTAAATGGTCGGCTGGGGTGGTGAAACGGTAGGAGAAGGGCCCGTGAACATTTCGGCGTGATTCCCAGTAACCCGTTTGCCAGAGGCTTTTCACTTCGGTGATCTGGTCCCAGCGGATCTTTCGAGTTTTGAACAGGCTTCGAATTTCGAGCGACTCGGCCGTGCAATCGACGTAGAGGCGAATGCGAATGAGCAGGAAAAATAACAGGGCCGGTAGACTGATTCCTATGAGCGCTGCATCCTGTGTTTTCAGCCCAACGTAAAGCCCGAATATGGCTACGGAACCAAATAGACTGTAAAGGACGAAGTTTTCTTTGAATGTTGCTTTGTAGCGCATGCTTGGCCTGATACCCCATTACGTCAGGCGATGAAGAGGCTCACGTCGACGGCGAATTTTTTGGCGAGGGTTTTGGCGTATTTGAGGCCGATGTTTCGTTGGCCGCGGAGGATTTTGGAGCCGAGGGTGCGTTCGCCGAGGAGTTTGCCGAGGTCGGCGGCGGTCATGGCATGTTCATCCATAAGGTATTGGAGAGCTTCGACGGGGGAGAGGCTGCGGCTTTTGATGGCGTGATGCTCGTCTTCGTAGGCTTCCACGAGGGTGGAGAGGGTGTCGAGGAATAGTTCCTGCTGGTCGGAGAGGTTGTGGCCGGCGAGGGCGTTGATAACTTCGAGCGTGTTGTCGTAATCGACCTGGTCGTGGATGGCTTTGGGCATGAACATCATGACAAGGCCGTGGTAGTCCTTGGGCATGGTTTTGAAAGCCAGGGCTGGGGCCGTTTTCATAGCTGTGCCTTCCATAAATTTTTATCGTATTCGGGGTGCGTCAAAAAGAAGAACAGGTACACCTTGCCTTCGACCCATTTATTGTTGCCGTCTTGATCCTTGACGGTTCTTTCGTAATGGACGGCGGTGATTAAACGGTATTCATTTTTCTTGATATTGAAGACGACGGCTTTGGCACCGCTGGCCACGGTGACCTCGTCGGCGGAGGGGAAAGTCGTGCGCATTTCGGAGAGATTTCGCCAATGGGCCTTGCGTACGATTTCATACCATCTCAGCAGGGGCTTTGTGCCTTGCTTATGGGTTTGGAAAAACTCGTCGAGTTTGGCTCTCTTGATCACCCGCATGAGGACATTATTGTCATCATGGGGCAGGGCGTCAAGCGCGGGGTTTGTTCAGGCGGCATGGAGCAACGCGGGCAGGGATCGGAGAAGGATCCAGAAGCCCAGAGCGATGAGGACGTAGGGGAGGATGGCGTGGGCTATGCGGTGGATGAGGCGGCGGGTGAGGGGGTGGGTGGTGAGGGATCTGGCGGCGAGGCACCAGAGGGTCAGGAGGAGGAGGAATTCGAGGATGACGAGGGCAAGTTGGGTGGGGGTGAGGGTGGCGAAGAAGGGGGTGTAGATGGTGAGATTGTCGCCGCCGTTGGCGAGGGTGAGGAGGGCGACGGTGGGGATGCCGAGGGAGGGGCGTGCGGCTTGGGCGGTGGCTCCGATGACGTCGGCGGGGGTGCGGCGGAAGAGGCGGTGGAGGCCGATCGACAGCGGCCAGATGCCCATAAGGCCGAGCCAGGCCGGTGGAATGAGGATGGCCAGGAGGGAGCAGGCGAGGCTGGCGACGACGATGGCCAAGAAACCGAGGAATTGGCCGAGGATGACCTGGCGGTGGGAGAGGCGGCGGTCGGAGAAAAGGAGGATGAGAAGGAGGAGGTCGTCGATGTCGGTGGAGACGAAGACCATGGCGGCGAGGGCAATTAGCGATAGTAGGGGCATGGGGGCAGTATATCGAGTTGGGATGAATGCCGGGAGTGGAGTTTATGCGGGACACAGCCAACGGTGGGACTTGAACCCACGACCTAGGCTTTACGAAAGCCTCGCTCTACCACTGAGCTACGTCGGCGACTGGAGGAGTAAAATGTAAACCAATATGGGGGAAAACTCAAGGCGGGGAAAATAAGGAGGCCTTGGTTTTCTCAAACGTTGGTCCTTTTTGTGGCCTTTCTTGCGGGCCAACCGGGGATTTTCATCCCCGGCACTTTGACTGAGACATTAGCGAACGATGACCTCCGCGGTTTTTTCGGCTGCGGGCGCGCCTTCGCCGAGGCTGGCGTACTGGTAGAAGGACTTGTAGTTTTCCTTGAAGTACCCTGCACCATGGGTTTGGGCGGCGTTGAGAACCAGGCCCAGGAGGGTGGCGTGGACTTGTTTGAGTTGGTCGCGGACGCGGGTGACGGTGCCGCGACTGATGACGCCGGCGCGGACGACGGCGATGACGCCATCGACCTTGGAGGCCAGGGAGAGGGAGTCGGAGACGAGGTTAAGGGGAGCGCCGTCGAAGACGACGACGTCGTATTGGGCTTTAAGTAGTCCGAGGAGTTCACGGAAGCCCTTGGATTCAAGCAATTCGGAGGCCGTGGTGGCGGGCTTGGTACCCGGGCCCAGGAGGTGGAGAGAGGCCAGGTCGGCGCTGGGGACGATGGCTTCGGCGAGGAGGGAGCGGTCAGCCAGGAGATCGCTGAAGCCGACGGCGGGGAGGTTTTTGTAGGCGTTCTTGAGACCGGGGCGATAGAAGTTGGCGTCGACGAGCAGGACGCGAAGGTCGTTGAGGGCCAAGCCGATGGCGAGGTTGCTGGCGACGGTGGTAGCGCCACCGCCGGGGGAGGCGGACGCGACGAGGAGGGTGGAGAGTGGGCTACCGTCAACTTGCGCGGCGAGTCGGCCGCGGATTTGGCGGAAGGACTCGGCGATCATGGAACCTGGGGCGGTGCGGATGGAGGTGGCAAGGTCGCCGACGATGAACATGTCGTCCTGTTGGTCGGGGACGAAGCCCAGGAGGGGCATCTGCATGGTCTTGGTAATATCACGTGGCGTGCGGACGCGGGTGTTGGTTCGTTCGAGGAGGTAGGCGATGCCGAAGGAGGCGGCGAGTCCGAGGACAAAGCCCCCTGGGCCGAAGATGGCGAACTTGGGGAAGGTCATGTCCGTGGGATCTGGGGCGACGGCATGGGCAAGGAAGCGAACGCGGCTGATGTCGGAGCGGCTGGACTGAAGGTTAAGCAGGGTGACCTGCTGATTGAGTTGCTTGAGGAGCTCGCGTTGATCGTCGAGGGAGCGGCTCTTGGTGCGGTATTCGACGAGCCAACGGTCCAAGTCTTTGAGGGTGCGGTCCTTTTCATCGCGGCGACGGGTGAGGTCTTCGACGTGGGCGATGGAGGAGTCGACGATGTTTTTGGCGTTTTCCTGCATGCGCTGGCGTGCGGCGACGCGGAGTTTTTCGCGGACTTCGTTGGATTGTTTGGTGACTTCCTGGATACGTGCGTCGATGGCGAGGGTGGAGCGGTGCTGGGGGCCGTAGTTTTGGATGTTGACGGCGCGATCCTGTTGGAGGTTAAGTTTGTTTTGTTCGAGGTAGCGAACGGAGGGGTCACCTTCGATGATTTGCTCTTGCTCGGCGTTGAGTTCGAGGCTGTTGCTTTCGACTTCTTTGCGGGTGACTTCGAACTGGGATCTGGCGCCCGCGGCGTCCGATTCGGCCTTGATGAGATCGGCGTTGAGAGTGCCAAGCGTGGTTTGGAGGATGGTATAGGCGTTGGTGATTTCGGAGATATCATGGACGGCGCGGAAATCGGCGAGAGCGGTTTCGGCCTGAGTGATGGATTCCTGGAGTTTTTGGCGGGCTTCCTTGATGTCATCGAGGTGTTTGGCTTCGTCGGTGAGCTCTTCGTTGCGGAGTTCGGCGTAGTAGGTTTGGGCGACGGCTTCAACGAGTGCGGCTAGTTCTTCGCGGTTGCCGCCGCTCATGGCGATGTGGAACACGTCCGATTCACGTTCCTGGCCGATATCAAGTTCGCGGCGTAGGACGGATTTAGGCGAGACGTTATTGGTGCGGAGCCATTTGCTTTGCAGACGACCCGTCGTGTCGTGGGGGTCCTTCTGGAAGGCGTCGGTTACGAGGACCTTATCGAGGACCTGGTCGGAGCGGATCTTGATGACCTGGCGTCGGATGAAGCGGAGGACCTCTTCGGGGGTATCGGCGTGGGTGATCGCATCAGTATGGGTGAGGTCGGCTTGCTGGGAGGGCATGACCTGGAGTTGGGCGGCCGCGGTATAGGCGGGGAGGAAGCGCCTGCAGATGAGGAACGCGGCGGTACCGACGAGGAACCCCAGGAGGGTGCCGAGGATAATGAGCCAGCGGTAATGCCGCAGGACAAAGAGGATATCCGGGGCGTCAGTAAGCATGGCGGCAGCCCGGACGGGGGCCGGCGAGCCCGTCGGACTCGGAAGCGCTGGTGCTGGTAACTGGCTCATATAATGATAACCTCAATAAGTAATATATTCTGCGTTTGTTTTGGGCATCCAGCGGCTCTTGTATGGCAAGCCGCTGGAGCGTTATCCTTTAAGAATGCTTGGGCGCGAGCGGCGACTGCCGGGTCGCGCTGGCCTGCCAATTGCGAAGCCTTTTCGGCATTTTGCTTAGCTTCGTTAAATTTTTGGAGTTTCTTAAGCACTTCGGCGATGTGCAGATAGGTGATGGGGAGAGGGTCAGTCTGGGCGCTGCGTTGGAGTTCATCGAGGGCGTGGACGGAGTCGTGGTTGAGGAAGAGGATCCAGCCGTAGGTATCCAGAACGTTGCCGTTGTTGACGTAGACGATTTCCGTCGGGCGAGTCTGGAGGACGTTGACGGCGCGTTCGGCGTATTTGAGGCCCTCGGCGGGAAGTTTTAAGTCGTCGGCGAGGAGATAGGCCATGTTATTGAGGGCTTCGAGATCGTTGGGTTCGAGGGCCAGGAGGGCGGCATAATGCGTGCGGGCCTTCTTGAAGTCGCCACCCTGGTAGGAGGCCAGGGCCAGGATGCGGAGGACCAGGGGTTTGATGGCGGTGGCGGCGGGGTCGCTGAGGAGGGGCTCCATCACCTTGGTGGTTTCCTCGACCTTGCCGTCGGTCAGGAGCACTTGGGCCAGGCCGATACGAGTAGCGAGATTCTTGGGATCGGCGTCGAGACGCGAGCGGAGGTAGGCCGTGCTGACGTCCGGTGGCAGGGCCAGGAACAGGTTTCGTACGACATTCAGAAATTGGGACAGGTCCTTGGAGCCCAGCTGCAGCGCCTTTTCGTAGTCGGCGAGGGCCTCGGTCTGTTTGCCCTGGCCGGCGTAGGCGGCGCCGCGTTTGACGTAGAGCTCGGCAAAATCGGCATTGTCTTTGAGGAGTTCGGAGGCCAATTGAATGACGCGGTCAAATTGCTTGTTCTCCAGGAGCGTAGTGAGGTAGGGGATGGCGAAGTGGGCAGACCTGTTGGAGTTCTCGAAGGCCTTGACCTGAAGCTGCAGGGTCTGGTCCTTGTTGCCCTGCAGGTTAGCCAGGCGACCCTGCATGACGACCCACATGGGGAGGGTCGGGAAGCGTTCGACGGAGCTGGCGAGGAACTGCTGGAGGGTGGGAATGGGCTGGAGGGAGCGCAGGGTCTGGGCCCAGGTGTCGGGACTTTGGGCAGGGATGTGAAGGTACCACTCGGAGAGCGTGAAAAGGAATTCAGCGTATTCAACGCGCGCGACCTGGAGGTCGGGGCGCATTTCGAGGACCTGCTGGTATTCGTGGACGGCCTCTGGGTACATGCGGGTCTGGCGATATACGCGGGCCAGAAGAAGGCGGCTTTGGATGGCCTGGGGCTGGAGAGTGCGGACCTGCATGAGGTCATTCTTGGCCTGCTCCAGATCGCCTTGTTTGAAGAACTGGGCAAACGCGCGGTAGTGGAGGGCGTCGGTGTTTTCGTGGTTATCAGCGAGAACCTGGTTAAAGCAGTCGATGGCTTCGTCGGATTTGCGTTGGCGGAGGAGGAGGTAGCCTTTGAGCACGAGCCCTTCCTGGTCCTTGGGGCGATCCTTGAGCATTCCGTCGAGCATGGCCTGGGCTTCGGTGAACTTGTCCTGGCGGATCATGGTTTCGACGTAGCGCCGCAGGACGCGGAGGTCTTTGTGCTCGCTTAGGTTGTAGAGTTTGAGATATATGGTTTCGGCATGGGCCATGTCTTCGACGTCGAAGTACAAGTCGCCCAGCCGGCGTTCGGCTTCGGTGCTGCCGGCGGGCTGTTTGGCGATGGCCTGCTCGTAGGTGCTGATGGCTTCCCGGGTCTGGTTAAGGGACTGGTGCATGCCCGCCAGGAGGAGGAGGGCGGTAAACTGGACCTTGGGGTCGGGGCTGCCAAGGAACTCCTGGTAGATCTTAAGTGCCTGGTCGGTTTTCTGGGTATCGCGGTAAAGCCAGGCCAAGGCGTCGGCGACGACGATGTCGTCGGGTTGTTTGGCGAAGACGGGCTTGAGAATTTCGATGGCCTTGTCGGGCTTGCCGGCGCGACGGTAGACGGCGGCGAGGCGCTTTAGATTGTCCATATCTTCCGGATGGTTGCTGCGGATGATTTCGCGGCGGCGGATGGCGGCATCGGGGTCGCCGATCAAGTCGTCGAAGGTCGCCAGCTGCGGATCGCGCGGGGCGTATTTCATGGCTTGTTTGAGGTAGCCCTGGGCGAAGAGCATGGATCCCTGGTCGTTTTGGCCCAGGTAAAGGGCGATCAAACTCTTCAGTGCGGTGATGTTGTCGGGCTTCTGGGTAACGGCCTGGACGAATTCATCGAGTGCGGCCTTGGATTTGCCTTGGGCGAAGTAGGCTTCGCCCAGGTAGGTACGGCCCATGGAGAAGTCAGGGCGGGCTTCCACAGCACGCTGGAGGGTGGTCAGAGCCTTGTCGCTTTCGCTGCGGGACGCATCGAGGTGCACCTGAACCTTGTCTTTGTCGGCCTTGTCTCCCTTGCTGGATTCGTGGTCAGCCTCGGCGCGCTCGGCGTTGGCCTTGGCCATTTCGAGGCGGCCCAGGTAGATCTTTCCGCCGACGCCGTCGAGATTCATACGCTCGGCTTTCTGGGCGTATTTTTCGGCAACGTCGAGGACGGTCTTGCCCTGGGCCAGGGTGACGTTAAAGATGCGGTCAATGACTTCGGCGGATTCAGGGCGTTTGTCTTCCGCGGCCTTGAGATGTTTGAGCTCCTCGTCAAACTTGCCCTGGACGGCGTAGAACTGGGCGAAGGCCAGTTCGCGGTCATATTCGTCGGGGATTTCCTTAATCAGGTTCTGCTGCAATTCGCCCAGTTTGACGTCGGGATTCTGAAGGGCGCTGAGTAGGAACTTGATCTGCAGGCTCTCGGGGTGCTTGGCCAGCGAAGCCTTGAGGAGGGCTTCGGCCTTGGCTTTGAGGTCGGCGGATTCGGCCGGTTCGGCCTTGGCGGCCAGTTGCATGTAGGCGGTGAAGGCGACGCCCGTAGCTCTGACATGGCCGGGCTCGGTGTCTTTAAGGACTTTCAGGACGCGGTCAAGGGCCTCCTTGGCTTCGCCTTCGATGACGAGTTTGCGGGCCACTTCCACCAGCCCTTCGACGCCCGTGAACTGCTGCTGGACTTTACCAGCTTCGTCGAAGCGGTTAAGGCTCATGAGGGCGCCGTACTTGATGCGCAGGGCGCCGTCATTGGTGGGCATTTTGTCAAGGACGACCTGGGCGTCGTGCAGGGCCTCATCGTACTTGAACACAGACATATATACGACGGCCCGTTGAAGACTCAGCGACGGATTCTGGGGGAACTTTTCGAGCAGCTTATTGAGATACTTGAGGGCCAGGCCGTTTTCCTGCTGGCGTTGGAAGGCCAGCGCCAGGAGACGCTGAGTCTGGACGAGCAGGACGGGGGCCATGCGCATTTCTTTGTTCACGGAGAAGATGTCGTCGGCCTTGGTCAATTCCATAATGGCGCCGATGTTGTCGTTGCGCAGGAACTTCAGGCGGCCGTCGAACAGCAGGAGGGCCGGATCGCTGGCCCCGCGACCGCGGACTTTTTCGACATACTCTGAAGCCTGGGCGAGATAGGCTTTGCCTGGGGCCGTGGCCAGGCCTTCGGTTTCGGCCATATCCATGGTCAGCTGGCAGAGCGAATAGAGTGTTTCGGTGGTCAGGAGGTCGTTCTTGACGACCTCAACACCGACGCCGTTATGATGCTCGAGGGCCCCCTTGAAGGCTTCGATGGCCTCCTTGGGTTTGCGGACGATTTCATAATAGTACTTGCCGAGCCGAAAACGCATTTCCATGTTTTCTGGGAGGAGTTCGACGACACGTTTGTAGCTCTTTTCGGCGTCGTCGGGGTTCAATGTAAGCTGGTAACTGGCGAGATCCTGGTAAACCTTGGGGGTATTGGGGCCGACTCGCTGGGCGTCGGCGTACGCCGCGTCAATGTTGGCGGAAATGGTTTTCGGATCGCCGATCTTGGCGCGTTTCCAGTTTTGATAGAGTTGCGCCAGGGCCAGATACCCCTCGGGGCTGTTGGGGTTCTTGTCGCAGAAACCCTTGAGCACGGCGAGGGCCCCCTCATTGGCCTTTTTGCTGTCGTCACGCCGGCCGACGGCGTCATACGCGGCTGATTCACGCTGATACAAGTGAGCACGCCATGCGAATGGTTCGATATCCGTGGGGGACAGCTTCATGGCCATGTCGAGGTCTTTTTTCTCGGCATCGACCTTGTCTTTATTGATTTCAAGGTTACTGATATCTCGGTCGATGGCCTCAGCATGGAAGGTGTAGGCCTCGCCGCGCGTGGGGTCGAGCTTGATGAGCTTGGACGCCTCGCCGGCGACTTCCTGCCAATAGCGCGCGTCGTTGTATACGCCGGCAACCAGGTGGAGCTCCTGCATCAGGCGTTCCTGCGCGGGTTTGTAATTGGGGTTTTCGACCAAGGCCTTTTTCCAATACGCCAGGGCGGCGCGATAGCGTTCCGGATGGCCGCCGGAGGTGCCATAGGAGAGGTTGCCGAGCTTGGTGAGGTAATCCGTGGCTTTGATGGCGTGGCGTTTGATGGCCTCGTTGGCCGCGGCGCGGTAGTGGAGCATGGCGGTATCCATATCGCCCTGTTTTTCAGCCGCGGCGGCAAGCTGCTCTTCTTTGTCCATATCGACGGCGTGCAGGTACTTATAGACCAGGCCGCCCGCGGCACCGCAGGCAGCCACGGCCAGAGAACCACCCAGAATCACCACGAACTTTGCATTGACGCGCTTAGCCATACTTCTTCCCTTAATGAGTGATCAGCGAGTAGTCGATATCGGCTTCTCACGTGCCGCTTCTGCCGCCTGTAACGACGCGGCGTCGGGCAGGCACTTTTCAATTTCCGCCAGGGACGCCCGAAGAAAATCTGCGATCGCCGGTTCGGCCTCCTGGGACGAACAGGGCTTGGGGACCGTAATCTCAACCTTGCAGTGGTAGGCATACTTTGCCTGGGCCCGCCAAAATCGCTTGGAAACCTCGTTGGGTGTGGCGACGTACTCACCATTAACGTGAAACGTATAAGCCACGTTCTTGTACATATCGGACGATCCGAGCACGCTCTCATTTAAAAGTGGGTCGTCGCTGCCTTCGGGACGCACGCCAAAGGACAGGAGCGTCATGGGCACATCAGAAACGGTCCCGTCCTTGTGATGGACGCCCTTGACTACAATCCGGCGTTCGTCCTGAAGTTTCAGACCGGCGCCGGCCCAGCAGAATTTGGGCACGTGCGGGGTGGCACTGCCCGTGGCGTAATAATTTAGGTTCAGGAATAGCACTCCGCCGACATCCGCGCGGGGGTCCTTGGCGATGTTGCCGTAGTCACGCAGAAGGTAGTCTTCAGTGCCCAGCGTCTTAACCTGTTCGGGCGGCAAGGTCTGATCCTTGGGGCCGGCTTTGTATTTGGCAGTGAAAATCGGGGCCCCTTTGGCGTCGCTATACTCAACAGGGCCCAGCGTCTTGGGGAGTTCCTGAAGCGGGATAGCCAGTGGTGCCGGCGGCTTGTCGATAACCACGTGACCCAAGCCTTTGGCGACCTCCATGCCCACGAGGCCGGTGATGAGGACGGCGGTTACCACGCCAAGGCTCGGGCCCCAGGCGTGGCGGGGTTGGTCGGCTTGGCGCGGGGTCGCAGCGTTGACTTTGGCTATGACCTCGCTGGCCGGCTCGTCGAGGTAGATATGGTCGAGGACCCAGCCAAGAGCCAATTGCATGCCCATGGCGGGAATCAACATGAAAAATCCGAGGTATTCGTGCACGCTGCCCTCGGCCCACTTGGGGCCGGCCGTGACGTAGAGCACGCCGGTGAGGGTCACACGCAAGGCGTTACAGAGCACCGCCACGGGCGCAGCACAAAGGGCGAGGGTCACCTTCTGCCACATGGGCCGGACCTGGGTATAGGCCAGAGCGACGGCCAGGGCCAGGAAGGCCATGAGCATCCGAATGCCGCTGCAGGCTTCTTCGACATTGAGTTTGTGCCATTCCGAGCCGACGGGGACCTGAATGATCGTACCCTCGCGCATGGCATGAACGCCAAAGAGGGGCAAAAACGCGACACCCGCGTTAGCGGCCAGGAACTGCATGGGTGTAGTGAGTTTGACGTACAGGGCAGTGGGCGGCGGGATCATAAAAAGCAGGTAGACGATGGGCAACCAGAGGACTTTCATGTAGTCCCAGCCCAGCACCCATAGTACACCACCGAAAAGCACGGTCAGGAGACTGAGGTTGGCCATGTGAGACTGGCCAGACATGCGAAAGAGGACCTGGGTTGCGATGCCGTAGATCAGGAGCAGGAGCCCAATGAGAGAGGTTTTGGGTTTGAGGCCGGCGAATTTATCCCACTGGAGATAAATGAGGACGCCGCTAAGGACCGGAACGGCGAAGCCATGGCTCCAACTGGGGTCGGACCACCAGTAGTCTTTGATGAGATTCTTGAAGTTAGCGCGGTAGAGGATGCCCAGGAGGATGGTGCAGGCGGCCAAGAGCGGCCAGACGTAGGTGGGCACCGTCGGCCATACGCTCGATTCGGCAGGTGTAAGGGCGGGAAGGTCAGCAACGGATGCAGCGGGTTTGGCGGGTGGTGGGGGTGTAGGCGCCCCGGCGTAGCCGTAGTGATACCGCCGCGCCTTGGAGGTGTCGCCAGAAGATTGGCCTGGCTTTTCCGTGTTGACATTGCCCTCAGTCATAATCATCCGCGAAGTGAGAATTCACGTTGAATCTTTATCGGCCACTTCTGTCCGAGTCTTGGGCGGCGGCGCGTCAAAATCGCGAAAAAGCCCGTTTGCAGGGAGATCAGATCCGCCCAAATGGTGTTGTGGGCGGAGGGCTTCGCAACCCAAGTGCCTTGCGAATCTGGTAGTCCTCGATGGCAAGTGATACGCAGCTGAGCCCAGCTTGGTTTCACGACGTACGCCGCAATCGCCCCGACGCACCGCAAACCGTCGCCTAACCCCTCACCGCTCGGATATAACTGCCTAGCTGAGCTGACGTTACGCTGAAACGACCGACTCAGGAGAAGGCGACGGCTCACTCAAAACGGGGTGCCGCCGCGCGACGTTCCCATTTTCATCAACCGCTGTTCTGGGGCCCGAAGTTGCGGTCGTAAACGAAGCCCCACCCGTAGCTGGCACGGTAGGCATTCCGCATAACCGCCAGGAACGGGGTGACGACATCGCTTCCCACGTTCAAAACGTCATTGGATTTAAGAAAGATATCGGGCTGTTCGCCGTCGAAGATCGCCTGTAGGTTCACTTGAATGATGGCCTCTTGATCGGCGCCGATGCGTCGAATCAGTTCGCAGCGACGGGGCACGGCCAGTGAACCAAGGTTACCGCCAGCGGCGACGGCCATTTTGAGGGTGATTTTGCGACCGGTGAGGCTATAAACGCCGGGGCGGCCGATATTCCCCATCAGGTAGAATTCGCCCGGCTCGACGGGCGGAATATTCAGAATGTCGCCGGGCCGGATGACGATGTTATATTTGCTGACGCCCTCGCGCAGGGAGGAGATGGGGATTCGGATGACGCGTTGCTGTTTGAGGGGCTCAGTCGTGGCGGGGCCCGTAGCCGTTGCGGTGGCCAACGGACTGGGGACGGTCGGGGCGATGCCGGGCAATGTGCCGACGGCCAGACCTGTGGCGGGGGCCAAGGTCGTGGAGGTCGTAGTGCTGGAGGGCAGCGTGAGGGCGAGGGGCGAAGTAGCCGGAACGGTCATGGCGGTGCCCGTGGTGCTTGCTTTGGGGCCGGCGATGGGTACCCATTTGCCGTCGATAAAGACATATTGGGGCGCTGCTTCCCCAACGCCACTGGCTTGGGTAAGCAGCCCCTGGTCAGTAGCAGCGGTAGCCGCGAGGGTTGCTGGGCCGGTGGCGGTTGCGACGACGGGGGTGACGGCGGTGGCTGTGGTTGGGGCGGTAGCAGGGGCGGGGGCTCCGAGGGCGGCCTCGAGGTCGGCGGCACGGGCCTGGGCCACGAGTGTGCCGCCGGTTGGGGAGTCAGAGAGCACGACGGCCATCGGCAGCGGCCGGATGATCTGC
>Ga0316217_10005310_pt1 | contig 13438 bp, 8 predicted proteins | sample 1anoAmetaG_FD_203633 | JGI IMG/M metagenome (GOLD analysis project Ga0316217, IMG submission 203633) | Freshwater microbial communities from Trout Bog Lake, Wisconsin, USA - 1anoA | ecosystem: Environmental > Aquatic > Freshwater > Lake > Hypolimnion/Profundal zone | place: USA: Wisconsin...
CCCCATTCTGCCCATGTTCCAACGCCCCACCAACCTTGCCCTGCCAATGCAGCCGCCGGAGCTGCTTGGGCCTGCGTTTGTAGGTCCTGTTGAACTCATTGATCTCGCCGATGAGTTCCAGAAAGATTTGGGTCGCGATGTCTTGAGATTCGTTAAACTCAAATTTAAGAATCTTATTTTTGAGAGCTGAATTGCCTAACCCTTACCACATGATTTTTTAGAGGTCTATTCACTGCAGAGTGGGTTCTTTTTGAAGCGCTCCTCGCTTGCTTCCACTATTTTGTATAAAACGTTGGGTTTTAACTCCTTCAGTTTTTTCTTGAATCTTTCTTGGACCACTTTGTTCATTCTCCGCAGAGATTTCCTCAGCTTCGCGAAGAAATGGTTCTTAACTGCGTTGTCAGTACTGATTATAGGCAGATCTACCGTCCCCCTAGCCTGGCTGCGATGATTCCCCACTTGTTGCCCAGCTAATTGTGGAGCTGAATTAGGTGCTATTCCTCGGCCGGAGTCCACTAATCCTTGGCGAATGAGGGGTTGAGGTGGTTGTTGTACCTAAATAGGGTGAATCTTGCCTCTATCTGCACTGCTTGCCAGTCCTAGGAGCCAGTCCGAACTCCTGCTCCATGTCGTGGGCGATCTGACTCCACTTGCTAATTTTGATCTTCTCGTAGAGGTTCTTCAAAATCTGGTCTTCGAGAGGGCTCCAGAGTCTTCTTTCCATCCCAATTTGAAACTGTCTTTATTATTAAATCTTTATAACATGTGTAATCACTCAAGGATAAGTAGAAGAGTAAGAAGTCTCCGAAAAGTTGACTCTGATGTTTCACGCATAATGAGGCAAGTCGGGTTGAGAAAAGGTGCAATCCGGGCAGTAAAAATGGCTTTGTTGTTCCAAAGTGGCGTTATAACGATATAGATATCTCTCAATCTTATCGAGTAACATTATCAATTTAAAAGAGAACAGCCCCTCTCATCAAAAAAGGCAAGACAGAGCAAAGGGCACATTTGTGAGCCAGAGGTGCCTTGCTTTTGAGTGACATGCTTGATAATAATAATTTTGAATTATGAAGTCGAGCAAGCAGTTGACCAAACGCGCCTTTTCTCCCATCGTCCACAAAGTAGCCTCCATGCCAACTAGAACATCGACATCTCCGACCGCAAGAAGAAGTCCACTTCCAACTTCCACCAAATCACATATAAACCCAAAGAGTTCGAAGCCTATGGCAAATCTGACAAAAAAAGGGCCTCCAACTATCTCAAGGACATTCTCAAACAGCCAGATTCAGTCAACAAGTACCGGATAGTCACTGAGCCAGTAGACGACAGGGTCATGACTATCGTCAGTTCTTCCTTTGTCCCCTCCAAATCCAAAAGCAAAATAGATTCCGAAATCCCGCAGCAGCGCACTCGCCAAACCTCCCTCCCCAAAGCCGAGCCAAGCTGCTCCCACTGCCTAAGGTAACTCAGCAAGAATAAAGGTATAGTTAAGAAATTGCGTTTTTACAAAGCGAACTCAATAAAATCATAAACCAAAAGTCGCAGTGGAAAAACGGACAACTCAATCTCTAGCAGCTGCGAGATTCCTGGGGACTTGGCTCACCCAAAATGAAAGCAAAGCAAGGTCAGTCCAAAACCATGGATGGTATGATACTGGACATCAAGAGGAATTTCTGTGACCTCATGCGAGATATTTAGAGTCTCACTGAAATCGACTACCCGAAGATGCTTGCACAGAAGGTTCCTCTCCTCTTATTCAGATTTTTCATTACTCACCTGTCCCCTCTGCCCCTCCCAACAAAAACTCAGAGGAGTCATAAATAAAATCCCTACTTGGGCAGTTGCGGCAACATTACTAGGTAGCATTCTGCTGATGAAGGGTAAAGTCACTGGATGGGACTTGGAATAGGAAAATGAGGAAACGGACCACATAAAGGCGATATTGAGGAATCTGAGGGCGAGGCTAAGTCATTACTTGAGATAGAATTTGGAGCTGAAGGCCAAGAAAGCCATACTGGAAAAAGCTGATCAGATAACTTCAGAATCGGAGGACTATCTGAGGCAAATCATTGAAGATGTTCTCCATTCCTACACTTCTAAGATATGATCGAAATAATTCATTTATTCGCTGGGAATTCACAGTTCATTGTAGGAAAGATTCTAACTTTGATTTGATTCCCAATCTTTAATTGTGTTCTAAACAAGGTCATAAAGTAAGGTAGTTGAGTTCAGTCTTTAATTAAAAGTAAGTAAAATATCAATTCATTGTAAAAGTGCCTATGTTTTAGTATTGGGGATAGGTTCAAAAGACTTGCTATAGCTCGCAAACATCGTCTTATCTCATATCTCTTACATACTCCTGTAGAAATATGAGCAATAGCAAGGGTGAAACCAACTAAATCAAGCCATAGCAAATGTAGACTTTTTGGAAAAGTTTGGAAGAGTTGCAGTTTGGAGATATCGGTCTCACTAATAGTATCATTAGGTAAGAGAAGAGCATCAGAAAGAGAGAAAAGATGGTCAGGATTCTCCAATTAGAAGGACAAAAGCAGATTTTATCTATAAATTTAGAAAGTAGTATTTTGATGAAATTTGTAACAGATAGAATTACATGTATAAAGGTGACAATAGTATGATTGATTTACTGGCAGTTATTTACTTGAGCTGAATACCAGATAGCTAGCCAACCTATATTACACCCAAAATGAACATACTTGAGTACAACTAAAAGATCGCCTATCATTACTATTAAAGCATTTATTTGGTACAAAACGGATAAGGTAACTACAGCCATAATAAGAGAGTAAGATTGCTGACAATCTGAGCTATTGTGCAAGTTGTGTAGTCCTGCAACGATGCAAAATAAGCCAATAATCCAGTGAAAAATGTAGAAGACGAAATAGAAAACTTTCTTGAACTAAGTGCTGAGGAAAAAGTATGCCAAGGTACATATATCCACCAAAACGCAAAGTGGTAAGAGTGCGCTTAAAAGTTAGAAGTATGAGCTCACATTTGAATCGCATTTAGAATGATTTTCCTTAGACATAGATATGGCGTTTTCTTGCAAAACAATGCCAAAGATGCTGGTTTTCAATGAAATGAAGGCGATTGAAACTGTTTTGGATTGAGTAGCATTGATAGCAAAGGCCATTACCAGATTACAGTTGAAAACTATAGTTTAAATTTAACTATCTTTAAAGTTATTATCAAAAGAGGCTGAAATCGCACACAAATAGTGAGTAAAACTTACATTTCAATCACTAAATAGGATAAAAACAGTCATTAAACTCATAAAAATATCAATTTGAGTCTCCTAAAGTGACAGATTGAGAGTCATCTTTTTTGGGAGATAAACAATTTAAGCAACCTTCATTCAGGTCCATAATGCACTTGTGCTCGTTATTTATCTTTTAGACCGTTGGATGTTTTGGACCCGAAGATGAACACAGTATTTCAACATTCCCTTTGATATATCTGCAAAAGTCGGCAGAGTAGAACTACATCTTTTTGAAGTAGGTATAGAAAAGTGTGTATTATTTAAGAGTAAGACCTTGGCCTTGCTTCATAACAACATTCAGAGAAATTTCTTTGAAGTCAGCATGAAATTGAGGCTTCACAAACTTTGAATAGCTGAAAAACCCGGAGTAAAGCATTAACAACTGTTAAATAGTAAATTTCTAAAAATTGCCTATTTTGTGGAGTTGCACAACAAACTCAGCTATCTTTTGATTGAACTCTGTGATAGATTTACAATCTGGACTTTGTTTGCGTCTCTAATAGAAGTACTAGTTGATTTTCCAGGTTAGGCTACAAAGAGACAAAGGATCGACTTTGTTGTTCATTATATAGTTCTACTGTTTTGTCAATAGTTCTGTCTACTCCTTGAGAATTACCTTGATTTTTGAAACAATCAACAGAAATGTCTCTTATTAGAGCTTGAACATCTCATTAAGCAACTTGAAGTTATTGGCAATGTGCCTTAAAGTAGTGTACTTCTGAGAACAAATTTCGTGAAAATTCTTCAGCAATATCGCCTAAAGACCACTTGTCTTGATTTTATCTGCCTTAAATCCCTTCATATTCTTCATTTCATCATGACGCAGAGTATTCAGGGCATTCAAAAGTAGAGATAGCTAATGTGGCAATAAATACTCAGTTTTTACGGCAGTTGCTGGCATCCGATAGTGTACCAGTTCATACAGTCTCCCATTTTTCGGAGATTTGAGATACTTATAGGCAATTTTGTAGCAAATAGCAGCATAAGCGTATTATCTGTAAGAAATGAAATCCTTCTCAGGTTGCGAATTTATTAGAAACTAAAACCATGAATGAAAGTAATCGTTGGATATAATCTTAGGCTAGTTAATGATTGCGAACCAAATGGATAGAATCTGGTTAAGTGCAAACTAATCCGAGACAACATCTTCTAAAGGGATTCTAACTTTATCGATTTTGCCTTCATAAAAGGTGAAAACATCACCAAACAAGCCAAGACGAATCAAACCAGTAATAAGCATTGCTTTCTAAATGTTCTTGCTTTTCGCCAGCACCTGCGAGAAGTTGACCAGACGGAACAAGTTATTGAGCTCAGTGTTCTTGATGTTGCCTAAATCTCAGCATTCATACCCAGATAGCATATTATGTTACATATTGTTCTGATCCATTCGGGATGAGTCATCCGGAAAACTTACTCAAAACTGCGAATTCTCTAAACTGTGAAGTTGACTATTTCTCCTGTGTTTGTCATCTGTTGCTCCTACATTCGGTCAAGAATGGCAGTCAAATGTACTAAGTTCATTGTAAGTCCTTTTCTTCTGATGATCTCCATCAAAGATTCGGAATCCACCGTTTTCTTTATTTACTCAGTGATTGCGTACTCTTTATCTCTCCAACTTTTTTTGAACAATGCAAAAGAGAAAGCTACTTTGGTTAGTGCTAAAGAACCAAAAAAGACGGAAAAGGGTAATCGATTTAATGTTTTGGGATGCTTTTTAATTATTAGTAAAGTTACAGCTTTCTTTATAAAAAGCATTTTCTTATCAGTGCGAATCTATTATAAAACCTTCAATAACTCAAAGCATTTTCTTTTTTGGAGCCAACTTCTTCTAAAAAATAATAAGAAAATGATTACACTACATTACTATCTGAGATGGGCATTTCAAGAGTATCATTTTTTTAAAGGAAATGGGCTATACTTTCGTACAGTGTAGACTGAACTTAAAGAGTAATAATGGTCAATCTGGCAAAGATTTTATTTAAAAAAAAAAATTCTGGATGCTGAAATTATTTGAGCTAATTTCTTCTATAAATAAACCATGGAAGATTAGAGACAGTGGAGTTTTACCAAATCAATTGCAAGGAATGATGGACTTAAAGTTAATGTCTAAGTGAAAATGAAGTACCAAACCTGCAAAATGCGCAAAGTCAAAAGCTGGACTCTGGAAGAAGACAAACTGCTGATTGCTTTATACTAAGAACACCCCAAAAAATGGGCAACTATCGCCTCACTCATGAAGGACCGTAACTAAAACCAGTGCCTACATCGCTTCAGGCGCATTGGGCAAAATGGCTCAAATCGGAAGATTTGGTCCCCAGAGGAAGACGAAGAAATCAAAAAAATGATGAAAAAAGTGGGCAAAAATTGGAAGCTGCTCTCAGAGATGATCGGAACCAAGACAGGGAAACAGATCAGGGAACGCTTCATCAATAAGCTTGACCCCAAAATCAAGAAATAGGATTGGTCCGAAGAATAGGATCGCAAGATTATTGAACTTTATTGCTTGATAGGCCGAAAATGGTCAGAGATTAGCAAGCAGCTACCTGGAAGACCCTAAAATAAAATAAAAAACAGGTTTTACTCTTACATCCAAAAGAATTATGACATCAAATGTAGGTCAATCAATGAAGAGAAAGAACTATAAAACGAGAAGACTGAAAAGGAAGAGAAAAGAGTTGAAAAGAAGGACAAGAAAGAGGAGAGGGCTTCCTTTAGAGATGTTTTCAATCTTATGCAGAGAAACGTTGATTCAATCAAAGAAACATTCAAGGACGAAAGAAGTGCCCATTTCATTCTTCCCTCTATGAACCAACTGGACTTTGAAATGAAGATGGACGATTACTGTGACTAAAACATGGGCAAAACAGGCAAGAATGTAATCGGATCAATGAGAAAGATTGAATAGTAATGGGCAGAGGTAAAAGAAAAGGATTGCTACAACTTCGGAGTCAACACTGAGTTCCAAACTGACTTTTTTTATCTATCAGGAAACTGATTATTTATTAACTACTGCCTTAAATATTTGCAACTTAGCCAATAAAAAAGAAGAAAATCTAGAAAGCTTTCTGATGCATTTTTAATTTTGCAAAATAATAATTACTTTCCATGAAGCTAAGTCGCCCAACACCCCAAACTAATCTGCTCTACTACAGCCAGCAGAACCAAGTCTAGCCCAAAATTATCGAAAACAGCAGCATTTCAAGACCAAAACTAGGAAGTAAACAATCTGTACTCATCTCAGAAAATTTGACAGAGCTGTCGCTCAAAGATGTCAAATCAAAGGCTAAAAATTTGGTTATTGATTATCTCAAAAATACACTCAAAGTTTAGACTTTCTCTGCATAAGTATTCAACAAAATAGAGGCAATTAGTTCAACTGTCAATATTATTGACCTCTTTGATTTATTGTTTAGTATTATCGCTGAAAGCATACGCTAAACTGCGAAGAAGTCATAGCCAAAGTAAGGTGAAGTACCTGAAAACAGAGAAAGATAGTTAACGTTTGCAATAAGGTCGAAATAGGCTAAGCTTCTAAGGCTTGTCAAATAAGAAACGATTTCTTAAAGAACCCCAAAGATAAAAAGTCTAAAGAAGATATAATAATGCCAAAGACTGAATGAAGACTTAAAGAAGGAACTGTTTACAATTAAGTAAGAGAAACTAACACTTTAGAAAAAAATAGCAAACTTAGTTTAAGAGTTTCACAACCGCAAAAGCTTTTACCTAGCTGAAATAAAAAAACTAACCTAAATCGTCAAAATGTCAAGTTTTGATGTCAGGAACCTAGTGATGTAGAGGACAAAGGAAGCTAAGAAACTTCATGGCAAACAGTAGAACAATAAAAAAGAACCTACCAGTTTTTTAAATGTGCAGAGTGAGATGGAAATTGATAGGAATCATTCAAGAAATCTGCATAGTCCCAAAAACCACGAAAAAAGTACTCATCAAGCTATTGGGTCTTTCAATGGCTACAACACATAAATAAGAATGATGAAGCACGTAAGCAGCATTCAAAACTATTAGGAAGAAAAAGCTGATAGTTATATCACTTTTTGATGCTCAAAAACTTGATAATTATCATCTTTTTGTGTGTGATTCGAACTACAAAAATTGATATTTTTCAGCAAAAGTCTGAGATTTTGAAGCAACATTCATTAAATCTATACTTTGTTGGTGCAAATAGAGCCGACGAGATGTTACATTCTAGTAAGTTGCTTTTATTTGTTATCGTCTTAAAGAATGATTGAAATCTTTATTTCAAAAAGAGAGAATTTGGACTTTTTGATTAAATTCAATAAAAAGGTCTCAATGATTGTATTAATAGGCACTTTGGCGAAATTAAACTGATTTATACTGAAAGAAGAGAATTTTTATCTCAAAGTTCATTTCCAGAGTAAAAAATTTCAATGGGAAAAGCTCAGAAGATCTATGCAGCTTTTACGCCTCATCAGCAATACGTTTTAAAAGTTATAACAGCACTGGTTAAATCTTCCTTCTTTGAGATAACGATAGCTGAATGGAGATAATGTTGGTCTTAGTGAAAGCGGAAGAAGCGAAAATAGAGATTCGCAAAGAAAAGACATTGAGTTGATAGGAAGGAACATGTTAAAAGGGTTCTGCAAGTGTGATGCAGCAAGATAGGCTTTTTAGCATTATTGTAAAGTGAGTCGAAATGGGATGAAAAGATAGGAAATACTAGAACAATCTAAGGTAATTTGTTAATTTTATGGGATTGAACTCAAGAAACTCTTATTTATATATGATTATGCAGGTTAGGCGCAATAAAATTCAAAGAAATTTAACGTTAAGATCAAAACATTTAGTACTGATTTTCAGTTTGCTGGGCTCATGCTAACTTGAGTTTTGACTGAATCCAAAGTGCGCTGAATTATTGATTTGCGATTGTCCTTTTGTAAAATAATGCTTGAAATTTTAGAAAAACAGCAATATCCTTTGAAAACCGGTCATAAAAATAAAATTCAGATCCCAGTAGGCTCCCATCGTCCCAGCATTTATTCTATAATGAATTAATTCCTTTCTTTATTACAAAATAGGCGAATTTAATCCTAATTTTTTCGGTTGTCGGTCAGCCACTGGGTTATCGACTGTCGAGTGTTTTTGAGAGAATGAAGAGCATATAAAAAACATGTTAGTGTATATATTATCACTTATGACTCCAAGGCGAAGGATCTTTCAGAAGTCTATCTCCTCCAAATCCATCTGTGTGTCTTCGCCTGTAAAAACAGGATCTTTAAAGACCTCCATGATCTTAGCTGTGGCCATTTCATAGTTTCGCTCCAATTCTTCTTCACTTGCCATCGCGGCATCACTTGGCTGCTGCGCAACTGAGCTTTATTGGAGCCAACTTAGGAATTGCTGATATTGTTCAAAGGTTTCAAAAGCATAGAAGACATTGGTGTGTTAGCAAAGGAAGCCATAGACTGGAGTTTAAGGATCAGGGCAATCGGTTGGACTGTGCATGCTGGCAAACAATAATTTTATTAATTATAAAGTCACCTCTGAACAGTCCAGAAATTATATAGCAGCTCAAGCTGATTTTCGCAAAAGCGCCAAAAATAGCACTGAATTATAACTAGCCTCCCCACAGATGTTTGTAATTTAAATGAAACAAGTTTTTGTCCCAATATCAGCTAAAGATTTGACTCTTACTCCCTGACAAATTATCTTCCTTTTACTATTTTCGCCTCAGCCATTTTTTTGTTTTGCTTTCGCACTCAACCCCCCTTGATACTCCCACCCTGTCATTACCCAATCTACGCAGTCGTGCTTATTTTCCCTGGCCTCGGCTTTTGCTTTAGTTGAATCAACTTAACAAAGCTGTTTAGCAAAAGCCACGAAGGTATTATAAATAGGAGTCAAAATTGGCAGGAATGGCATCCAACACCCTCAAACTTTCAGTTGTTGCCAAAATATCTTAGCCCTCAATCAAGATTTATCTTTGCCTGGTGTTTTAAAATCTAAATCGGGTAAGATGAACCCGGGAGCCAGTAGTTTGGCACTAGCCACTGATTCCCAAACTTCCAACCCAAAACATCCTTGAATTCTTTCCTCAAAGAAATAGGCCTATGCCAGCCATCGTATAATAAAGTTAGTAATTAAATCGGAGTTAGCAATTGGCGATGGGGCAGACCAAAATGGCCAACTCAAGGCCAAACAGTTTTAGAGAATTAAGCTTTTCAGTTAGCTGAAATGTTAATAAAATAAGAAGTCTTCCTTATAGCTATTAGCTTAATATCATTCCTTCTTTTAATCATGCAAGCTGGGATCTGGGGATATTTGGCTGAGCTTCCACTCTGTTGTCTTGAATTCGTTGATATTGACCAGATTTCGATGGTGACACCCTCAAAAAAGGGGCATCTTTCGGCTAACGCTTCTCTTTTCAGCCAATAAAATCAAAAGTCTTTCAGTTCAAGTTTTTTTATCCCTTAGAAATGCCTACGGTTAGACACTTTACTAGCTTCTTCACAATTCTTGTCTTACTTTATCAGATTGCACACGTTTTCTGAAAGGTAATTCTGATTGAACCCTTCGATTCGTATGATTTCTTATGCTTTCTTAAAAAGTTTAAGGACGGCTGAAAGATTTAGGAAGATTTTGTCTCTTTTTTCTTTGTTCATTCACTGTATTTGCTACTCTAGGAAAATGCTCCATCCCTTTCATTTTTATTCAGCTTAATCTTGAGCTGCTTTTTGGGATTAAAAAGGCAAAAGATTCAACTCAGTATCTCGTTTTTTTTAAGCTATTGGAGTATTGGTTAGACTCTTGAATAACTCTCCAAAAACTGTTTGTTTCACTCTTAACTGAGCTAACTGTTTCTGAAATGCATCTTGGTTTTGCTTTAATTGAGCTAATTGAAAGTTAAGGCTGGTTCTTTTGGACGGGGATTAATAGGTTCAAGTGGTCCAGACTTTAATTAGTCATAGATCTACAACAACCTCAATCTGTCATTCAGTGCTTCCTCATGACGTTTTGTAAATTTGAGCAAAGGCCTAAATTTTTTTGCATCCTTCTTTACAAGCATCGTTTTAGTCTTTTTGATGATTATTGGATCTCCTCATACTCATCTTCAAGAATAAACTAGAGTTCAAACATAGCTCTTTCATCTTACTTCACATCTAAATCGCCTAAAAACTACTCTGCAACGATTTACTTTGGAGCCACTCCTGCTTCTAGGAGGTTTTTAGGTAACTTTCGGTCTGCGCTTGTCTAGCAACACCTAAAAACCATCTGTTTGCACATAATTAATAAACAAATAACAGCGCAAATGACGGTTCACCCCAAAAATAAAACCATCTGAGCTAAAGATCGGTAATATTACGTCTACAACAGACACAAAAAATGCAAAAGACAAGCCAAAGGTTAAACTACTCCTAACTACAATAGAAACCAGCAAGCGTAAAGAGATATTCCAGACTATATAATTTAAGCTCTCCTTTGCTACTATTAAATACTTGATAATTCAAACCTTTAGGCTGATGTCCCGAAAAAACAAGTAAGAGAAGCAGAGTGACTCTGGAGCTGGTCTAGTTATAGGAGCCATCGGAGTTGGAGTTGGACTGCTTGCAGGCTTTCTCATCAGTAAGTTCACCTCTGATAGTCCCAGCAATCAGGGCAACCAAGCAGTCATTAACGCCAACAATAGCAACAACTAAACCTCCAGCTTGCGCAAAAAGGAGAGTGCTGTTAAGAATAATACGACCAGAGATTAAGTTTTTTAGGAAACCATGCTTTGCCCCATCTCGTTATGTATTGAATAGTTGATTTAGAAATCATGCAAGATCCTGTCACCATACCAGAGTGTGGACATTCTTTCGACAAAGCCTGTATAACTCCCATTCTGAATAAAAAAAGCCAATGTCCTCTCTGTAGAAAGTAGACATAAGTTGGAAGGCTGGTACCCAATTACCAGCTGAAAAACGTCATACAACACTACAAACAAACTAGGAAATGACCACAAATGATCATAGACTACATTCATTTAACATTCTCTCATTCGATTTCCAACTCTCAAAACATCTTCCGTTTCATACCAACCCTCACAGCCCGATATGCACCAAATAGCTGGATATGCCACAACTCTAAAGTTGCAACAGCCAAGCAAGAAATCCGAAAGCATTCTGTCTTATGATATGATAGTCGTAAGCTTATGTTTTCGGGCAGCAAGCTATAATAAAATTCAGCTAAGTGGGTTTGGAAAGAGAAGAAGTAAATAATACCCCGAAATAAGGAGAAATGGGTCTGAACTAAGAATTTAGCTTAGGTTGGATTGGGTTTCCTATAATGTATTGAAAATTGTGTTATAAAGTGATCAAATTTCATTGGATTTTATTTTATAGTATGCTGCACAGAAGACCCCAGACGACCCTCCCCAAACAGAGACAGCTGAAGAAAAGGCTGACAAATCTGACCTTCCAGGAGAACACCAACAGAAAAACTATCGAGAAGATCAACGAAAGACACAGGAGCATCCTTGCTTAGAGATAATGGAGATTTAGTAAGTTATAAACAACTCAGACTTTTAGGAGTACGATGTCAAGGAAGTAAAGAAGCTGCTGGGGGTGGCCGAAAAACTGCTTATCACAGATTTGTCGCTACGTAGCACATGCCATATCCAGACTACTGCCGCAAAGCTACCATACTAAAATAGATTTCCTTCATTGAGTTCAGCAACATCAAAACCCTCTACCTGAGTATCTCTCTGGCTACTGTAGACGGCAATTCCATCAAAAACATCGAGGCTCTCAGCAACGTCAACGCAGCCAACCTAGAAAGGCTATATCTCAGGAAAAACTACATCACTTCCCTCAAACCCTTCAGGAAGTGCAACTTCAAGCTAGTAACCCCTACCCTACCCAGAAAATCCTAGATGTCTCTTAAAACAGGATAGTGGGTCTAAGCGACCTATGGCAAAACTTCGACCTGTCATCCCTCGAATAATTCATAGCAAGTAACCAGACTGCCACTTAGACGAAAACAAAAGCCTTTTCTTCAATTTCGACTTCGTCAAGGCTCAGTTCAACTACAAGAATATCAACTTGTTCTGGATCTGCACCGATGGCAAGATCAAGATAAGGAATAAGGCCAACTTGCTGTGGAGCCTAGGGGTCAAGAACGTTAGAGTTTCTAATATTGAGTGATTTATTAGCCATTTATGTCCATATCACCACAACATCAAAATAACCTTTTTCTGCGTTTATTACGAATGTTCACAGCTTTTGTTAATTATTAAGAGCTTAGATCATTTTCTGCCTGGTCTCTCCGTCTCAATTTTCCAGCCGTTCCTGCTCCTCTTGGTCTCCCTCATCTGCTTGTAGATGTCCCCATCATACTGTCCGAACTCCGAGGGGGCTTGGTAGTAACCAGGGCCAGGGTTGGAGAGCTCTTTCCTAAAGACCTGGTCAAAGAGTGTCTACCTCCTATTCTGGTCGAATTTGGCCTTAGTGCCGCCCCTGTGGGTGGAGAGGACGTAGTTGCCAGTTTTCGACAAAGACTGGATCTCCTTGTAGTTGCCTGGACCTGGAACGATGGTTTCTATGTAACTGAAGAACTACATGAAGTGCCGAACCTTTTTGATTTTGATTGGCCGTAGCTCAGGTTCTGGAATTTTGTGATGTTTTTGCTTGATTTTTGTGATTATAGCTCAGGGTTGAGGTAGCTCCCTGGGCCAGGGTTTTTGTTTTGGGCTTAGATCGTCTTCGTTTTGTCGACAACTGTGGTCTTCTGCCGCAGGGAGTACACTGGCGCTCGCAATTTAGGTATTTTTTAGTTGCTATACTGAGTAGCCGGGGGCACAGCACTCAGCTCTTTCGAAATATACGTATTAAACGACACTTTCTGCCTTAGTACAAACGTACATCTCTGCTGAGACCGATGGAAGGTCCCTTCTTCTTGGCCACATTCTAATCCCAAAACGATTTTAAGTTATACTTATCCGCAGAGGGAGATACTGTGAGGCAGCGAGTGAAATCGGATTTGGTACCATATCCTATCGCAGCCCCTGAGGTCTTCTTGTTGACCCAGTCTCCGCCATAAGTGCTGCGGGGACAACTAGGTAGATGGGTGGGTACTTGGGTTTGGGTTAGTCGAACCTGGTGCCTTTGGCGAATGAGAAGGTCTGTTTGGTGGGGGACTGGTTGGTGG